>Ga0136600_1001536_pt1 | contig 10357 bp, 7 predicted proteins | sample AntRauMFilla2698_FD_104634 | JGI IMG/M metagenome (GOLD analysis project Ga0136600, IMG submission 104634) | Saline lake microbial communities from Rauer Islands, Antarctica - Metagenome Filla 2 #698 | ecosystem: Environmental > Aquatic > Non-marine Saline and Alkaline > Saline | place...
GCCAGGGGCGCGACCCTGCCTGAAATGGCGGCAGCCCGAAGCGTCTCTCTGGAGACGGTGCGCAGCCAGATGCGCGCGGTTCGTGACAAGGCCGGCGCCGCGAACGGGCGCATGCTGCAATCGATGTACTGGGCGGCGCTGGCCTCTTCATGCGGCGAGCCCGCGTGATGAGTGGGACGGCGGGTTTCTGGATCCCGGTGGCCATTGTCGGCCTTCTGGTGCTGGTGTGCGTTCTGAACGCCGTAATGCGGCGCTCCTGACAATGCCTGACAGGATCAGCGCTCTCCCCCTAAAGGGTGAAGCCGGCATCGGTCCGGCGGCCCAGTCTTCACCTCGCGCCACAACGCAAATCAGGCGTTCCAACTTAACGCAGGGGAGTCATTTATGACCATCGCACTAAATTCGATCCGGGCTGTTGCTGTCGCGGGCATTGCCGCGCTGGCCGGCGCATGCACCGCGACCGGTGGGGGCGGCTCGGCTGACCTCTCATCGTTTATCCAGGTAAGCCAGCCAGGCGATGCGGCTATGACCTGCGAGGCGCTATCCACCGAGATCGCCGCCATGGACGCGGCCATGGCCGAGCAGCAGCAGGCCGCTGCCAGTGCCCAGATGAGCGGTGAGACGATGGCCACAGGCGCCGGTCTGGCCACCAACGCGGCGCTGTACAGCGGTGCGCTGGGGCGGGTTCCCGGTCTTGGCCTTGCCGCCAACGCCGCTGGCGCACAGGCCCGTGCGCGCGGTGAGGCCGAAGCCGAACGCCGTGAGCAAAACGCGCGTAATGCCGAATTGCGCCGCACGGCGCTGATGGGCGTTTACCAGGGCCGTGGCTGCTAGCAGTCTCGAACCCCGGGTCCGTGGGGGACACGGCGAGGGCCGTCCGGATACCGGGCGGCCCTTGCTGCGTTGATGATTACAAGTGCCAACCGGCAGGCGCGCCGGGATGTCCCCGCCAAACTTAAGTCCGCCATCAAACAGGCGTGGCCGGGCGGCTGATCGTAAAACACGCGCCGCGATCGCCGTCCGGCCACTGCGCCGTGTCGATTGACACGCTGAGGCCGTGGCGGCGCGCAGCCGCATGAACAAAGGACAGGCCGAGCCCGTGACCGCGCACATGGCCATCATCATGGGTGCGCACAAACCGCGTGAAGATGCGCTCGCGTGCGTCGATCGGTACGCCGGCACCCTGGTCGCTCACCATCAGGACAGGGCCTGGCCTGACCGACACCGATACACGGCCGCCGGGACTTGAGAACTTCACCGCATTATCGATCAGATTAGCCGCCAGGCGCGAGAGCTGTACCGGCGAGCCGGTGAGCAGCACCGGCGTCTCGCAGTCCAGCTCCAGGGTGATTCCAGCGTCCTGCGCGACATCCCCAAAAAGTGGCCCGAGCTGGCGCACGAGGGCGGCGAGATCGACCGTCTCCAGACCGCGGGCATCCCCGATCTGCGCACTGACCGCCGAGATGTCCAGCAAGGCGTCGATCAGCCCGGCCAGCTCTTCAAGCTGGGCGCGTGCACCAAGGGCCGCCTCGCCCTTGATGCCCGCCAGGGTGTGATCAATGCGCAGGAGCGGTGATTTGAGCTCGTGGGCGGTAAGGTCGTTGACCTCGCGCTGGGCAGTCATCAAGCGCTCGATCCGGTCAAGCGCGCTGTTGATATTGCGCGCCAGAACACCAAACTCGTCGCGGGCCGCAGCACCGGGCGCGCGCTGGTCGACTGCGCCGTCGCGCACCGCATGAAGCGCGGCGTTCAGCCGGGCGACCTTGCCGCGCACCAGTCCAGCCGCTGCCAGCCCGCCCAGAACACCAAGCCCCAGGGACCCGGCAAACCCTGCGATAAACACCCGGCGCAACTGGGCCAGCGCGTCGCGGCGGGCATCTGTGGTGCGTCCCACAAATAATCGGTTGTCCTGCGGCATCAAAAGCGCACGGCCCAGCACCGGCGCCCCCCGGCCACCCTCCACGCCAAGGTCGAGATCCACCCAGCGCGCATCCAGCGGCGCTGCATTGGGCCAGGTGGTCAAATTGCCGGCAAGCATGCGGCCATTGGAATCGGCGAAGGCGTAGACCGGTGCTTCGCCTTCGACCGGGCGCAAGGCGAGCCGATCATCAATGCGCGCCGCCAGTCCCGACACGCCCTCTGCAGCGAACAGCTCGGCCAGGCCGGCGGCGTCTGTATCGATCAGCTGGCGAAGCTGGGCGTGAGACACGGAGGCCGAGGCGAAATAAGCGGCAATAAACGCCACCAGCGCCGCGCTGGCGGCGATCGCGGCGACGATGGCGGCCACCCGGGCAAAGCTTGAGCTGATAATTCCGGTCAGGTTCATGGCGTTTGGGGCCTTGGCTGGCCCGCTGCTCCGGGGCGGCGTAATGTGGCGTCAGATTGATACCAACGGCCAGGCAAAGGACAAGCCGCATGCGCGCGATACGCCTCGCATTCACCCTGGTGGCTGCTCTTGCCCTTGTGTCCGGCTGCGCCGCCTCGCAGAGCCCGGCGGCCGCTGATCCGACGCCCATGGCGCGCGCCGCGCAAGCCCTGATGGCCGGCGCTGAAGCCTTCGAGACCGATGATGCCAATACCCTGCGGGCAGCGAGCGGTGTGCTCGACGATCTTGGTGCCCGCCCCGCCCCGGGAGAACCAGATCTGGTGCAAGCCTGGTCGGTGCGTGCCCGGGCGCTGGGCGCGGCCGCGGTTCCGCCGCGGGGCCGAACTGCCGGTCCGGCCTATCGAGACGGGGTGCTGGCCGCGGGCGAGGCAACAGCGTTCAACGACATGTTTCACTCCGGGCGCCTTGCGATCGTCTCGGTTGCCCCACGCGGCGGCACGGCGTTCACCCTGCGGGTTGAAAATGCCCAAGGCGTCGAGATCTGCTCTGAATTTGCCGGAGACAGTCCCGCGCAATGCCGCTGGACCCCGATCTGGACCGAGCAGGTTCGCATCGAAATCGTGAACCGGTCCGGCGGGCGAGCGCAGTATTTTCTGCTGACAAATTAGCGTCTTGCCTGGCGCCGAACGCTTCAAAGCAGGACCCCCTCAACGGCCGATCAGGGCAAACGGCGCCCAGACGCCGGGATGGGCGCCGCCGCGTATCGACGCGTCGTCCATGACCGCGAGCATGGCCTGACGGTGCGCTTCGGGCCGGCCAAGTGCGAGCGCGTCTGCGGTCACTGCAAGCGTGATATCCGCTGCCACATCGTCACGTACCGCCCAGTGCGACACCAGAAGCGAGCGCGCACCGGCGTAAAGGAAAGCCTCGGCCAGCCGGTCGGCCGGCGTGGCGCGCCCTTCGGCAAAGGTATTGCAGGCCGACAGAACCACCCACTCCGCCGTCAGGCGCAGGCCGGCTATTTCGCTCGCGGTGAGCAGGCCGTCGGTCCCGCCCTCAGAATCGCCCGGAGGCAGGAAGGCCAGTGCGGGCTCATCCAGACCCTCAAGCTCGCCGGGCAAAAGACCATGGGTGGCGAAAACCAGAATATCGGCCTGTTCCAGCCCGCCGCGCAGTACGGCCTCCTCGGTGGCGCCAGCGCCGGCGATCACGGTGGTGCGCTCGGCCCCGAAGCTGACGGCAAGACGGTCAAGTTCCGATTGCGCGCCGGGCAGGGTAGGGAGCGCGGAAAGCGCCTCGAAATCGGTACGGCCGCCGCGAAGCACACCGGCAAGCTGCGCGGTCTGGACACCACCGGAAAATGCCGGAGCTCCCGCAGCGAACAGCCGGGCGGGCCGGGTTCGCGCTGACCGGAGCTGCGCGGGGCCGGGTGCCAGCCCGATCGCCTGCACGGTGGCCTGCCGGCGCGCCAGCCACGGGGCCGCGCGCAAGGCCCGCCCGCCGCTGAGCGATTGCGGGCCCGGCTCGGTCAGAAGCACGCTAAAGGGCAGGCTGGCATAGGGTCCGTCAGGCTGAATGATCAGCGTGCGCGCCCCTTCCACCATCGCTTCGATATCCGGCGTGAAGACACCCTGGTAAAGCGCATAAGCCGCATCAGCGGGAAATACGCTCAGCGCGTCCGCGGCGCTGGCGCTGGAAGTGCGATAGGCCCCGGCGCCGGCGGAAAGACCAGACCGCACAGCGGCGACGGCAAGGCTTGCATCGGCTTGGGAAATCAGAAGCCTGTCAAGGGTGATCCCGGCCTGGTTGATGGCGGCCACAACGCCGCCACGTTCGGTGAAGGCAAAGGCGAGGACCGCTTCATCGGCCCTAAGCCCCGATTGCACCTCAGCCAGCCCTGGCCGCGCGGCGCTGGTATCAAGGCCTGCCGGCAGCAATGCTTCTGCTTCGGCCAGGCTGGCTCGGGCGGATTCCAGCGCCTGTGACGCCGTGCGTACATCGCCCGGATCACCGCCGCCGGCGCGCATGCGAACATAGCGGGTTTCCGCCGCGCGGGCGCTGCGTGCGGCGTCTTGCGCACGTCTGAGTGCCTCGGCTGTATCGCCGGACCGGGCCGCCGCTGCGCCGAGCGATAGTGAAAGACCGCCTGGCCCGCCCGCGTCCAGGAGCGCGACGATAAGATCGGTGTCACCTGCGGCGAACGCGATATCCAGCGCCCGGCGCCGTGCCGTATCCCGGCGCACGGCCGCGTCGCGGCTGCGGTCGACATCAAGCAGATTGGCTTCGATGAGCGTGCGCGCTGCCGGTCCGGCAAGGCTGAGGGCGCTTGCAAGCTGAGCCGGATCACCGGCGCGGATCCAGGCCTCGTCCACACGCAGGGCGAGCCTCGCCTCATGCCCATCTGCAAACAGCGCGGCGGCAAGCGTGCGCGCCTCGCTGATCCGGTTTTGTGCAGCCTCCAGCTCACCGGCATTGGCCAGCGAGATCCCCAGGCGCGCCAGAAGCTGCATCCGGTCCTCGCCCTGCGTAATCTCGATCCGGTCAAAGATCGCCAGCGCGTCCAGGCGCTCTGCCATCTGGGTCTCGCCAGCGTAGTCGGCGGCATTCGCCTGCAGGCGCGCGGCGGTGGGGGAATCTGCTCCTTCGGCCGCCAGGTAAATATCGCGTGCGGCCAGAAATAGCGTGCGGGCCTCTTCGCGACGGCCCAGCGCGCCCAAAGCAACCGCAAGATTATTCAGGCTTTCAGCGACGCGAGGATGATCCGGCCCAAGCTGGGTCCGGCGCACATCCACAAGCTGGCGGAGGAGCGGCTCTGCTTCGCGATGGCGGCCTGCGGCGTTCAGCGCGCCGGCGTAGTTGGATTGAGCAAAGCTGATAAAGGGATGGTCGGCTGGCACAATGCGCTCAAGCAATTCAAGGCCGCCGCGCGCTTCTTCGATGGCCTCGTCATGGCGCTGGGCACCGGTGAGGATTGACGCCAGGCTGACCTGCGTCATGGCGACGTGGGGGTGGTCCGGCCCGAGCGAGTCCAGGCGAAGCTCCAGCGCCTGCCGAACCAGGCTGGCCGCTTCACCGGCGCGTCCCTGGGTGTTGGCCAGCGAGCCAAGCTCAAAATAGGAGCGCGCGATTTGCGGATGGCTTTCAGGATACAGCGCGCGGCGGATCTCGAGGGCCTCGCGCTGGGCCGCTTCAGCCTCATCAAATCGCCCGAGCTGGGCCAGGATCGAGCCCACATTGCCCAGCGCTTCCTGGCGGTTCTCGGCGTAGGTTTCCACACCCTCAAAAGCGTCCGCGGCAGCCTCGAAGTGCCCCAGAGCCGCGTCCGGTTCCCCGGCGTAAAAATGCGCTGCGCCAAGCTGGTTGCGAATTTGCGCCAGTGCCAGCGTGTCGCCCGGATTGCCCGCGCGCGCCGCCTCCCAGGCGGCTGACCATGCCGGCAGTGCGGCCTGGGGCTCAGCCTCCATATCGGTGGCCTGCGCCGCGTCCAGCAGAGCGCGAATGCCCGGGTCGGTGATCGAGGCGGCGAGGGGAGGTTCGGGCTGCTGCGAGCCCTGCGGCCAGGCGGCCACGGACCAGAGCACCGCCAGCACGGCAGCCATCGCGACCTTAAGCATGCCTCGTCCCCGCTTTCATGTGAGCCAATGGCCTGATCATGCACGCATATGCGCGCTCAAAGCAAACCTGACGTTTGCGGTTGGGGGCCGCGACGCGCTTTCCATCCGGGCCCAAGCGCGTCATGGTCCAATGCTGAGTTTTTTCGGCCATGGGGACTGTGCAATGAAGATATGGCTGACCAGCCTCGCGGCGGGCATCGCGCTTTTTCTCTGCACCCAGGCGCAAGCCCAGGATAGCTGCCCACCCACGCTTCCCTCGATCGACGACATCGTGGCGCTGGAGTTGTCGGCCGGGGAGACCGTGGCGACGCTGTTCGATCTGGCCGAATTGTCGGGCAGCTGTCCGGGTCCAGACAGCGCCGCGCAGATTGATGCGGCGGCACTGGAGCGGCTAACGGTCGAGGCTGTGGACCAAGGTTCGCCGCCAATCTTTCTGACCGCTATGAACCGGCTCGCCGGGCGCGGCGATCTGGACGGGGCGCTGGATATTTTCTTTGTGCTGGAAGCGATCTCCGATACCGGCGCGCTGACGGCCGCACAATGGCTGGAGATCGCTGGTCGCATGCGCACTCTGGAGGCCGAGTTGAGCCCGGAGGGCGGATCGCAGGTCGCTGAGGCTGCCTATGAGCGCGCGGTGCGCAACGCAGAAGATGAGCTTCGCGCGCGTGAGATGGAGGGTGCCGCCTTTATCGCGCCAGATCCATCATTTGAGCCGGACCATGTCATCGTTCCGGTCTTCTACGGCACGAACCGGGCGCGCACCGGCAATGAGAGCCCGCTGGAGTTCTACGGCCATGAGCGCGCACCGCTGGAGCTGGGCGTGGTCGAAGTCTCGGTCCCGCGCAATCGCGAGATCGGCGAGATCCGGCGCACCGACCGCTGGCAGGGCGATCTTTCCGACTTGCGCGGGCAATATTTCATCATTGACCGGATCCAGCCGATCGCCAGTGAAGACGGGTTTGCGCAATATCTCGATCTGGTGATGGACCAGTCTGAACGCCGCGAACTGCTAGTCTTTATCCACGGCTACAACACTGATTTCAGATCCGCCGCCGAGCGAGCCGCTCAACTGGCTGTGGACCTGGAGATCGACGGCGCACCGGCGCTTTACTCCTGGCCGTCGCGCGGTACGACGCTGGGGTATTTCGCCGATTCCAATCAGGTCATTCGTCCCGTTATCGACGATCTTCGCCATTTTCTTGAGCTGCTCATGGAGAGCGCTGGAGCGGAGCGGATTCATGTGGTGGCTCACTCCATGGGCAACCGCTTCCTTTTGCGCGCCCTTGAAGAAATGGCCGAGGACAATCCGCCGCCGCTGGACGAGCCCTTCTTCGACCAGGTGGTCTGGGCGAGCCCGGACGTGGACCAGGCGGACTTTCTTTATACTCTGCCAGAGCTGCTTCACCTGTCGCGCGACATGACGCTGTACGCCTCGGCGTCGGACCGGGCCTTGCGCCTGTCGCGGCGGATCCAGGGGGGGTATCCGCGCGCCGGCGACGTCACGCCGGCTCCGGTCGTGCTTCAGGGGCTCTCGACCGTGGATACCACGGCGGCCGGTGATAGCGGGCTGGGTCATTCCGACTATGCCGGCCCGGCGCTTGATGATTTCCGGGCCATTGTCTGGCTGAGTCTGGAACCCGATCAGCGCTGCATTCTAGAGGTGCAGACCGGCGAGACCGGGCGCTTCCATCGGGTCGATCCCAATCAGGGCGGGGCCTGCGCGCCGGATGTGTTCAAATACTCCATCACCGCGCTGCGCCGGGCCGGACCGGACGAAGCGATGAATGCGGTGGAAGCCAGCCTCAATGAAAACCGCGATCCCGGCCTTGCTGGAAGTGTGGACGCGATCCGGCGGTATATTGGCTTGCTGGTGGGAGCAGACTGAGGCGCGAGCCCTCAGCCTTCTATCGGCCGGTTCTGGCCCACCAGAACGAACGGTGCCCACATGGCCGGGTGCGCGAACTGGTCTTCCTCCATCAAGGCCAGGAGCGACTGGCGGAGCGCTTCGGAACGGCCAGCCTCGGGATTGTCGTTCATGGCGGCAAGCGCGCCGGTGGTGATCCGCCGCGCCGCCGTGTCATCGACGACCCAGTGCGACACCAGAAGCGAGCGCGCGCCGGCGTAGAAGAACGCGCTCGCAAGCCCTGACAGGCTGTCCGCGCCGGCCCCGCCGGGCGCTGCGGTGTTGCAGGCAGACAGGATCACCCAGTCCGCGTCCAGATCCAGATAGGCTGCGATTTCCGAGGCGGTGAGCAGCCCGTCATCGCCATCAATGGCCTGGCCAGGCGGGGTCAGCACCAGGGCCGGTTCCACAAGGCCGGGCAATTCATCCGCGATCAGGCCGTGGGTGGCGAAGGCGATCACACGCTGGTCACGCAAATTGGCTGAGCCTCTCAGCGCGGACTCCGTGGCGCGCGCGCCCACCAGCAGGTCGCGATCAGGATCAGCGCCGAACGCCCTTGCGAGCGCCACCAGTTCAGGCCGGGTATTGGGCAGCGCTGCCAGCGAGCGCACGGCGTCCACATCAGCATTAAAGACGCCGCGCGTGGAGACCCCGCGAAAGCTTGCCGGGGCTGCGCCGCGCTCGCCGCCGCCCGAAGCAGGCTGGCCGCGATCGCAATTGGCGCCGGCGCGCGAGCCAATGCACGGGTCGCCGACGCCGAAGAATGGCGATTGCGCCTGGCTCTGGCCGAACCTGGACAGCGCGCGGAGCGAGGCCGGGGTCGGCAGGACGGTCATGGCAAAGTCACGCGCCAGCCAGGCCGTCCCGGCCAGGGCGCGCGGATCAGAATCATCGCCCTGGGGCTCAGCCGTCACCATCACGCCCAGCGGCAGGCTGGACAGCGCGCCAGAGGGAACCGCGTAGACATGGCGCTTGCCGGCGAGCCGGCTCTCGATGGGTGCCAGAAGCGCCTGATACAGCCGATAGGCTTCCGCCCGGTCAAACGGGTCCAGGCCCGAGCCGGCGCTTTGCACCGGAACGGTGTTCCACGGCCCGCGGCCATAGGCGGGATCAAGGCTCTGGCGCAGCGTATCCACCGCCTGACTAAGATCGTCCGATGTGAGATCCACCCTTGCCCAGTCAGCGCCCTGCCGGTCGATGGCGAATACGAAGCTGCCACGGTCCCCGGCGAGGATCAGGATCATCGCCTCGTCGTCACGAAGCAGCGCTTGCGTCTGCGTGATGGAGAGGGGGCTGGGGCTGGTCAGTTCGGCGTATTCGGGAAATTCAGCGCTCAGGCGGGCCTCAAGGGCTGCCAGCTCTGCCGTTACCGTGTCGAGGCGCTGGCGCGTATTGGTGGATCCGGCCTCGCGGCTGGCAGCATCGCTCAAGGAGAGGGCTTCATAGAGCGCTTCCTGAGCCGAGGCGCGCTCGCGCACGGCGCGTTCACGCTCGGTGACCAGGCGGGCCAGGGCGTCATCCCCGCTGGCAAAACGCGCAGACACTTGTGACAGGGCCTGGGCCGCGGAGGTCTGGACGGCCCATTGTGCCGCGCGCCAGGCCTCATCCTTCAGGCACTCGGACTCCATGGAGTCCGGCGGACAGGGTGCCTGAGCGAACGACGGCGCGGTGGCAAATGCCAGAACGGCGGCGGCTGCGGCGCATTTAAGAAGGGTCTTCATGGATCGGCTCTCCTAGAGCCCGCCTTCCGGCGGAGCGATCAATCGTTCAGGATTATTGGCCCGATGCGGCCCAGGCCGCTTCGACGTGAAGGGTGAAAATATCGGCGCGGCGGCGCACCACGGCTGCACCGCTGGCATCGTCCAGCGCCGCATCATTATAGGCGGCGTCCACAACCGAGCCGGTCGCCGCGCGGTAAAGGCCCAGCGCTTCGCGTGGCCGGTCCATGTGGCGCAGATACAGCCAGGCAAGATTCGAGCGCGCGACCAGCACCATGACATGGCGGTCCGGCAGGCGGCGCTCCAGCCCCTCAAGGCCGAGGCGCAGGAGGCGCTCCGCCTCGGCGTAGTCGCCAACCAGCCCCAGTGTGGTGCCTGCATTGCCATAGGCCCGGATCGTCTCGGGATGGTCGGGCCCGTATGCGCTTTCATAAAGCGCAATTGCGCGCAGCTGCAGCTGCGCGGCATCCTCAAGGCGGCCCTGGACGCGCACGCTGCCGGCGAGATTTTCCAGGCTGACGGCGGTGGAGACATCGTCTCCGCCCGCTTCGGCAACGGCCAGGCTCTGCCGGTAAAGCGCTTCGGCGTTAGCGTACCGGCCCTGCATGCGCAGGGTGCCGGCGAGATTGCTTTCGATGGCCGCCACGGTGAAAGCCGCGCCCTCATCGGTCAGCGCCTGGGCGCCGGTGAGTGCGGCGCGCTGAAGCGCTTCGGCCTCGTCAAAGCGGGCCTGATCGAAGATCGCCGAGGCCAGCATGGTCTGGGCTGTGATGGTCTCCTGCGACCCAGCCCCGAA
>Ga0136600_1001537_pt1 | contig 10353 bp, 7 predicted proteins | sample AntRauMFilla2698_FD_104634 | JGI IMG/M metagenome (GOLD analysis project Ga0136600, IMG submission 104634) | Saline lake microbial communities from Rauer Islands, Antarctica - Metagenome Filla 2 #698 | ecosystem: Environmental > Aquatic > Non-marine Saline and Alkaline > Saline | place...
CGACGCGTTTCAATATTACGGCGCTGCAGAAAATTTCAAGCTCGCACTGGCGCGCGCCCCGCGTATGCGGTTTCTGGGCGGGTTAGCGCGGTTGCTGTCTATTCCGAAAAAAGCACGCGAAGTTGGCCCGCCGGATTTGGTGTATGGCCGCGACCCTGTGGCGCTCGCGCTGTTTACGCCATCGCATATTCCACTGGTGATGGAGAGTCATCATCTGCCGTTTTCATGGGCGGATAAAGTGGCGGTGGCATCTATCATCAAGCGCCGGAATTTTGCAGGGATGGTGGTGATTTCCCGCGCGCTGAAAGACGATATGTTGGCGGCTTATCCGGCATTACAGGACTCGCAAATTCATGTGGCTCATGATGGCGCGGATATTGTGAAAGCGCCCAAAGCCAAGGCTTTGAGTGGAAATTTCAAGGCTGGTTATTGCGGCGCGCTGCATTCGGGCAAGGGTACGAAAATGATCATAAGGCTGGCGCAAATTTGCCCCGATATTGATTTTCACATTGTCGGCGGTGACGCGGCGAAGGTAGAGAAATTACGCGCCGTTGCGCCGGATAATTTGCACCTGCACGGTCATGTACCGCATGAGCAAACCCATGCTTATATCGCCGCGTTCGACATCGCTTTGGCGCCGTATCAGCATCGCGCTACAATCCGTAGCGGCCACGATATTGCACGGTGGATTTCGCCCTTGAAATTGTTCGAATATATGGCGGCAAAAAAGCCGATCATTGCGTCGAGCTTGCCGGTGATCGAAGAAATTCTGAGCGATGGTAAGAATGCGCTGCTGGTGACGCCCGATGATGTGCAGGGCTGGAAGAGCGCGATTTACACGCTGCGTGAGGAGATCGAGCTGCGGCAGGCTTTGGCGCAAAACGGCCACAAAGACCTGAAAAGCCTCTATAGCTGGGAGTTGCGCGCCAAGAATATTTTAAAATTTATAGCCGAATAATTTTAGATCCTGCGCGTATCGTTTCTTAATTATATTTTGCGCCTCTTTATCATATGAATTTTTGTAATCATCGCTGCCCGAGACCCACCCCGCTTGCGGTAATTTGATCGCGGGCATAGCGAGTTTTTGGGCGATGGTTTCAAGATCCTCCGCCAGCGTTTCATATTGTCCCGTGAAATCACAAAGCGCCTGATCACCCTCATATAAAAATTGGTGCTGGCTGAGGAAATGCCGGTCGGCGCGGGCATCTAGAGCCTGATCACTGTCCAGCCATTTCACAAAATCACCAAAATCCATCCCTGCTTTCAGGCCAGGATAAAAGCTCAAAATCCGCGCGCGTTTAAGGAGCGATAAAGTTTTCGGCCCCACCTTGCTGTTATAAAATGACAAAACGCGGGCATAAGAATTGCGGGTGATTGAAAATTTGAAATAGGCCGGATAACGCGCGAGCGATCGTTCAAATTCGCGGCGGCTTTCATAAATTTCAATCATGTAATTGCGGCGCTCCTGCGCGCTGAAATAATCACGAAAGGCGCGGCTGGCGACTTTGGGGATGCCGATAAACATGAAGCGGTATTTGTGCGAAATAATGGTGAGCGGCGCGCGGTCATATGGTGGCTCAATTTTAAACAGCCGCACCACATGATAAAAAATACGGCACGCCCCATCGGCCAGCCAGCGCGCGGGGCCAGCTTGGGTGTCATGAAGTTTATAAAATATGTGGCGTATGAATTTGGGCAGCATGGTTTTTTAAACCACAGAGTTTAAAGAGAAAAAAGCAGTTTAAAGAATTTTTATATCTTTTATATCTTTTGAAACTCTTTTATCTCTGTGGTTTTTTTTCATGAAATCTATTACTGTTGAATAGTTCGTTCGAACTTTCATGTGTTTTTATGTTTCGTTATTTATTACTCATTGCCGTGCTGCTCACGCCCTCTTTTGCTTTGGCGCAAGAGGAACAACCCATCACGTGGGGCGGCTATACGCTGAAGCCCACCTTGCTGATGCAAGGGAGTTATAATGATAATTTGCGCGCCGAAGATGCGAATGAGGCGGGCGATTTTGTAACGACGATTGCCCCCGCGCTAAGCATTTCCAAATCCATCCGTGATCATGAATTTACCCTGAAAGCGGACGGTGAAATGACGCGTCATAAAGACGAGAGCGATGAGGATACTACGAATTATAAGCTGCGTTTTGATGGGTTGCTCACCGCGCTGCGGTCCCTGAAAATTCCGTTTTTCGCTAGCTATAAACAAGATCACCGCCAGCGTTATCAGGAACGTACGGCCACGACTTCGGTTGAGCCGATTGAATATAACGAGACGCGGATGGGCGCGGGAGTCGCGTATCAACCAAACCGCGCATTCGTGAAAGCCTATGGCCGTTATCAGCAGCGGCGCTTTGATAATGGCCGCAATAATGCGGGCGGCATCGTTGTGCGCAAGGATGGTGATTTCGATCAGATCGAAGCGGAAATCCGTGTTGGTTACGATTCCCCGCTTGGCTATGCGCCGTTTTTGGGGCTGAGCTACGCGGTTACGGATTATGAGCGCGGCACGTTTAATGGCACCGATTTTTCCGGCGCAAAACGTGACAATGACGCGGTGCAGGCGGTGGCGGGAATGGGCTTTGATTATAAGGGGCTGGTTGTCGGCGAGGTGGCGATTGGCCAAAGCTGGCAGCGCTATGATGATGCCGGTATTGATGATATTTCGGCGCTGGCGCTGCGCGGGGAGATTACGTGGAAACCGCGCGAACGATTGGCGCTGAGCGTGGTGGCAAGCCGTAAGGCCGAGGAAGATAATTTTATCAATCAGGGGCTGGTTGAAACCGCGCTGGCGCTGGGGGCGGAGTATGAAATTGCCCATGAATTATTTATGAATGCGGCGCTGGGTTATGAGTTTGATGATTTTGAAAGCTCTAACCGCGAGGATGATATTTATAGCGGCAGCCTTGGTCTTGTTTATAAAATTAACCGGCGTTTTGCGCTGGAAACCAGCTATCAGATGCGAAGCCGCCAAAGTAATCAAGCGGCGGCAGAATATGATCAGAATATTTTCAGGATCGGTTTGAAGTCTTCGCTTTAATTGCCGCTTTAAAAATTAACCGCAACGTGCGCTAAGGGCGCAACGGGTTTTATGATGCACTCAATATCGTAGTGCCCGTTGTATTCGTTGTGGCGTTGCGGTGAAAAATATTTATTATTTTTGAATATTCTTGGCAAACCCAGCCCAAAATTCATGACGGCGGGGCGCAAGACTATCGCGCGCATAATGTTTCGCCGTTTCAAAATTTTGCTGCCCGTGGGTTTCGCGCCAATCGCGATCCAGCGCATTGAGGATATGATGAGCCAGAGCGTTACTGTCGCCTTTGCGGTGGATGCAATCGGGCGGTAATAATTCCGCGCTGCCGCCCGCACCGGATGCAAGCGCCGGACAGCCACGGCTCATGGCTTCGATAAGCGCGCGCGGCAGGCCCTCATGGTGGCTGGGCTGGATGTAAAGGCTGAGGCGATCGAGGAATTTACAAACGCCGCTAAAGCTTGGTACGGGCGGGCAGAAAATAACATTACGCTCCAGACCGTATTGTTTTATTAGGGTTTTCCAGCGCGCCGTATCGCCATCACCAAGAATGCGTAATTCGAATGCGGGCAGTTGGTCTTTAATATGCGCCAGCGCGGTGAGAGCAATATTTACGCCTTTGAGATTATTGTGATATTGCCCGACCATGCCGATAATAAAGGGCGCGTCTTTGCGCGCGGGGATGGCGGGCGGCAGATCAATTTCGGCGTTGGATGCATGCTGCGTGAGGCCGTTTGCGGGGTAGCGGTTTTGCAGAAAATCGCGCGTGACATACATCACCTGCTCGGCATGTTTCACCATATCGCGCGCCCGCAGATATTTGAGCGGCGCATAAAGTTTCGCCAGTAACGAGCCGTGAAACCATAGATGATCAAACGCGCAGCCGGACATTTCCACCGCATAGGGCTTGTTCATTTTGCGAGCATATTTCGCGGCGATCATGCCGATCTCTGACGGCCCGCGAATAATCACGCCATCGGCGCGCCTCACGGCATCGCTGATTTGACGCTTCACCGCGCCGCTACCGAAAAGACGTTTCAGGGGTGCATTGATATTGTCCAGCAAGATGAAATCGACATTTTCGGCGCCGGATAGCGGCAAGCGTTTTTCATCGCCGCCATGCCACGGCGCGGCGCGGCCCATGACGTTCATGGCGTCACAATGCGGCAAAAAGCGTGTTACCCACAAATCGGCCGGAAAAGCGCCATGGGCGTAAATCCGTCCTTTTGCATCACGCGCGTAATAGGTATCGTGGCAGAATAGAAATTTCATATTTTTATCCCTGCGTCATTCCAGCGCAAGCTGGAATTTAGGAGTGGTAATTACTGGATCCCTGCCTTCGCAGGGATGACGACTAAGTTTTATAACGGAACAACAAAAAAACCAATGATCCGCAGTGTAATCTTTATTTTTCTCTTAATGTTTCTTGCTATGCCGGCGGCGGCAAAAGACGGCAAGGAGCTGCCGATTATCCTCGAGCTATTTACCGCGCAGAGCTGCCCTTATTGCCCGCAGGCCGAGGCGTTGCTCGCGGAATATATCAAGCTGCCGCGCGTAATTGGCTATAGCTGTCATGTTGCGCGGACACGCTCGGACATGGCGGTGAGCTATCCGTTTTGTGCGCGCCGTCAGGAATATTACGAGCGGGTTTTGCAAACATCGGGCCCGTATACGCCGCAAATGGTGGTCAATGGCGTGGCCGAAGTGATTGGGTATAACCAAAAGAAAATTGCCGCCGCCGCCGCGATGACGATTGCCGATATCGGACAGATTAAAATCAAGGCGTCTACGCCGACGCTTTTCTTGCTGGATATGCCCGCCGCCAAGCCAGAGGATTATATGATTGTTGTCGCGCGCATTGATAAGCCCGTGCGTGCCACCGGGCGTTATGCGATGGGCGGCAAGCGGGTTTATCACAATCTGGCCAGCCAGTTCAGCGATGATATGAAATGGGAGGGCAAGCCCGGGCCGGTTTATATGAGTCTGATCCGTGAGAATAATACGAAAGGCTTTATCGTGCTGGCGCAGAAAATCAGTACGGGGAAGATTGTCGCGGCGGGGCAGCACTTATTTTGAGCTGCCATCGTTTCCGTTCGGTCGTCGTCAAATTTCGTCTCGCGTAGGGATTCTACGCGTCGCCTCATTTTTCTAGCCGAACAAAAACGCTGTTTGCTCTTTCTTCATTGATTAAATTAATGCGCTTGCGCCCAGCTTTGGCCCGTGCCGGCTTCGGCATCCAGCGGCACATCGATATGCGCGCCATTCACATTCTGATAGGCGGTTTCCATGATCTCGGTCACCAGATCGCGGGTCGCATCCAGTTCCGCGTCCGGCACTTCGAAGATAAGTTCATCATGCACTTGCAGCATCATTTTGGCGTTGAGGCTTTTCGCCTGAAGCGCGGCCGGAATTTTGCTCATGGCGATTTTCATGATATCGGCCGCCGTGCCTTGCAGGGGCGCATTAATGGCTGCCCGTTCGGCGCCGCCTTTAAGCGCCGGAATTTTCGCATTGATATTGGGTGTGAAACATTTGCGGCCATAAAGCGTTTTGACGTAGCCATGCTCGCGCGCCTCTGCCTTGCGCTCTTCCATGAAGTTTTGAATTTCGCTAAAGCGCGCCAGATAGCGTTTGATGAAATCATTCGCATCCGCCGGATCGCAGCCCAATTGCTTTGCCAGCCCCCAGCCGGAAATGCCGTAAATAATACCAAAATTCACAGCCTTGGCCTGACGGCGAATTTCGGGTGTCACCTCATCCAGCGGGACATCGAAGACCTGTGATGCGGTGAGGGCGTGAATATCCACACCGTCCTTGAAGGCTTGTTTGAGCGCCTCCACGCCGGCCATCTCGGCGGCCAGACGCAATTCGACCTGAGAGTAATCAACCGAGAGCAGCGTATGGCCCGCATCCGCAATAAAGGCCTCGCGTATCTTGCGACCTTCTTCGGTGCGGATGGGAATATTTTGCAAATTCGGATCAGAACTCGCCAGCCGCCCCGTGCTGGTGCCCGTCATGGCGTATGAGGTATGCAAACGCCCTGTGGCCGCGTTCATTTGCCCCTGCAGCGCGTCGGTATAGGTGGATTTAAGCTTGGAAAGCTGTCGCCATTGCAGGATTTTTTGCACAATCTCGTGGCCCTGTGCAGCGAGGTCTTCCAGTGCCTTCACATCCGTTGCCCATTGGCCGGTCTTGGTTTTTTTGCCGCCCTCAAGTCCCATTTGATCAAATAATATTTCGCCGATTTGTTTGGGCGATGCGACGTTAAATTCCGTGCCCGCTATTTTCTGGATGTCGCGTTCAAGGTCGGCCAGCGTTTTACCAAACTCATCGCTCATATTTTTCAGGATAGCCGGATCGATCTTGATCCCGTCCAGCTCCATCTGCGCGATGATGGGGATGAGCGGGCGCTCGATATTCTCGTAAACGCTGGTCATGTGTTCCTGCGCGAGGCGGGGTTTGAGCAATTTATAAAGCCGCAGCGTGATATCCGCATCCTCGGCGGCGTAATCCAGCGCGCGCTCGATATCGACCAGATCGAACGTGACTTGCTTGGCGCCTTTGCCGGCCACATCTGCATATTTAATCGGCTGGTGACCCAGATATTGATCAGCCAGCGCGTCCATGGAATGGCGGTGGGACGAGCCATCCAGCACATAGGAAATCAGCATTGTATCATCGCATGGCGCGATATGAATGCCGTGCTGCGCGAAAAGCTGCCAGTCATATTTCATGTTATGGGCGATCTTCATCACGCCTGTATCAATGAGGATGGGCTTCAGGATTTCCAGCGCTTTGGCCTTGTCCATTTGTAAAATATCGCCGCCGCCGCCATCGCCTAACAAGTCGGCCTGCGCGGCCTTATGCCCCAGCGGAATATAGGCGGCTTTGCCTGGCGTGATGGCCAGAGAAATTCCCACTAGCTCGGCTTTGGCCGGTGTGAGGGATGTTGTTTCGGTATCCAGCACCAGCAATCCGGCCTCTTGCGCTTCATCCACCCATGCCTGCAATGTGGCTTCGTCGTTAATCAGGGTGTATTTATTGTCTTTGATGGGCGGAAATTTTTCATTGTCATCCTGAGCGGAGGGCGTCCGGCCCGTAGCCGAAGGATCTGAGAGTGTTGATATTTGGGAAGATCCCTCGGCGTTGCTCGGTATGACACCGTTATTGAGCCGTTTGATAATCGCGCTAAAGCCCTGCTTTTCCAAGAACGCCATCAGCGCGGGATGCGCGCCGTCACGCACTTTGAGATCTTCCAGCGCGCAGGGCACGGGCGCATCTTGCGCCAGCGTGACGAGCTTTTTGGAAATGCGCGCCATTTCGGCATGCTCGATCAGGCTCTCGCGGCGCTTGGGCTGTTTGATCTCTGCGGCGCGCTCCAGCAAGTTTTCCAGCGTACCATATTCGTTAATAAGCTGCGCGGCGGTTTTCACGCCAATGCCCGGCACGCCCGGCACGTTATCGGTGGCATCGCCCGCCAAGGCTTGTACATCAATGACCTTATCGGGCGTGACGCCGAATTTTTCGGCCACCTCATCGGGGCCGACAAAGTTATTCTTCATCGGGTCCAGCATACGGATATCTTCATCCACCAATTGCATCAGGTCCTTATCCGAGGAGACAATCACGACTTTCTTGCCCGCCGCCTTGGCTTGCCGCGCATAGGTGGCGATCAGGTCATCGGCCTCGTAGCCCTCAAGCTCGATAGCGGGAATATCGAAGGCTTCGGTGGCTTCGCGGACAATCGGGAATTGCGGGATTAAATCCTCGGGCGTGTCATCGCGGTTGGCTTTATATTCGGGGTATATATCGTTGCGGAAATTCGCCCGCGCCGCATCGAAAATCACGGCGATATAGGGCGCATGATAATCACGCAGTAATTTGAGGATCATGTTGGTAAAGCCCATCACCGCGCCGATGGGCGTGCCTTCGGGATTGGTGAGCCGCCCTTGGCCGCTATAGGCCATCGCGAAATAGGCGCGGAAGATAAAGCCGGAGCCATCAACCAGATAAAGCTCGCCATCATTTGTATCTTGCGAATCTTGTGCTTTTGCGGAATCTGTCATGGAAATGAAAATGGCAGGGGGGCACGAATAAGTCTAGTGCGAAAAAGCTTGAATTGTTATATGGAAATGTGCTTTATTGCTGCCTATGGGTTTTATGTTAGAACATCTTCGGGAAGAACAAACGAATCTGACGCGCGGATTTATATTCGTTGCACAAAGTGATCGTTATAATGACGGTGAGGCGCTAAAATTAATGCACGAGTCTCTGGGTAATATGTGTCGGGAGATTTGTGAGCTGGCCGCAACCGATCCACGCGGGGCGCAGATTTTAGCCGCAATGTTTGTAAAGTTCATTCAAGACGAAAAAGAAAAAATTCGTGAATGCACGCGGCCCGTTCTCAATAGGAATGTAGGTGTTAGGCCAGGTATAAATGAGTCCCTAGAGGGCGCGCATAGACAAGTTACGCCGCATTTATTTATAGCCGTTGAATAAAAAAAGCCCGCATTCCGTTTTACGGGAAGCGGGACTTTTAGAAATAAAGGCTGCACCGGTATCGGTCGGGGATGCTTCCAAGCGCAGTTGGGGGATCGCCGCTTGGTCGCTTTGTTACCGGTAAGCCTTTGCTCACTCATGCTCGTCTAAAAATTTTTGGGAAATTCGCACGCAATATATCGCGCACACTGCGAAAGACCCTCTATATAACCTTCTTTAATATTCTTATTCTCTAAGAATACGATAAAAATACAGATATGTCAAATTTTATGTAAATTAATTATAAATTGTAGAAATAATTAATCCGCCATTAACCTAATCAGCGCCGGATAAAGCGTATAGCGCGATCGAGGCGGCGTTGGAGACATTAATGCTGGGCATAGTTCCGCTCATCGGCAGGCGCACCAGCGCATCACATTTTTCCTTAATGAGGCGGCGCATTCCCGGCCCCTCGGCGCCAAGCACCAGCGCGGTCTTGCCGTCTTTGTGAATTTTCGCCGCTTCGCCGATATCTTGCTCGCCGCGCTCATCAAGGCCAAGCACGAAAAATCCGTTTTCCTGCAGCTCTTCAATCGCGCGGGCAAGATTGGTTTCCTCGGCAAAGGGCACATGCTCCAGCGCGCCGCACGCGGTTTTGGCCAAAATGCCCGTGCTTTCGGGCGCATGGCGGCTTTGCACGATAATGCCGTTCGCGCCAAAGGCGCAGGCGCTGCGGGTGATGGCGCCGACATTATGCGGGTCGGTAACCTGATCGAGTATAAGAAACAGCGCGCGGCTTTGATCTTGGGTTTGAATGAGCAAATCGGGCAGCCCCAGCGTTGGTAGCGGCGCGGATTTCAGCGCCAGCCCCTGATGCACGGTTCCCGGCGGCAGCGCCTTATCAATGACCGCTTTGTCCACATGAATGGGGGCGGGGCGGTTTAATGATTGGCCGCGATCTAAGATATGGCCGAATCCCTCGCGCGCATTTTCGGTGATATACAGCGCCTCAATCGCGCGCGCCGGGTTCAGCCATGCCTCGGCCACCGCGTGATAGCCAAATAAATCCGCAGATATTTTGGGGCCCTTTGGCTTGGCCGCAGAGCCATCATGGCGCGGCTTATGACCCTGCTTATGCGGCTTGCCGGCGGGCTTACCCGCATGGGGGCGCTTCTTGTTTTTAGGCTTTGATTTCATACGAAGCGACAATACACGGCCAAAGACTCCTTGCAAAATATCTTTTCATGTCCTATCACATTTTTGGTCCATCTATGACGATCCTATGGAGGGGTGGTCGAGTGGTTAAAGGCAGCGGATTGTAACTCCGCCCGCGCAAGCGTACGCAGGTTCGAATCCTGCCCCCTCCACCATTTTTATTTGCGCGATGCCGCCCGCCAACCCATCGCGCGGGTTCCGGTTCGAGGCTGTACCTCTCACCTCCACCATTTCTCTCCCTACCTATAATAAAATCCGACAAAGCGCTTTAATATCTCATGCGCATAAGGCGTGGGTTTTTGGCTCACGGCCTGTTTTAATTCATCGGCCCGGTGGGGTTCGAAATAGCCGTAATTTTGATAGGTTTCAATGCGCAGGCGAAATTCTTCGGCATCGCCCTCGGGGTGGAATTGCGTGGCGTAAACATTGTCCCCGATGCGCAGCATCTGCACGGGGCATTTGCGCCCGCTAATCAGCAAGGTTGCACTCTTGGGCAGTTCATCAACGGCTTCTTTATGCCCCAGCAGCACATCAATTTGCGCGGGGAAGTCCTTTAATAATTTATCGCGCTGCCCCTCTTCGGTGAGGTCAACGGTGACGCAGCCGATCACTTCGCCA
>Ga0136600_1001539_pt1 | contig 10344 bp, 10 predicted proteins | sample AntRauMFilla2698_FD_104634 | JGI IMG/M metagenome (GOLD analysis project Ga0136600, IMG submission 104634) | Saline lake microbial communities from Rauer Islands, Antarctica - Metagenome Filla 2 #698 | ecosystem: Environmental > Aquatic > Non-marine Saline and Alkaline > Saline | place...
AATACCTCGGTGAAAAGCCGCTAATGCCACCATACTTGAAGTTGTTGTATCTCCATGAACAAGCACCCAATCTGGTTGTTCCTTGGCGAGTACTTCATCCATAGCAGCAATAATTCTCGCACTTAATTGATTCAAACTTTGATTAGCTTGCATTAAATCTAGGTCAATATCAGGTTCAATTTTAAAGAAGTTTAAAACTTGGTCTAGCATCTCGCGATGTTGTGCAGTGACGCATACCAAAGTTTCAAAGCTTGAACTTGACTGACAGGCCCTAACTACAGGAGCCATTTTTATCGCTTCTGGTCGTGTACCAAAACAAATGATGATTTTCAATTATTTAATTTTTTTAATAAATTTAAAGAAAGTAATAGAGGCAAAAAAGTGTGTCTAAACCTAAAATATAGTTTCTCCCTTAATTTTAATCACTTAGCCTTTAATAAAGCTTCATAAATAGGTTTTGATTATAACCTTTTGCTTATCCCAAGAAAAAATTTCACATAAGATAAATTTAGTGAATTTTCTTCATCTAAAGCAATAACTAAAAGTATATAGCCATCTATTTTGGACTGGATTCGCTTAAAATTTTAATATAATAGATAGCTGTATTTGAATTAGTATGCTTTCTATTAAAATAAAAGAATGTTCTACATCTTATATCCCTCAAAATTACTAATTAATAAGCGATTATATAAATCTTACTCTTCTGCATATTGAGGGGTTTCATAAAACTTGAACTCATCGGAAGAATCTGTGAGCCAAATAACAGTACAAGAAGCTAACCCTGATTTACCAGTTATTAAGACGATAAAAATTAAAGTTCATCTACTTGAATTTTTTTAATTGATGATATATAGAATTTTTGTTTTTAATCCTTAGATAAACTATAGCTGCCTCTAAATATCCTCTAGCATAATAATACTTATGAACAAAATCAATGTCTCTTTTTTTAATTTTATACTCCAATAAAGATTTAAGCATTTTACCAACTTTATAGAAGTAGTCGAATTTTAAGACTGATGTAGAATTAATTAAAAACTGAAAGCCATGAGTAAAACCATTTTGCTTTGTTCTTTTTTTAACTGATTCTAGGTTATAACTATCCGGCTCAGGCAAATGCACAACTTTATTATTGGTCACTAAATAAGCCTCATAGCCTACATACTTAAGTTTTTTTTGAAAAACTGATTCTTGGGCTGCTAATTTGTGATTGGAACCTGGTCCAAAGCGTTCATCAAAGCCTCTAATATAGGCCCATTGTGTTTTGAAGAATGCAAAATTACATCCTGGAAAAATTAGCTCTTTAGACTTTTGGAATCCAAAATCTTTTTTTGAAAACTGAGAACTTTGATATAATTTTTTATATTTAAGTAGAGTTAGATTTGTTAAACTATCTGGTACACTATAACCTGCCCCAAAAAAACTGTTATTCCCCTTAGCAAAAGCTACTTCTTGATAACGACTCACAAATGTTCCAGGGAACTCAATATCATCGTCAATACAAATAATTAAGGCCTCTTTTTCTTTTATAAATTCTCTGATCAAATAATTTATTGATTTAGCTTTATTAGAGCTCTCAGAGAAATAAATTTCAACATTCGATATATTAGAATAGTCCTTTAAATAAGTCTCATAGTTTTTTTTAGAACCATTTTCTATAAAAAGAAGTTTAGATCCTCTTGCGTTTTCGCTAGTGATAAACTGCTGTAATATACAATTCCCTTTTTCTTCATTATTAAAAGAAACACAGATAAGGTAAGTATTAAATTTACTTGTCATACCTAATTATTTTTTTTGATGAATAACTTCATTCCTTTAGTAGATGACGGTTTTTCCTATTCCGCTTTATTTGTTTATTAAAAAAGACCCCTTGTCTTTATCCAACTTGTCATAATGACTTCTAGGTATTCTTAAATAAGTTTGCACTTATTAGTCACAACACCAAACCTAGCTTTATTAATTAATTTTACTTGATCGTCTATTTTGTTCTCTGAGAACAAATCATCACTATCCAACCAATTCACATACTCCCCTTTACTCATTTTAAACCCATAATTACGAGCGCCGTTACCTCCTAGTAAATGTTCCTCTGGACGATGGTAATATTTAAAACGGCTATCTTTTTTCACATATTCGCCAACCACCTCATCGGTGTTATCGCTAGAGCCGTCATCCACAATAATGCATTCCCAATTAAGGTAAGTCTGGGATACTACAGAGTGCAGAGTCACCCCGATCAGATGTGCTCGGTTGTAGGTGGGAATAATGATAGAGACTAAAGGCTGGTCACTCATAGGTGATGAATTAGTTTTGCAATGTTACGAATTTTCGGAATGAGTTATTAATTTATAAGGATTTTCGTTGATGGATTTTCGTTGATGGATTTTCGTTGATGGATTTTCGTTGATGGATTTTCGTTGATGGATTTTCGCTGATGGATTTTCGTGGTTGTAGTGCTACCCCGAAGCCTAAAGATTATTTCAGCATCTAAGGCACTGAGCTAAGAGTCTGTATTAAACCTGCTTGCTGGAAGTACTCATTCAAATTCAAGATGACAAACCATTTAAAGAAGATCTGAGTATAATAGAACAACCTTTTGACATCTAGTAACCTAAGGTTATATTTGAACTTAATAAGAAAATTGACTCCAACTAATTACAAAATAAATAAGAGTGTTCTCCAAAAAATCAAACCTTATACTGCTTATATTGAAGGATAATTAGGTTGTTGTACTTTATTTTTTTCCACACTTTTCTCAATTTCGGGGATGATGCGATCGATTAGTCTCACATATTTTTTAAGTCCTTTTATCGACTTTTGATTCTGTCTTATTCGAGCTTTTAGCAATTGCCGTTTTATTTTCTTTCTATGATTGAGGATTCTGCTCTTATCGTAGCCATTTATATTTCCGTATTTTATTTTTAAACTACGGTCCTGTATTTTAAAATAAGCATCAGAATAAGGCTCTATTTGAGGTTTTGGTCTTCCCTCTCTGTCGTGAACCATATATGTGCTGGGGAGGACTCCAATTTTAAAGCCATGATACGAAACACGCTGACAATAATTATCATCTTCTCCATAATGAAAGAATATTGGGTCAAAACCACCAACTGTGATCAAACAGGTTTTGCTCAACAACCATCCCGCTGCATTCACAAAAGGGACCTCATACACGTCTTGTAATTGTCGACCTAAAACATGATCTGAATAAAATGCTGGATTGGCATCAAAACGGACGTAGTTTGAAAAATTACGATCCATTCGCGTCTCTTCTGCATTGGTATGAACCGCACTTAATATTCCAAACTCTGGATTTTGTTTTTGAAAACCTAACAATTGCTCTAAAGCATCACCTACTAAATAAGCATCTTGATTGAGCAAAAAAACGTGCTCCGCCCCTTGGTTTAATGCATAACTTATGCCTTTATTATTAGCTTGGCCAAAACCTAGATTTTGATTTTCTTCAAATAATTTAACTGCAGGATAGTTTTTATGTAAATGCGCAACGGTTCCATCACTAGAACAATTATCTACAACTACTACTTCATATCTTGAAAAATCTATGCTTTCTAAACATTTATCGAGCCAAGGCATAGCGTTGTAGCTAACAATGATGATGTAGGTAGTTGTCAAATTTCAACTTTTTTAAAATTTTTCTTTAGGAGTCTACGAGTTTTATAGTCAAACCCAGAAACAAGCAGTAGTTTTATTGAAACTATTATAAAGTGATTTAATTTAATCTTATGTGAATATTCAAAAATAGTTTTGTAAATAAACTTTTTTAAAATTAAAATTTGATTTTTATTTAAAAATTGATTTGAAGCATTAATAAAGTTCAAATCTGCAATCATATGACTTGATGTGACTTTATTAGAAATTCCACCCTCATTTTTTCTATACACGCAAGTAGTATCATTTAAATAACGAATTGTCCCTTTTGAGGCTATGAATAAAAATAAAAATCGATCACCTGATAATACTTTGGGAAAAACAATAGTTTTTAAAAATTCTTTTTTTAATACAAAACTTGCAGTGTGAAAGTATCTTTGCTTAAGAAAATCATTAATATTTAAGTCTATGTCACTTTTGATTTTTTTAAATAAACGAGATTGTCCAGAGCTTTCAAATATTATTTTTGAATTAGTAGCAACCCCAGCATAATTCGTATTCCCCTCCAAAAAGTCAACTTGCTTTTGAAGTTTTAAAGGATCGGTCCAGTAATCGTCGCCTTCACACATGGCGATGTATTTGCCTTGAGCTTCTTTAAAAAGTAATGGAAAAATAGCTTTCCCTGTAGATTTGATATTTTTCTCTCTTAGAATTAATTTAAATCGAGGATCATTCCCTACAAGTGATTTAATTAACGACTGGGTTTGATCCGTTGAAGCATCATCGTGAATTAAAAACTCTACATTATAAGTCAGCTCTTGTTTTAGAAAACCTCTAATACAGTCTTCAATATAATCTTGGTGATTATAGGTTATACAACAAACAGATATTAAAGGATGTTTCATTTTAAGGTAAAAATTAGTAATAAGTTTTTTCCTGATTCATTTTCTAAATCAAAACCCATTGATTTATAAAAATTTATAGCTTTTTTATTTTTTGAATTCACCTCTAGATTGACCTTCTCTATATTCTTGTCCTTAATAATTTCAAAAAACTTATTGAACATCTTTGCCCCAAAACCCAAACCTTGTAAACTCCTATCTAAGCTTACATTGGTAATAAAAACACTATTCAAATTTGTATAAAAAGCAAGTAAACCAACTAATTCTTCATTTCTCCATAATTCAACTCTATCTGCATTTTCAAATATTTTTTTCGAGTATTTATCAAGATCCACATAAGATGATAAACTCGGAACAAATAAACTATCAACCTTATCCAAATGATTTGAAATATTCTTTAAACTAGCCTTATTATTATAGACTTTAATCAATTTTAAAATTATGATTTAATTTATACTTTATTTCTTCAAGATCACAGAACATCAAAAGATCAATAATAGATAGGTAACCTACAAAATCCTTTGAAAATTGCTGATAAGGTTCTGGAAAAAAAACATGGAATTGCAAATCAACTTGTTTAGTTTTAAAATCATTCTTAGCATATAAATCTTTTCCACCTTCAGGATTAATATAATATTCTGCCTCTAAAGCTTTACTAATTGCAATAACTTTTTCTTGCGATTTTAGATTATGGTCGATGTCTATTTCTGAAGATCTAATTAATTTAGTTTCTATGTTTAGAAAGTCTTTTAGCACCTCTAAAGAATTGTAAATGTATTTAAATAAATTAGTTTCATTAAGGTTAAAAATCTGTACAATTATTGGGAATACTTTTTCGAATTGAGGTGCTTTCTTATAAGTACCTTTAATCTTAGAAAGCAATTTTTCTTTATCCTTTTTAAAACTATCCGAAAGAAACCTTTGGTTTATATCTAAGAAATCTGAATCCTTTTTTAAAGGTAAACTTACGTATGCGGGTTGTCCGTTTTGTAATATCCTATTCCTATGAATCCATCCTCGCTTTGAAAACTGAATATTATCATATATCACAAACTCATCAACCGCGTTCATTAATTGAAAATAACCTAAATAAGGCAAAAAATAAGGCTGCATGATAGCAATTTTCTTACTTACCATATTAAAATAGCTCTTTAAGTTTATTGAAATTTTCTTTACCTAATTGTTTTACTTTAGGGATATGTTTTTCTAGAGAATTTTTCACTTCTCCTATATTGTTCCAGACCTGATTCATTTTGTTCAATAAGTCACTTGCCGTGTCTGGTTGTGCCACATTTTCTAATTGACCCGCTACCTCAGCAAAGCCTTTTAATTTATGCGCTTTCGGCTCATGACCGTAATCTATGACGACTGTTGGCACAAGTTGACTCATAGCACCCACGGCAGCATGGACACGGCCGCTTACTACCATATCAAATTGACCTAAAATCGCTTTAGATTGCCAAGCATCGTATATTCCGTCTAATGCATAAACATTTTTGGCTTTACCTCTTTCATCTAGAACATGCTGTAACTGTTTAATTATAGGATAATCCCTACCGTGAATAAGCTTAAATTCTTTAGGTGGAATAGGAAATCCATTAGAGTGAGACATCAAGTAAATATCAACATCTTTATCTTTAGAAAATTCTTCAATAGCCTCTGCAAATTCAATGTAATCACTATCTGGTCTTGGCCACTTATCAAAGGGGCCTTCTGTAAAATTCCATCCGCAAATAAGAAAACCTATTGATGTACGATGATGATCAATAATATTAGAAACTCTATCTAAAGTCTCTATTTCAGAAAGTGGAGCAGGTTCAAATCTAAATGCTGGGCAGGTCAAGCTATGAGTTTTCGATGTATTAAAACCATAAGACTCAAGTAGACCTTTGCTAATAAATTCTCTGTTGGTTACTAAATCGAAGTTTTTAAAAACCTTTTTTGCAAAATCAAGATTTTTGCCCTCGCTAAACGGACCTGGAGAACCTGCAATCATCACTGTTTTTTTAGCGAAAATCTGTGCAACTCTGTCTTTAATTAACCCGACCATAAAACGATCTTCTCCTAAAAAATCTGCATTATCCCCCCATATATCACCACTAAAATCAATTACTAGATCCATATCCTTGACAAGATTTATGTAAGGAGTTGGATTATTAAGTTTTTGTGTGTTTAAGAACTCATTGGCAATTGAAAGTTCATTTTGAGCTTGCTTTAAATCATCTTGCCAGTCATAGTATAATGACATTGGAAGCCTTGCTATTTTTTCATCTTCACAAAACCTATCGGACATTTGAAACGTAGTGCTCACCTCTGATTTAGGAAAAATTTCATAGAGTAACCTAAAAAAGGGTTCCATGATATAAAAATTGCCAATGTTTCCAAACTCCATTCTACCCCAATGCAGAGTACATTGGCCTATCACAAGTATTTTCATTTGTTAATAATTTTTGTAATCAATTCTAAAGATTGTCTATTTAATCCAACGTATAGAGGCAAACACAAGACACGGCTGGCTATGTCTTTGGCTATAGGGCAATTACTTGAATCCACATAAGGCAAATCTTCCAAACTCGGATAAAAATAACGTCTAGGGTTGATGTTTTCTTTTTCTAATCTGGCTTTTACTTCTAAAAGTTCAGCTTCTTTTTCAAATATTACAGGATAGTAACTGTAATTCCAAACAGTCCCTTCTCTTAGTTTTAATTTGCTTAGTTGAGTAAAATCTAAATGCTCATCATAAAAGCTACAAACCCGTTGGCGTTCCGTCAATATATGGTTCATGTAGGGCAATACACTTAAACCCATCGCGGCTTGGAGTTCGCTCATCTTGGCATTCATCCCTAAGCCATGGTACTGTTCCGGTCCATCGTGACCAAAATTATGCCGATAATACATTTCCTGTTTGGTAACTTCATCCTGGCAAAACAAGGCGCCGCCTTCCCCAGTATGAAACAGCTTGGTGGCATGAAAACTACAGGTACTTACATCGCCATAATTAAAAATAGATTGCCCTTTATACCTCACCCCAAAACAATGAGCGGCGTCGTAAATGACTTTCAAATCATGTTTTTTTGCAATGATTTCAATCTCCTCAACCGCACAAGGGTTGCCATAGACATGGGTTGCTAAAATCGCAGTGGTTTTGTCGGTGATTGCAGCTTCAATTTTGGTCTCATCTATAGTTAAATACTCTGGATGAATATCGACAAACACGGGTATACATTTTTCCCAGACAATACTGGCCGTGGTCGCAACATAAGAAAAGGGCGTCGTAATCACTTCGCCTTGCTTGGCAAAGGCATTTAAGGCAATTTGAATGGGTAAGGTGCCGTTGGTCATTGGGATGATCTGGTTGACGCCCAGATAGTCCTGAAGCTTTTGAGATAACTCTTTATATAACTCCCCGTTATTGGTCAACCACTCATTCTCCCAAATGCGCTGTAACTGCTTTTGGTAGTCTTCTATCGGCGGGAAAAATGTTTTAGTAACGTTGATCATAAATTTTAAATTGTATCCCATTCAAAATCTGGGACAATGAATCCGGGTTCTTTGCCCATATAAACTCCTATATCTCTTCCAGCATTTACCACAGTAAAATTTATAATTGAATCTTCTACATGTATAGCCTTTTTACGATCTTTTACTAGTAGAAACTTTAAACTAAAATTTCCTGGCTGTAAAAACCCTTTAGGAAAGGTACAGACTAAACGATTACTCCCTTCCTGAAGTTGTACTTCACCTCTTCTATTTGATAGGCTAAACATAGCTTCTCCTAATTCGTTATGTAAATGGTAAGTAATATGATAGCGTTCTGGTTCAGATAGTATATTAATATGCGTTTCTAATAAAATCTTATCATTTTCTACAATAGGCTCATTGTATCTACGAGATGAATTCCTTACAGAAATTTCTTTTAAGTTAAAAACGCCATCCTTTTTTATATCATCATATTTTCTTTGATTATTTAACTCCCCTTTTCCATCTTTTAAGTAATAACCAACACATTCCTCTGCCGTTCCTTCAAACACCGAAGTCCCGTTTTCCAAGACAATCCCTCGGGTACATAAACTTTTTACCGCCGCCATATTATGGCTGACGAACAAAACGGTTCGGCCATCGTTACCCGAAATATCTTTCATTTTACCAATGGCTTTTTTTTGGAATTCGGCATCGCCTACGGCTAGCACCTCATCTACCACCAGAATGTCGGGTTCCAAATGTGCTGCTACTGCAAAAGCCAGTCGCACCCGCATCCCCGAGGAGTAACGCTTTACCGGCGTGTCGATATACATGGCGCAGCCAGAAAAGTCGATGATCTCTTCTTCCTTTACTTTAATTTCGGCTTTGGTCATGCCCAAAATCGCGCCGTTTAAATAAATGTTTTCACGACCGGTCAGTTCGGGATGAAATCCGGTGCCTACTTCCAGCAAAGAAGCAATTCTACCCTTGGTCTTAATGCTTCCCGTGGTGGGAGAAGTCACTCGGGATAAGATCTTCAGTAAGGTCGATTTCCCAGCCCCGTTCTTCCCGATAATCCCCAGCACGTCGCCATCGTTCACCGCAAAATTAATATCCCGCAAAGCCCACACGTAATCCGTTTCGGCTTTCTTGCTGCGGTCGTTCTCCGCCCCTATCTTTAGATACGGATCTTCCTTGCCCCGCACACTCGCCCACCAGCGGTTCAGGTCGTGACTCAGCGTCCCCGTCCCTACCACACCGAGACGGTATTGTTTGGAAATGTTTTGGGCGGTTAGAATTATGTTTTTCATTTCAGTTGCCTGTTATCGGTTGTCGGTTGTCGGTTGTCGGTTATCGGTTATCGGTTGTCGGTTGTCGGTTGTCGGTTGTCGGTTGTCGGTATTCGGTATTCGGTTGCCGGTTTAACAGTGAACTGTAAACTGCTAACAGATAACAGCGCCTTAGGCGCTTAATTATTTTTTCGTTTTCCAGTTCTCCTCTACATAGTTTGTAAATTTATAAATTTTAGCGCCTAACTCATCATATTTTTTGATCATTGATTCAACCTCCAGATCAGGATAAAGCTGTTTTATCATTTCCAGCTGCGATTTACACTCCAATAAGGAAGCGTAAGCATAAATTAAAAATTTTATAAAATCACTTTTATAGGCCTTCCTGCCGTAACCTTCAATAATATTATCCTTAATGCTTTTTGATGAACGCCTCACCTGACTCCCTTGTTCATACAATTCATGCTTAGGTAGCTTCATAGTCAGTTTATGAACTTCAATAGCATACTCAAAAGCTAAATTATAGATGTCTAAGTCTTTGTAGGATTTCATTTTTATCGGTTGACTGTAATCGGTTGTCTGTTATCGGTTATCTGTTTTCGGTTTTCAGTTGTCAGTTTGGTGGCTGAGTGTTCCGACTTTTTGTGTCGGAATGTATCGAAGCCACTGTTATCGGTTGTCAGTCTTCGGTTATCTGTTTTCAGTTGTCGGTTATCTGTTATCGGTTATCTGTTATCGGTTTTCGGTTCTCAGTTGTCAGTTTGGTGGCTGAGTGTTCCGACTTTTTGTGTCGGAATGTATCGAAGCCACTGTTATCTGTTTTCAGTTGTCGGTTATCTGTTATCGGTTTTCGGTTCTCAGTTTTCAGTTGTCAGTTTGGTGGCTGAGTGTTTCGACATTTCTGTCGGAATGTATCGAAGCCACTGTCATCGGTTTTCGGTTAACTGTCAACCGTGAACTGTCTACTGTCAACCGTGAACTGTTAGCAGCTTCGCTGCTAAACCGTATCAATAAAACTCTTCTCTGTTCGGTTAAAAATAGCCAGACCCACAAAAAATACCACGATCGAAAAGCCCAGCGCGTAG
>Ga0136600_1001540_pt1 | contig 10343 bp, 10 predicted proteins | sample AntRauMFilla2698_FD_104634 | JGI IMG/M metagenome (GOLD analysis project Ga0136600, IMG submission 104634) | Saline lake microbial communities from Rauer Islands, Antarctica - Metagenome Filla 2 #698 | ecosystem: Environmental > Aquatic > Non-marine Saline and Alkaline > Saline | place...
CGAGGCGCTCGATCGGCACGGCCCGTACAAAGGATTGCGCCTTGGGATAGTTCGTATTTTGCGCTGTCATCCTTTTTCCCGGCGTGATTATGATGACCCTGTGCCGCCAATTATTTCCAAGGATTGATCCGTTTATACGCATAGGCTATAAACGCGCAGAACCATTTACACATAAAGAGAGTCCCATGCAGGATAAAAGCCCGATGCACCCCGACGATATACGCAATCTGCTGATTTTTGCGTTTGTTTCTATTTTCCTTTGGATGGGTTACGAGACCTTTATTATGGGCCCGCAAAACGAGGCGATGCAGGCGCGCCAGCAAGTCGAGCAGCAAGCGCGTCAGGCGGCGCTGGCCAACCCAACGCCGGAAATGCAGTTACAAAATTTATCGCGCGCGGAGATTGTCGCGCGTGACAGCCGTATAACAATAAATAATGGCGAGATTGAAGGCACGATGTCGCTCACCGGTGGGCGCATTGACGATATCAAGCTTGAAGAATTTTTCGAGACGCTGAAAAGCGAGCAAAATGTAACGTTGCTCTCCCCGCGCGGCAGCGAGCATGCGCGTTACATGAATGTTGGCTGGGTTGCGAGCGATAAAAATATCCGCGTGCCCGATGCCGATACGCGCTGGCAGGTTGCCGATGGCGCGGCGCTCAATGGCGACAATAATATAACGCTATTTTGGAATAACGATCAGGGGCTGCGGTTTGAACGTGTGGTGGCGCTGGATGAGAAATATCTGTTCACGATAACGCAGCGCGTGGTGAATAATTCAGGCCGCGATATCACGCTATTCCCATACGGGCTGGTGTCGCAAACGGGCTTGCCCGAAGATATGCAGGGCGCGTTTATTTTGCATGAAGGGCCGATTGGCTGGATCGGTGATGAGCTGCGCGAGATTGGCTATAAAGATTTACGAAAAAGCGGGCAGCAAAGCTTTGAAGGCAATCAGGGCTGGATCGGTGTAACCGAGAAATATTGGCTGAGCGCATTGCTCCCCGCGCAAGGGGCAAAAACGAAATACCGCTTTAGTCATGTGCCGAATGTGCTTGACGAGGATCGCGGGCGCTTCCAGATGGATTACACGGGCGAGGGCGTATTCATTGCGGCGGGAAGTGCGGGGCAAACGCAAAACCATATTTATGCGGGCGCGAAAAAAGTGCTGGTGCTGCAAGATTACGGTGAAAAGCTCAATGTGCCGAATTTTGATCTGGCGGTGGATTTCGGGATGTTCTTTTTCCTGACCAAGCCGTTTTTCTATATTTTGCACTTCCTCAATATGCATATCGGCAATATGGGTATCGCGATTATCTGCCTGACGATTATTATTCGCATGGCGGTATTTCCGCTGACCAATATGTCCTACCGCTCTTTTGCCAAGATGAAAAAAGTAGCGCCGCAAATTACGAAATTGCGCGAGGATCACGGCGAGGATAAGCAGCGTTTGCAAAAAGAAATTATCGAGATGTATCAGCGCGAGGGTGTAAACCCGATGGCCGGATGTTTCCCGATCTTGCTGCAAATTCCGATTTTCTTCGCGCTTTATAAAGTGTTTTTCACCACCATTGAAATGCGCCACGAGCCGTTCTTTGGCTGGATTCAGGATCTTTCTGCCCCCGACCCGACAAGCATCTTTAATCTGTTTGGCCTGATCCCCATTGATCTGCCGGGCTTTTTAATGATTGGTGTGTGGCCGTGTTTGATGCTGCTGACTATGCTGGTGCAAAAGAAGTTGAACCCGCCGCCGCAAGATAAATTGCAGCGTGATATGATGAATATCTTCCCCTTCTTCATTACATTTATTATGGCGAAATTCGCCTCTGGTTTGGTGATTTACTGGACGTTCTCGGCGCTGATTTCGGTGCTGCAGCAAATGTATATTATGAAGTCCTTGAATGTGCCTATTCACCTGTTCGGCGAGAAGGAAGAAGAAACGACCGACACGGATGCGTTGGCCGAAATGGCCGAAGATGACGTCGAGGAAGCGCTGGGTCTGGATGAAGATGACGAGCCCAAGCAGATCACGCCGCCCAAACCCAAGAAAAGCAAAAAGAAGAAAAAATGACCATTCTTCCCGAAGATACGCGCCAATTTTCGCCGCAAGCTTTGGACGAGGGGCGCAAGCTTTTCGCCGGTGCGTGTGATTTTATGCTGGGCGTGGCGGCGCTGGGGCAATTGCCGGATGCCGATTTCCCCGAGATTGCCTTTGCGGGGCGCTCCAATGTCGGCAAGTCATCTTTTGTGAATGCGTTGACGGGGCGCAAGACGCTGGCCAAGACCTCCAACACGCCGGGCCGCACGCAGCAACTGAATTATTTTAATCTGGGCGATGCGCTTTATCTGGTTGATATGCCGGGCTATGGCTACGCGAAAGTCTCTAAAACGCAAGTGGCCGCATGGACGCAGCTTATACGCGATTATCTGCGCGGGCGGCCCAATTTGCGGTGCTGTTTTATTATGATTGATGCGCGGCATGGCCTGAAAGATAGTGATCGCGAAATCATGGAAATGCTTGATGTGGCCGGTGTTTCGTACCGCATTATTTTCACCAAAGCCGATAAGGTTAAAGATCAGGAATTGGCGAAAATGCGCGGCTCTGTCGAGGCGGAATTGAAAAAACACGCGGCGGCATTCCCGTATATTCACGTGACATCGGCGCATAAGGATATCGGCCTAGATGAGGCGCGCGCGATTATGGCGGCCATGGCTGGTGTATAATTAGCGGTCAGCCAGCACCATATAAAAGGTGCAGGAGCTATTGGCCGGATTTTCAATAACCGCGATAAATTTATCCTCGCATGTCGGGCAAAATGTGCTGTCCAGCGTATCGCCATCCGCCTGATCGGTGAAGACTGCCGTGAGAGAGGATCCCACATAGCTGTGCTGGGTGTTATCAATTTTCGCGGCGAGTTTTGTACAAATTTCTGGTTTCAAGCGATAGAAACTTAAAATAACGTCCGTGCCCGTGGTGCGCGTCCATTCGACATCTTTCTTTACAACATAAACACCGCCTGTCGCATCAATAACGCGCTTGCTGTTCACTGCTTTAAAATTCAGCCCCCCGCCGGCAGGGTGAAAAACTTTGTGAATGTTACTGCCTGTGTCGAAAGCAGCATCCGAGGGCAGGATGAAATCCAGCTCGTCAATATCGGAATTGCTAAACATCATCTGATCAACGGCATTTTTCGCTTGCGCGGTGAAGGAAACCATTTCCGAGGCATATAGCTCCGCTTCGTCATCGCTCAGATAGGCGGCCTCGTCTGTGTCGGTGCTGCGTGTCAGGGTAAAGCTCAGCGCGGCAAATAATGCAATCGCGACCAGCACATAAACAAGGGCATTGCCCGATTGTGATTTTTTTTCTGTCATACTGAGCAAAGCGTAAGCGAAGTCGAAGGATCCGGTCAATCGAAAAAGATCCCTCGACTTCGTTCGGGATGACAAGGTAGGTTGGAGTTATGATTGAGTCTATCATGTTTCTTGGCATTGGGTTTGTCGCGGGCGCTGCGCTCACGGCGTTGGTTATGTTTATGGTGTCCAAAAAATATGACGGGCAATTTAAAGTCAGCGCGCAAGAAGCTGTGACCCGCGCGCATGAGAGTTTCCTTCAGCTCGCCGAGGCGCGCCTGAAAGAGGCGCAAAAAGACAGTGCCCATGATTTGGAAAAGCGCCAAAAGACGATCGAGGAAATGGTAAAGCCCGTGCATGAGCGCCTTGCGGGGCTTGATAAAGCCATTCAGCAATCAGACGGGATGCAAAAAGCCATTCGCGAAGATTTGGGGATGCTCAATAAAGAAACGGCGAAACTTGCCGGGGCGCTGCGTAATCCGGCGGCGCGGGGGAATTGGGGCGAGGAAATGCTGGAGCGCCTGTTGGAGCATTCCGGCCTGATTAAAGATGTGAATTACCAGCTACAGGTTAATATGCAAGGCCAGCGCCCCGATGCGGTGATTAATTTGCCCGACGGGCTGCATATCGTGATTGATTCCAAGGCGCCGATTAATGATTTCGTGCGCAATCTGGACAATGATATTGCCGAAGGGGAATATAAGGTTTTGCAAACCGAATTGGCGCGCGCGGTGCGGCTGCATATTCAAGAGCTTGGCAAAAAAGCCTATTGGGAGAAATTAAACTCTCCGGATTTTGTGGTGCTCTTCCTGCCCTCCGAACATTTATTTAGCGCGGCGATACAGGCCGACCCCTCATTGCTGGATTTGGCCGCCGAACGTAAAGTCGTGCTGGCCTCGCCCGTTTTAACCATGTCGCTGCTGCGTGTGGTGGGGATGAGTTGGCGTCAGGCAGGGTTGGCCGAGAACGCGCAGAAAATTTCCGATCTGGGGCAAGATCTATATAAACGCCTTTTGACATTTACCGGCCATATCGAAAAAATCGGCAAGAATTTGCAGACCGCCATGCGCGGTTATGACGATGCTGTGGGCTCGATGGAGCGCAGTGTTTTGCCGGCAGCGCGCAAATTTAAAGAGCTGCAAGGGGCGGATAAAGAGCTGCCCGAGCTTGGTCAAATCGAAGAAAAACCCCGCGCGCTTAATCTCACCAGCGACGACGATGATGAGCGCAAAAGAGCGTAAAGCTTGATTTTTTGCCACAAAACGCTTAGATCAACCGCTATGAAACATTTCGATATTATCATGATCCCCGACCCCGTCCTCAAGCAAGAGGCGCATCCCGTAAGCGCGGTTGATGCGGATGTGCGCGCGCAGATGGACGGGATGCTGAAGGCGATGTATGACGCGCCGGGCATTGGGCTGGCCGCTAATCAGGTTGGTTTGCTCAACCGTGTTTTGGTGATGGATCTCAAGGCATCGGACGAGCGCGGCTATGATAAAAAAGCGGGTGAGGAAGCAGCTAAAAACCAAGAGGGCCCAATCTGTATGGCCAACCCGCATATCATTTATAAATCCGAGGAGATGAGCGTGATGGAGGAGGGGTGCCTGTCCATCCCCCAGCAATATGGCGAGGTTGAGCGCCCTGCAAATGTGCGTGTGAAATATTGGGACTATGATGGCAAAGAGCAGGAATTAGAGGCTGACGGGCTGCTCTCTCATTGTGTGCAGCATGAAATTGATCATCTGAATGGCGTGCTTTTCATTGATTATCTCTCCTCGCTCAAGCGCAATATGATCGTGAAAAAGATTGATAAAATGAAGAAGCAGGGAATTCTGTAATATGCGGTTGCGCGTCGGGTTACGCATTGGCTTCATGGGCACGCCGGATTTTGCGTGCGAAGCGTTGGCGGCGTTACATGAGAGCGATCACGATATTATTTGTGTTTATTCCCAGCCGCCCCGCCCCAAAGGACGCGGCCATAAGGTGCAAAATTCTTCTGTTCATAAATTTGCGCGTTCGCATGATATTCCCGTTTTTCATCCTCAGAACTTGAAATCAAAAGACGTACAGGCAGAGTTTGCGGCGCATAATCTGGATGTCGCGATTGTGGCGGCGTACGGATTGATCTTGCCGCAGGCGGTTTTGGATGCGCCGCGATATGGATGCCTGAATATTCATGGCTCGCTACTGCCGCGATGGCGCGGCGCGTCCCCCATTCAACATGCAATCTGGAAGGGCGATAGCGAAACCGGCGTGACGATTATGCAGATGGAGGCGGGGCTTGATACCGGCCCGATGATTGTGAAAGAAGCGCTTCCGATTACGGGCGAGGCCACCGCCGCGAGCCTGCATGATGAATTGGCCGCGCTGGGCGGGCGGATGATTATTGATGTGCTGGACAGTCTCGCGCGGGATGGAAATGTTGTGGCGCAGCCGCAAGATGATGCACAAAGTAACTACGCGCCGCTGCTGAAAAAGAGCGATGGAGCGATAAATTGGAGCGATAGCGCCGCCGATATTGATCGCCAAATTCGCGCGCTGAACCCATGGCCGGGAACTACCGGAACGCTTGATGGCGCTCACTTTAAAATAATAAACGCAACGTTGCGCCCCGAAATAATTAAGGCCGCACCGGGGCGTATCATTAATAAAAACGGCGATATATCGTGCGGCGGCGGCAGTGTTCTTCGCTTGCTCACCATCCAGCCCGAAGGCAAGAGGGCAATGGACTTCGCCTCGGGTCTTAATGGTGGTTATGTGCAGGTGGAAAAATTATGAATCCGACCTTGGCGGCGCTAGCCGCAATTACAATATTTTCCCTTGGCACGCTTTTATATGTTTTGGCGCTAGAGGTCCCTGTTTATCAATTCCTAGCAATGAAATTTGCCATTGGCGGTTTATCCATTATGGCCTTTGATAAATTACGTGGCCGTAATGTTCTCAAGGAATGGCGCCAACCTATAAAAAGCTATTTACTTGTTGGGGCGGCTTTTGGGCTATACAATTTTTTTCTTGTGCAGGCTTTTCATCTGTCACCTGCGTTTGAAGTGAATATCTTGAATTATCTTTGGCCGATTTTAATTGCGGTTTTTGCGGTTTTGATTGGTGGAGAAAAATTAAGCAAACTTACTTTTGTTAGTATAGCGCTTGGCTTTGCAGGCGCAATTTTGATTTTTTTGCCAAATGATCCGGACAATATTTTTGCAAATTTGGCGGCAGGTCATGTTTTGGCAATCGCTGGGGCAATCTTATGGGCGTTTTATTCGGTGAGCAGCCGTAAGCATAATTATAAGGCCGGATTTCTGGCCCCTGTCATGCTGCTAGTTGCCACGTGTTTTGCTATACTTCATCTGGCTTTTGAAGAATTTTATAAGCCCGATATGGCTTTATGGATGATTATTGTGCTCGCCGGGATTACGCGATTTTGTTACGTGCTGTGGGACTATGCGATACGCAATGGCCACCGGATGAGTTTGTCGGCACTTTCATATCTTACGCCGTTGCTTTCAACATTGCTTTTTATCGCTTTTGATTATAAACCCGCCTCTCCTTACGTGGCGCTGGGTGGGGCGCTGATCATTGGCGGGTGTTTGGTGGCCAGTGCGCCGCGCTTTTGGGCAGCAATACGAAAGAGGCGCGCGTGAACATGCAGCGCTGGAAGCTGATAATCGAATATGATGGCCGTGATTATTGCGGCTGGCAGCGGCAGGATGAAGAGCCGAGCGTACAGCAAGCGATCGAAGAGGCCATTACGAAATTCTGCCAGAAAAAATTGCTTATTACCGGAGCGGGGCGCACTGATGCGGGCGTTCATGCGCGCGGGCAAGTGTGCCATTTCGATCTGGATTATGGCGAGCGGCCTTTGGGCGGGTTCGCCTTGATGAAAGCGCTGAATGCGCATTTGCGTCCCGCTAAAATTGTGATTGTCGCGGCCGAAAAAGTGCCGCATGACTTTCATGCGCGTTATCATGCGACCAACAAGCTATATCATTACCGCATCGTGCAGCGCGGCGCGTTTGTCGCGCTGGAGCGCGGTTTGGTTTGGCATTTTAAAAAAAAACTAGATGTTGCGGCGATGCAAGAAGGCGCCAAGCATTTGCTAGGCCAGCACGATTTCACGACATTTCGCTCGATCAATTGTCAGGCCAAATCGCCGGAAAAAACGCTGGATCGTTTGGAAGTAAGCGTGCGCGATTACGATGATCATGGTGGCCACGAGATTTTAATTGCCGCCCAGGGGCGCTCATTCCTGCATCATCAGGTGCGCAATATAGCGGGCAGCCTGGTGTTGGTGGGCGAGCATAAATGGCAGCCGGATGATGTGAAAACTGCCCTCGCCGCCAAAGACCGCACAAAAGGCGGCCCAACGGCGCCGGCGCATGGGCTGTATCTGATGCGGGTGGATTATCAGAGTTAATCCTGAAGCTGCAAATTAAATTATGAAAATATATTTGCAATTTGGCGTGATATTTGCTAGATCATAGGCAACAATTTTATGAGGATTAACAAATGAAAACCGCTCTATTTACTTTCTTGATCGCCCTGTTTCTTGTTTCTGCGCCATTGAGCGTGCAGGCGCAGAGCATTGAATTCACGCGCGCCGTGCAGGATCTGCGCAAAATGAACCGCGTACCGCCGCAGCAAAACCCGCAATATCAGTCTTCCGAAAAAGTCATGAAGGGCCATGTTATGGATCGCACTAAAAAGACGGTCGGCGAGATTCATGATATCTTGCTGCGCCCTTCCGGTGCGATTGACTCGCTGCATGTTGAATTTGACCGCTTGCGTTTATCAACGCAGGTTTATGTCGATTATAGCGATATGGGTATGCGCCCGACTTCGAGCGGTTATATCACCAGTTTTGAAGATGATCAGATCGAGGCGGTCTTCCCTGAATTGCTGGCGAATATTCAAACGGCGGCGGGTAATGAGGATATTTTATCAACCAAAAAGCTGATTGGCCGCAAGGTGCAAAGCAAAGATGGCCGTAATTTAGGTCAAGTCGAAGATATTTTATTCGATGCGGAGGGCGGCCGCGCCGATGCTTTATTCGTGAAAATGAATTTCGGGCGCTTGACGGGTAAGGGCATTGCCATTCCCTTTGGTGTCGCACGGTATGAAACGGTGAATTACAATTCTGTGTTTCAGGTCACTAACCGCATGGCCGATGCCATGATCGAGGTTGCGAAATTCGACTAGCTGCGCCCGCTTAGTTCAGGGCGCTTGTGCCGGTTATGCCGCTTCGAAATAACGCGCGATAATCTTGCCGTAGATTTTCGTGAGTAGTTCCAGATCGGAAACGGCAACATTTTCATTAATCTGGTGAATGGTTTGGTTCAAAACGCCAAACTCCACCACCGGGCAATATTTGTGAATAAAACGTGCATCCGACGTGCCGCCGCCCGTTCCCAAATGCGGGTCTATGCCCGTTTCTTCTTTCACGACGCTCGCAACCAAAGATGTCCATTCGCCCGGCTCGGTCAGGAAGCTATCGGCGCCGAAGCGAAAATCAATCTCGTAAGGCATGCGGGCTTCATCGAGTGTTTCGATGATTTTGGCTTTTAGCGTTTCGCAGCTCCAATTATCATTAAAGCGGATATTAAAAACCGCGCGGCCATCGCCGGGAATAACGTTATCGGCGGTGTTATCGACATTGATGGAGGATATCTCCATATTGGTGTTGGGGAAGAAATCGGAGCCGTCATCAATATGCCATCCATTCAGCCGGTTAAGCAATTCTAGCAAACGCGGCATCGGGTTATCGGCGCGCTCGGGATAGGCAACATGCCCTTGCTTGCCCGACACACTCAGGAAGCCGGTGATAGAGCCGCGGCGGCCAATACGAATTTCCTCGCCCACTTGTTTGGCATTTGACGGCTCGCCGACAAGGCAGACATCGGGTTTAATATTTTGCTGCTCCATCCATTGCAGCACCTTGATCGTACCGTTTATGGCGGCGCCTTCTTCATCGCCGGTGATGAGCAGGCTGAGCGTGCCATTGGGCGTGCTGTGCTGTTTGATATGTTCCACGGCGGAGGCGGCGAACGCCGCGACCGAGCTTTTCATGTCCGATGCGCCGCGGCCGTAAAGAATGCCATCCTCGATCACCGGATTAAACGGCCCGTGCGTCCATTTTTCGGCGGGGCCGGTGGGTACAACATCGGTATGACCGGCATACATAATATGCGGGCCTTCGCCATTGCCGATTGTGGCATAAAGGTTATTAACGTCTTCAAAGGGCAGCATATGGCAGGTAAATCCAGCCTGCTCCAGATATTGCGCGAGCAACGGCAGCGCCCCCGCATCTTCGGGGGTAACGGACGGGCATTTGATTAGCGCTTGGGTTAATTCGATAGAGTTCATAATAGCCTATTTAGGCTGCTTCGGGGTGATTGGCAAGAGGGGTTAAAATCTTGGCTCCATTCGCGCACCTGGGTAAAGAGAAGGAAAAAGATATGGGGCTAATTGCATTTCAATTTGTTCAACCAAATTGCGCAGTGCCGGATAGCGTAAGGATTCAAGTTGGAAACCAAGCATCATTCTTTCGAAATAAGGGTCAACGCCACCATTCATGTCTTCTGCCCCTTGCACAGCCTTATCAATAAAACGCGTAATATTAATTTTTGCTGTTTGCGGATTTACTTCGGGATTTTGTATCGTTTCCAAGTTTAAAGGGTGGTGGTCAACAATCACGCCCACGCAGCGAATAGCAATATTAAGACGAGCATTAATCACATCAAAATAACTTGCGAGTTCAGGATATCGCTCCTTCATATCTTCTAATGTTTGTCTGTACATGAACAGCCGTCTTGTCTCTTCCAAATAAGCGCTTTGTTTTTCAATAGAAAAAATTTCTGGTTTATAACCATAGCGCGTTATCATGCCTTCAAGTCTATCACCCCCTTTGCAGGCTATAGCAGACCACATGTCTTCCATTGCGTCACTGTATAGTTGCCGATCGCCACCATGTGTTGGGATTGTAATAATCTTATCG
>Ga0136600_1001544_pt1 | contig 10328 bp, 8 predicted proteins | sample AntRauMFilla2698_FD_104634 | JGI IMG/M metagenome (GOLD analysis project Ga0136600, IMG submission 104634) | Saline lake microbial communities from Rauer Islands, Antarctica - Metagenome Filla 2 #698 | ecosystem: Environmental > Aquatic > Non-marine Saline and Alkaline > Saline | place...
CAAACACCATTTCAATCTCTTCTTGAAAGAATGCGAATGGCGATTTAATATAGGATCACCAAAACAATTGTTGGATGACCTCAAAAGCATCCTTAAAAAACAATCTTAGGTGTCAGCCCCTAAAATTATTCATATACCTGGTTCCGATATATGTCAATATTTAATCTGGCTATATGCTAAGAGCTTGTGTTGTCTAAGCTTCTGTATCCACAGCATGACCGGAGGCTGCGCCGCCTTGGCCGTCATCTTTGGCAATGCCTACACGGGCGGGGCGTAGCAGGCGGCCTTTGAGGATATATCCAGGCTCAATATCTTGGATAATCTGTCCCGCTGGGGCGCCCGGCATTACGGATTCGAACATTACTTCGTGGAAGTTTGGATCAAACATTTGATCTTGCGGTTCTATACGCTCGATGCCGTGCTTGTCAAAAGTACGGATTAATTCTTTTTCCATTGTTGAAATACCATCAAGAACAGCTTTGATAGGGCCTTCTGCGTTTTGCAGTTCTTCGGGGATGGCATTTAAGGCGCGGCCGAAATTGTCGGAAAAATCTAGCAAATCTTTGGCAAAGCTTGAAATGGCAAATTTGCCTGCATCTTCGCGCTCTTTGACGGCGCGGCGGCGTACATTTTCCGATTCTGCTATGGCGCGCAGCGCCTGATCTTTCATTTTTGCGCATTCTAATTTCAATGCCTCGATCTCTGCATCTTTGTCATGTCCCTCAAAAGACACGCCTTCGTCATCAGATACAGGAGAATCTTCTCCCTGCAGCACTTCTTCGCGCGCGGCATCTTTCGCGGCTTGTTCTTCGGCGCTTAGATCGCGATTTTCAAAGTCTGGATTATCATGTTCATTTGATTGCATCGTCATCTTCCAATCTATTTGAGTGTAGCTATTTAGTCTGTGTGAAACTGTTTTGTAAAATGGTACGGCTCGGCTGAAAAATCAAGTGATTAATTTTTCGATGACGCGTGATGTGTAATCCAGTAACGGGATGACGCGGCTGTAGTTCAAGCGGTTGGGGCCGATAACACCAATCGCGCCGATAATCTGGTTTTGCGCGTCTTTGTAGGGTGATATCGCCATGGACCAGCCCGAATGTTCGAACATTTTATTTTCTGTGCCTATATAAATCTGCACGCCTTCCGCGTCCTGCGCATCATCCAGCAAGCTGACCATTGTTTCTTGCTCTTCCAAAAGCGCCATAAGCTGCCGCGCTTTTTCAAGGTCTTCGATGGCTTTGATGTCATTTAAAAGATTAGATTGTCCGCGAACAATGATATGGCTGCTCGGGTTTGAATCAAAGGGGAGTGCGATGCCTTCGCTTATCAAGGCTGTGGTAATGCTATTGAGTTGCCGCTTGTTTTGATCAATATCTGCTGCGATATTTTTGCGCGCTTGTGATAATGTTTTACCCTTGAGCTGCGCCGTTAAAAAGTTCGAGGCTTCTGTTAAAATCGAAGCATCAATAATGTCTGCTGTTTCCATGATCCGGTTTTCAACCATTCCGTCTTCGGTCACAAGGACAATCAGGATTTGTTTCGGCGCGATTTGAACGAACTGGATCTGGCGCACAGGGGCCTCGCGCTTTGGCGCAACGACCAACCCTGCGCCAAGGGATAATCCCGAGAGCATCGTGCTGGCTTGATCCATAACTGCTTTCATGGATGTCCCTGCGGCCATGCAATTGCTTTCGATGGCTTTGCGTTCTTCGTTTGTCAGGTTGCCAACTTCCATCAGGCCGTCTACGTAAAGCCGCAAACCGCTCTGTGTCGGTAATCGTCCGGCAGAAGTGTGCGGAGAAAACAGCAGGCCGTCATGTTCAAGCTGCGCCATAACATTGCGGATGGTCGCAGACGAAAGGCCTAATTCGCTGCTGTCCATTATGGTTTTCGAGCCTACGGCGTCGCCTGTGTTCATGTAAATATCAATCACATGACGCAGGATATGTTGAGATCTTTCGTTCAAGTCTTTTAGCATGAATATAACCTGTAATCCTCTTGCAATCAGATAATAGATAATGTCTATTACCACCAAATCACACAATAACATATTAAAAGGATAATGACATGACAAGACCATCGGGACGCAATGCGGATGAAATGAGACAAGTTGAACTGGTAACGGAGAATGTTTCCATGCACGCAGAAGGCGCTTGTATTGCGAAGTTCGGCAATACGCATGTTCTTTGTACAGCGAGTGTAGAAGAAAGAGTTCCGGGCTGGATGCGTAATTCAGGCAAAGGCTGGGTGACGGCAGAATATGGTATGTTGCCACGATCGACAGGATCCCGCATGGACCGTGAAGCCGCGCGCGGAAAGCAATCAGGCCGTACGCAGGAAATCCAGCGTCTTATCGGCCGCGCCTTGCGCTCTGTCGTTGATATGAAAGCCCTTGGCGAGCGGCAGGTGCGTATTGATTGTGATGTTATTCAGGCCGACGGCGGAACACGCACAGCCGCCATTACCGGCGCATATGTAGCGCTTAAGATGGCGCTTGATCATTTGGTAACAATTGGTCTGTGCGCAAAATCACCCTTAACGGACAGCGTATCTGCAATTTCATGCGGCGTTTATGCAGGAACACCGGTTCTTGATCTTGATTATCCCGAAGATTCCGATGCCGATACGGATGCGAATTTTGTTATTACTGGCAACGGCGGCATGGTTGAGATTCAAGGCACAGCAGAAAAAGAGCCTTTTTCGGAAGATGAATTTTTACAGCTATTGCAGCTGGCGAAAAAAGGCTGCGGTGAACTTAAAGAAATGCAGGAAAAAGCGGCCTTATGAAGCATTTGTTTGCGGATAACAAGCTGGTGGTGGCAACACATAATCCGGGCAAGGTGCGCGAAATTGGCGCGCTGCTAGAGCCTTATGGATTATCGTGCGTGTCATCGCTGGAACTGGAGTTACCCGAACCAATCGAAGACGGCGATACATTTGCCGCAAATGCATTGATTAAGGCCCGCTCGGCGGCCAGCGAAAGCGGTTTGACGGCGCTGGCTGATGATAGCGGCCTTGCGGTTAATGCCCTTGGCGGTGATCCGGGGATTTATTCTGCGCGCTGGGCAGGGCCGAACAAGGATTTTAGTGTTGCGATGAAAAAAGTGGAAGATGCGCTGTCCGGCAAAGAAGATATGAGCGCGTCCTTTCATTGCGTTTTAGCTCTTGTGACTGCGGACGGACAAGAGTTTGTCTTTGACGGGCAATGCGCCGGACATCTGGAGTTCCCAAAGCGCGGCACACAAGGTTTTGGCTATGATCCGATTTTTGTCGCCGAGGGCATGGATAAAACATTTGCGGAAATTGACGCAGATACCAAATATTTCGTGAGCCATCGAACGCAGGCGTTTCAATTGTTCGAAGATCAAATATTGTCGAAGCTGTGATGAGCTCAGCGAATTTATCACCATTTGCTGTTTATGTGCATTGGCCATTTTGTAAATCAAAATGTCCGTATTGTGATTTCAATTCCCATGTCCGCGAGACCATTGACCATCAAAGCTGGCTTGCCGCCTATAAAACCGAAATTGCGCATTACGCTGCGCTTATGCCTGATCGAACGGTCACTTCCGTTTTCTTCGGCGGGGGAACGCCCTCGCTAATGGAGCCTTTTGTCGCCGAGGGGGTATTGCAAGCCATCGACGATGCATGGGGCATATCGCATGATTGCGAAATCACGCTTGAGGCTAATCCGACATCGGTTGAATCGTCGAAATTTCAAGCCTTTCGCGCGGCAGGTATAAACCGTGTGTCTATCGGCGTTCAGGCCTTGCGGGATGATGTTTTAAAGTTTCTCGGCCGTGAACATAGCGCGTCCGAAGCCATCACGGCAATTAAAACGGCGCAATCTGTTTTTGATCGCTATAGTTTTGATTTAATGTATGCCCGCCCGCAGCAAGAGCTGGGTGTCTGGCGGGATGAATTAACCGAAGCATTGCAATATGCGCAGGGGCATATGTCACTTTATCAGCTGACGATAGAGCGCGGCACGGCGTTTTACACAGCCCATAAACGCGGGGATTTTATAATGCCCGAAAATGATACGGGCGCTGATTTTTACGAAATGACACAGGGCATAATGAATGATGCGGGTTTGCCTCTCTATGAAGTGTCCAATCATGCTGCCGCAGGGCAAGAATCTTATCATAATCTGACTTACTGGCGTTATGGCGCCTATGTAGGGATTGGTCCCGGCGCGCACGGGCGCATTAATGTGAACGGGCAGCGACGCGCCACACGCGCCCACAAAGCCCCTGAAGAATGGATGCGGCGCGTTAGTGAGATGGGGCACGGCGCGCATCCGTTTGAAATACTTGATGGCAAAACACAATTTTTCGAAGCCTTAATGATGGGGCTGCGCTTGCGGGAAGGGATATCAAAAACACAGATCGAGACGATGTCGGGTGTTTGTTTTGATGATGCTGTCGATAAAGATAAGCTGACAATGCTGAAGGACGAGGGATATTTAAACTGTGAGGATGATCGTATCATTCCAACGGTGCCAGGTCTGCAGCGTTTAAACGCGATCCTCAATTATCTGCAATAAAATTATCTGCATAAAAAAAGCCGCCTGATAAATCGGGCGGCTTTTTTTAATGTATGTGTGAGTGCTTTTATTCGCCTGCGGCCGGCGCGATTGTCTGGGGCGCTGTTACGCTTCCCATTTGCGCGCCCATCATATTCATGATGTCTGTGCCGTTTAATAATACCGAACCATCATCTTTCAGTTCGAAATTGTAGATACGTGCAGGCGTACCATCAGGAGCATTGCCTTGCTGTCCCACCATTTGCACAAAGCTTAGCATCGCGAGGCCTTGTTGCAGTTGCGGAGGAAGCTGCGCGGCAGAGCCGCTTGCGCCGGATGACTGGATCAGTTTGATCATCTCGTCCAGACCACCGAAGATGATTTGTGCATTGCCGATAGCTTGTTTTGCAGCGCTCGCTTTGGCCATAACAGTTCCTGTGTACTTTACGCTGTAATCTTCCCCAGTTACGTGACTGTTGGATAACTGCATGTTAGTACCGGCATCTGTAAACATTTGCGGCAGAGCAGACATAGCCTGCATACCGTGCATTTGCGCCGCGTTTGGCTGGGCCGATGCTTTGTTGGCTGTTTCGCGCGCCATTGTCAGCAATTGTTGCATTGGCAATGCATTAAAGCGTACATCCAGATTGGATGACAGCGCAAGAAGTGCATTTGCAAGTTCGTCATTAAGGTCGATATTTAAACCATTATGGCCTAAATTGAAGTAAAAGCCCGCGCTGTTTGTGTCAAAATCAGAGATACCGTACGCAAATGAAATGTTACCGAGGCTCAGCGGTGGAGACATACCTCCTGGCGGTGTAACATTTAAATCATTCATTTCCATGCTTAAATCAAAACCTTTGAATGCAGTCAAAAGGTTGTCAAAAACAACATCCATGATTTCTTTTGTTTTCTCAGGCGCCATTGCCTCGGAACCACCTTGTTGCGCAGAGGCCATCAGGTCTGACATTTTATCTTGGTAAATTTTCATTTTCTCAAATGAGTAACCATTCATATCGGCACCGACTTTAAAGTCGCGCATACGCATTACGTCTTGGCCGCCCATATTCATCGTAATATTTGACATGATCATATCTGATGTTCCGGAATAAAGATCAGGGCTCTCTTCAGTCATGTCTGTGTCGGATGTAAGTGAAGCAGCATCAAAGCTCAATCCAACTGAGGGGACTTTTATTGCAAGGTCACGATAATCTAATTGCGACTTAATAAATGTTTGTGCCTCTGTGTGCCAGATACCGGCCAGTTTTTGTGAGCCGATAGAAAAAGTCATCACAGGGTTTTGCATTTCATCGTAAGCAATCATAGGGGTTGGCAATGCCATTGTCGTTTTCCACATTTTATCTGAATCTGTGGGCATAGCATTGATTGTAATTGTTCCGATTTCAATTTTTCCGCCCTCGGTCATTATAAGCGTAAGGTGAGGAAATGTGATAGCGTAGTAATACCCGTCCGTAGGTATGACTTGAAGATCGCCCTCTTGCTGAAGTGTTGTTGCATAGGCTGTTGCTGCATTGTCATAAACATTAAGCAGTTCTTCGAATTCTGCCTTGAGTGCGTTTGCCCCGGCTTGGTCAACTGTCGCAGCGTGAGCGGATGCCGAAAACAAAAGTACAAGTAAGCACATGAATGAAAAGAAGTTTGTCTGAATAAGTCGCATGATATAGCCTTTTACGTTGAAGATAAAAAATAACAGCCTACTTTGTATCAGAAAAGGACTCTGCCTGCAATGCAGCACATGGTATAAAATCAATGATAAAAAAATCAGAATATAATGGATATCTGGGCGCTGTTTTGGGTTCAACCAATACGGGCAAAACACATTACGCCATAGAGCGCATGATGTCGCACAGATCGGGCGTTATTGGTTTTCCCCTGCGGCTTTTGGCGCGGGAGAATTATGATAAGCTGGTGGAGCTTAAGGGTAAATCGCAAGTTGCGCTTGTAACCGGCGAAGAAAAGATCGTGCCGCAAGGGGCGCGCTATTTTATGTGCACAACCGAATCCATGCCTTTGTCCAAATCGTTCGATTTTGTCGGCGTGGACGAAATACAGCTCTGCGCGGATCCCGAGCGCGGGCATATCTTCACGGACAGATTGCTGCGCGCCAGAGGTGTCAAAGAAACATTATTCATGGGCGCAGAGACAATGCGTTCAATCATCGGGCATTTACTGCCCGAGGCAGAAATAACCACCCGCGAGCGATTTTCAACACTGTCTTATCGCGGTTTCAAGAAATTAACGCGCTTGCCGAAACGATCCGCGATTGTTGCATTTTCAATGGATGATGTGTACCAGATCGCAGAGCTTGTAAAGCGTCAGCGCGGCGGCACAGCCGTTGTTTTGGGCGCGCTCAGCCCCCGTACACGCAACCAGCAGGTGGAAATGTATCAATCGGGCGAAGTTGATTTTCTGGTGGCAACGGACGCGATTGGTATGGGGCTGAATATGGATATTGGCCATGTTGCTTTTGCAGGTACGCGTAAATATGACGGTAAACATATGCGGGAGCTAACCCGCGCGGAGCTGGGGCAGGTAGCAGGCCGCGCTGGACGCTATAAGCGCGATGGGTCATTTGGAGTCACAGGCCGCGTGCGCGGTATAGATAGCGATGACGTTGAGGCAATTCAGCAGCACCAATATAAGCCGGTCGATCATATATTCTGGCGCAATAGCGACCTTGATTTTACCTCGCCGCATGCTTTGATGCGCAGTTTGGATAGCCCTGCAAATTCCGATGTGCTAAGCCGTGGCCGTATCGGTGATGATGTGACGGCGTTATCGGGTTTAATGCGCAGCGAAGATATTATGGCGCGCGCATCGGGCGGGGCTGCAACGCGTATGCTTTGGGATGTGTGCCAGATACCCGATTTCCGTAAAACCCTGAGCGATGCGCATGTGGCGCTGCTGGGGGAATTATATACGGAGCTGATTGATCGTGGCTATCTGCATGAAAAGAAAGTGGAGCAGCGTATTACACGCCTTGATAATATGGACGGCGATATTGATACATTGATGGGGCGCATGGCGCATGTGCGCACATGGACATATGTAACGCATAAAAGCGAATGGCTTAGCGGCGCGAGTAAAATGCAAGAGCTTGCCCGCGCGATTGAAGATAAATTATCGGACGCCTTGCATAAGGCTTTAATGCGGCGTTTTGTTGACAGGCGCTCCTCAGTGCTTATAAAAGCAATGGAGGGCGGGGCAGAGATGCTCGCCGGAATAAAAAAAGATGGTCAGGTTATTGTCGAAGGCGAGGAAATAGGTGTATTATCCGGTTTCATCTTTCGACCCGATGAAACAGCGCGCGGCGCAGACTATAGAGCAGTAATGAAAGCGGCACGCCACGCATTGGTGCCTGAAATTAAACGAAGAGTACAGAGAATGATTGCAGCAGAAGACAAACAATTCACCCTGACCGATAAAGGCGAAATCCTGTATCAGGCCCAAGCGACAAACCCTGTGCCGGGTGAAATTGTGGCGCGTTTGAAAAAAGGCGAGGGTGCCTATAAGCCCGCCATCGGCATTGTGTCCGAAGATTTACTGGGCGGCGAAGACGCGGCTGCGGTACAAAAACGTCTTGAGGACTGGTTTGCGGTGCATATGGTGGAAATTCTGGGCGCACTGCCGAAAATGGATAATATGGAAGATACGCAAAGCGCGTCTGCGCGCGGTATCGGATTTCAGCTGCATGAATCTTTCGGTGTTTTACCACGTGAAAACGTGCAGGATTTGATCAATGAACTTGATGATGAAAGCCGCAACGCGCTGCGCGTGCGCAAAATCCGTATGGCGCCTGTATTGATTTATATGCCTTTGCATGTAAAACCCGCCGCCGTCAGATTAAAAGCAATGCTGTGGTCACTTTGGAATGACAAAGAGCTTCCGGCATCTGTACTGCCTGATGGTATTACATCCAAATCAACCGAAGGCTTTGACCAGATTGATCGTGATTATTATCGCGCGATTGGCTATCCGGTTTACGGGCCGCGTTTTATCCGTGTGGATATTCTGGACCGTGTTGTCGGCGCGATTTATGACGCTGCCGACAAAGGAAAATTCGAAGCCAAGCACGAAATGGCCGAATGGCTCGGCTGCACGATCCCTGATCTGTATCAGGTAATCGAGGCGCTGGGGCATAAAAAGATCCATGATCCTGCCGATGATCTGGCAAAAGAAGAACCCGCCAAAGCAGAAGCAGCCGAAAAACAGAGTTCGGAGGCAGAAACACCCAAGGCAGAGGAAAATCCACCCGCCGAGGAGGCTAAAGCCGAGAATGTTAAGGCAGAGAATGTTAAGGCCGAGGATGTTAATGTAGAGAATGCTAAAAAAGAGCCTGCTGCGGATAGAGCGCCTGTTATCAAGCCAAAGCTTGCGACCTTTGCGTTGAAACGCGGCAAAGCACATGAAAAACCATCGGCGCAAAGCAAGAAGCCGTTCAAAAAGACGGATTCCAAGAAAAAGCCGAATTATAAAAAAGACAACAAGCGCGGCGATAAACCCAAAAAGCCTGCGGCCCCGCGTGTTATATCGGCCACCAGCAATCCGTTTGATGTTCTTAAGGATATGCAGAAAAAATAAATAAACCTTCTACGGTGTCGCCATATTCATGATATAGCCAATCACCAAAATCTGCGGAATTGTCACCATCGGCAGGAACAGCGCCGTTTTCCATCTTTTTGTAAATTCGCGTATAACCATGATCTCGGTGTAATCTGTGGCAACTCCGGCCATTAAGAACGTAAAGCCATTACCCGGCGCGGCTGCACGGTTGAACAATTCCGCGCCAATCGGCGCAGAGCCTTCGGAGCATACTTCTATGATGGTGGTCGCAAGTAATGTCAAAACAAGGCCGATCATTGTCGGGCCGAAATAATCGGTTAAAATCTCGGTGGGCACATAGGCACGGATCAGCGCAGCAAGGATAGTGCCGAACAAAAGCCAGCGCAAAACCATGCGCCCTTCGACATAGCCGTCCTTGGCGACATCTTTGAAAAAGTGAAACAGGGCGGCCGGTGTAAATGACATTTTCTGTCCCAGACCGACAAATTCTTCTTTCAGCGTGCCTGTGCTCAGGCTGTGATCCAATGTATTCGGGTTGGCGGGTAAAATGCCGCGCCGCTCGAAAAACTGGAATATCAGCCCCGTTATCAGGGCAATGACTGCGGAGGCCGCAATAAATATCAATGTCCATTTGAGGCCGATTAGCGCAATCAGGATCAATGTTAATGAAAACGAGTTCCAGGGGCTGGCGATTAAAAAGGTCATGATCTGGGCGAGGGAGGCGCCGCGCTCGTATAGTTTCGCGCCGACCATTAATATACCGTGCGAGCATAAATCAAGCACCAGCCCGCCAATGGCCGCGCGCACAAGCCCGCCGAATGTATCGCCGCGCCCCAATATTTTGTGAAATAATGATCGCGGTATTTTCTGCATTGTACCAACGGCAAATAATCCGAACAAAATACCCCACCACATTTGCCCCAGCAATTCGGCAACGCCATGCGCGAAATGACCCCCATAGGCGATTTGCGGCGCGAAGAAATGCGCCATTAACGCGGCCGTGATAATGATAAGCGATCCCCAAAACAGCCAGTCAAATTTGCTTTGATCCTGGCATGCGGATTGCTGTGCATTATCGTCTTTATCTTTATGCGGGGGCGTATCGTTGCCACAACAAGATGACATTACGGCTGTCCTTTTTTTTTTGGCCAGTGGCCAATGGGTCATAGCCCAGAGGCCGATTGTGTTATGTATCACAGCACCACAACAAACTATC
>Ga0136600_1001546_pt1 | contig 10316 bp, 12 predicted proteins | sample AntRauMFilla2698_FD_104634 | JGI IMG/M metagenome (GOLD analysis project Ga0136600, IMG submission 104634) | Saline lake microbial communities from Rauer Islands, Antarctica - Metagenome Filla 2 #698 | ecosystem: Environmental > Aquatic > Non-marine Saline and Alkaline > Saline | place...
CATCGCCGATGTTCCAGCAATTAACGTCCCCCGTCTCCGCAATGGGTCCGGTCAGTTCGCGGGCATCGCCCCCCTACCCTGGCATCACCCTGTACCTGTCACGTGCTTTTCAGCCCCTTGCAAGGTGACCGACCAGATCGACGCCGTGGTGACGTCGATCCTGTCCGACGCCGTTGGTCATGACCCGAAGAGCGACGCACCGGCACCAGCGGTCGCTCTTGCGCCAAGCCCGGGCAGCGGCAAGACCACCCGAACGCAGAAAATTCTTGCCGAACAGCCACGAGAGATACTGGGGCGTGATGCTGTCATTCTCATGCCCACATCGGCACTGTCGGGTGAGGCCTGCCAGCGGGCAGCCCCTGTCAGTAAATGTTGATGGCTAAAAACCAGAAATTAAGAGGTCAATGGCAGCGACCATCTCGTCGCGCCAGGCCGCCGCATCACCGATAACAGAACCGATTTGTACGCCCGGAAGAGCAACCAACTGTGACATGATTATAATGTGTGGGGTGCCTTCCAAGTGAATGGGAATATGCAGTTTTGGAGTCAGTGCGCCCCATTCGGAGCGAGAAAGGACCGGCGCACAAAGAATATAGGGTGTCTCAATGCCGAGATCTGTCTGAACACGGCACACAATTTCGTTGCCATCGCGTAAGCGATGGATGTTTCCTTGCATCATATCGTTCCCGCTCAAACCTGTCTGAACCGGGCGAGGCTGGGTCCGTTCTGTTCCAGATAATGGCTCTCATCGGCAATGCCTTCTTTAGCAGATGCGATCCAAGCGGCACGGTCGCGATCAGCTCTGGACTTTGCGATGCCAGCGTCGATCCAGTGCCGAACAACCTCAGCAATAGAATTTCCTGTGGCTTTCGCCTCCATTTCGAGCGCCGCCTTGCGATCCTGACCAATATCACGAATGTTTAGTGGTGAAGGCATGATAACCTCGCTTTCATACGGATTGATGTGCAAAATGATACACATATTGCAATACAACAAATGGAACAAGTGCCGTCGATCATGAAATCCTCTCGAAGATATCTTCGAGAGGTTTGCCTGCACTTTAGCGTCGAAAGAATTGACAACGCCGATGTCTGATCAACATTTACGGATCGGCGCTGGCTATGCCCCTGCCATTTACGCAAACAAGCGGCGTTGTTTTTTCTTGATGTATGTCCACGCAACAAAACGACTTGTTTTTTGTCCCTGTGCCATTTCGACGACTTTGAAATCAACTATTCTGGTTGTGCGCAAAATTCGGCTGAGGGCCTGAAGGTTGTCTTTTTTCGACACCAATGAGGTGAACCACAAGCACTGCTCAGCGAACTGCGTGCTCTGTTCAATCATGCGGGCAATAAACTTTATCTCGCCCCCGTCACACCAGAGTTCAGCGTTTTGCCCTCCAAAGTTGAGCTTTTTTGAACGCCCTTTGCCAAGGTTCACCCATTTGCGCGCTGTGCCTTCATGCGCTTGTTCCATGGAGGAATGAAACGGCGGGTTGCAGAGGGTTACGTGAAAAGCATCGTTGGCATTGATCACGCCGCGAAAGATATTCTCGGGGTTGTTTTGCCGCCTCAGGGTGATGTCCAGCGCGTTGAATTCACAAATCTGCCGTGCCGATTTGATCGCCCCCGCATCGATATCGGTGCCCGTGAAATGCCAGCCGTATTCGCTCTGGCCCGTCAGGGGGTAAACAAGACTCGCACCAGTGCCGATGTCCAAAGCTTTGATTTGACGCCCTCGCGGGATGCCTTGATGATTGTTGTCGGAAAGCAGGTCCGCAAGATAGTGGATATAGTCTACGCGACCGGGAATGGGTGGGCAGAGATACCCCGAGGGGATATCCCAAAAATCAATGTCGTAGTGCGTCTGTAGCAGCGCCCGATTGAGCATGCGGACGGCGCTCACGTTTTGAAAATCGATCGTCGTCTGACCGACAGGGTTGCTGATCGTGAATGCCTCAAGTTCGGGTGTTTCCGCCACCAATCGCACAAAATCGTAACCATCTCTATGTTGATTGCGAGGATGCAGCTTCGTTTTGGTGGCCATGTGAACGCTTTCATTAGAGTATTGTGGACGTCACTTGTCAGACGGTTTGTCAGTTTTCATCCGTCATACACGAATGGGAAAATTTGGAACGGGGCAGATTGTCCGCTGATGCAACGGTTCGACGTTCATTTCCTGTACAGCATCGTCATTTTGGGTGCGAAGTAGATATTGTCTAAGGCGTAGCATTGTGCTGGTCCGTCCAATAGGTGCGCCCGTCAATCACGGCCCTATCGGGTCTTTGGCCGATCCATAGAAAGCTGCGGTGCAGCTTTCGCTTTGCTGGCATCTTTACGGATACCGATGGTGCGTTTTCGGTGAGGCAGGCTGACGCAAGTGTGTATGCGGTGTGATCGCGGGATGGTCTAACCTAATGCCGTAAACCGGCCTGGAGTTTCCGCCATGACCCGAACCCACATGACGCCCAGCGGCAGCGCGTGACGATCGCTCGCGTCCCTTTGAAGGATACCCCGATCCTGATCCTTGACGAGGCGACAAGCGCGCTCGACAGCGAGGCGGAAGCCGCGATCCAGTTCAATCTCGACCGGCTAATGGCGGGAAAGACAACGCTGGCCATCGCCCACCGGCTTTCCACCATCGATCCAATGGACCGCATCGTGGTGATGGAGGTCGGCACGCACGAGTCGCTGCTGGCGATGGGCGGGCTCTACGCCAAACTTTGGCGGAGGAAAGCGGGTGGTTTCCTCGCACCAAACTTGTCCGAGGCCAATCCAGCCGCTTGATGCCGACGGCACAAGACGGCCCAGACCGGCCATTCACGCAATGACACAATACTGCGATGCAGCCCGTCAGAGCGGCCATTCGCAGATCGCGCAGCATTTTGTTGGATGAAACATTGGTCAGCGGACAAAGCCGCCCCCTGTTACTTCTTGATTGCGTATCGATCCGCCTCCTCAAAGACGTCGATGACGCGCGTTCCGGCTTTGATGAAAGCCCCGTGTTCAACGCCCGCTGGAATCGAGTAACTATCTCCGGCTTTGTAGACCTTTGTCTCTCCGCCGATGGTAAATTTGATTTGGCCTTCGACAACCGTCCCCCACTGAGCCCCATGAGAATGCGGGGGGAGTTCCATATCTTTAAGGAAAGTGAAAAAGGCCACCAGGCCATCGTCAGACCGGACAACCGCTGTCTGAACGACATCCTCGGGGAACGGCACTTCGATAGAGGGAAACGCTTTGATAAAGTCTGGATAAGGTATATTTAGCTCCTTTTCGCATGATCTGGTAAATCCTGATGCAATACAGATTAACGATGTCAGAGCGTTTGGATTTTTGCAAATCATGCAACAAGTTGGACTCTCTCCGGACCTTAGCTGCTTTTGCACATCCAGTGATATACGGCTCCGTCAACGTCGGGTTGTCGATGTGGGAGGGTATAGCGGATCGGAGGAACTGTTCACGCCGTTCGCGAGTATGCAAGGAAATCGTATTCGCTGCGGAAGCGGACGCTGAACTGGCCCCAGACGCCGGGCAGCGAGCTGGCTGAATGGATCAAGTTTTTCTGAACAAGCCAAAATGGAACTGCTGCACGCTGCCCCAAGGCGTGTGGTGATCGTGCATCAAGGACTGGATCAGCCGATAGTCCGGACCCAGCCGTTCCGCGAGAAGAGCCGCGTCATAGCGGGCAACCGGCAGTCCGCTGCATTTTTCCGGGCCATCCGGCGCGAAGGTGCCGATGATGGCATGGCCGCCGGGGACAAGGGCCCGGTCCATGACCCGCAGATAGGCCTGCTGATCGGCAGCGTCGGTCAGGAAATGGAACGCAGCTCGGTCATGCCAGACATCGAAGTGCCCGGATGGTTGCCAATCCAGGACGTTCGCCCCCACCCATTCGACGGGCGCATCGTCGAGCAGTCGGGCGCGGGCCTTTGCCAGCGCCGTCTCCGACAGGTCGAGCACGGTGATGCGGAGGAAGCCTTGGTCCAGCAGGCAATCCACCAGCCGCGACGCGCCCGCCCCGACATCGACGATGGCGGCGTCGATGGTTGCCCCCGTCGCGGCGATCAGGTCGAGCGAGACCTGCGGACGATCCTCGTACCAGCTCGTCTCGGCCTCTTCCTTGCTCTGATAGACATCTTCCCAGCGGTTCGGTTCTTCAGCCATGGTCGTTCCCTCAAAGATCCACCCGACGCAGCCGCAGCGCGTTGGTGATGACCGAGACGGACGAGAGGCTCATCGCGGCCGCCGCGATCATCGGCGACAAGAGCAGCCCGGTGATGGGGTAGAGCAGCCCCGCCGCGATCGGAACGCCAAGGGAATTGTAGGCGAAGGCGAAGAACAGGTTCTGTTTGATGTTGCGCAGGGTCGCCCGCGCCAGGTTGCGCGCCCGCACGATGCCCATCAGGTCGCCGCCCAGAAGGGTTATTCCGGCGCTCTCCATGGCCACATCCGCCCCGGTGCCCATGGCGATGCCGACATCGGCGGCGGCAAGTGCTGGCGCGTCGTTCACCCCGTCGCCTGCCATGGCGATCTTGTGGCCATCGCGGCGCAACTTGTCGATCAGGTCCTTCTTGTCTTCCGGCAGGACACCCGCGCGCACCTCGTCGATACCGAGCTTACTCGCCACCGCCTGCGCGGTGCGTTCGTTGTCGCCCGTCGCCATGATGACGCGCAGCCCCTGCGCGTGCAGTTCCTTGATGGCCTGCGCGGTGCTGTCCTTGATCGGGTCGGCCACCGCCACGATGCCCGCCAGCGCCCCATCGACCGCGATGAACATCGCTGTCTTGCCCTCGGCGCGCAGGGCGTCGGCCTGTGCCTCAGCCGCGCCCGTGTCGAGACCCATTTCCTGCATCATCGCCGTGTTGCCAAGCGCGACAGCGCGTCCGCCGATCTGTCCGCGCACCCCCTTGCCGGTAACGGCCTCGAACTCGGTAGCATCTTGCCGGGCGGCGCCCGCCGCTTCGGCCCCTTCCACGATGGCTTCGGCCAGAGGATGCTCGGACCCGCGTTCCAGCGCAGCGGCCAACGACAGCAGGTCCGCCTCGGCCAAATCCCCCAGCGCCACCGTGTCGGTCAGCTTCGGCTTGCCCATGGTCAGGGTGCCGGTCTTGTCCACGATCAGCGTATCGACAGCCGCCATGCGCTCCAGCGCCTCGGCGTCCTTGATCAGCACGCCCGCCTGCGCTCCGCGTCCCGCCGCCGTGGTGATCGAGATCGGAGTGGCCAGCCCGAGCGCGCAGGGGCAGGCGATGATCAGCACCGAAACGGCTGATGCTATGGCGAAGACCAGCGCAGGTTCTGGCCCGAAGAACATCCACACGATGAAGGCGAAAATCGCGATCCCTACCACCGTCGGCACGAACACCGCCGACACCCGGTCCGCCAGTCCTTGAATCGGAGCACGGGAGCGTCGCGCGTTGGACACCATCGCCACGATCTGCGCCAGCACGGTATCAGCGCCCACCTTGCCCGCCTCGATCACAAGGCTGCCGTTCTTGTTGATCGTGGCGCCGGTCACAGCATCGCCGTGGCCCTTTTCGACCGGCATGGATTCGCCCGTCAGCATGCTTTCGTCCAAGGACGAGCGCCCCTCGATCACTGTTCCATCCACCGGGACCGCATCGCCGGGGCGCAAGCGCAGCCGGTCGCCTTCCATGATGTTTTCCAGCGGCGCGTCGTATTCCGACCCGTCTGGCAGAATGCGACGCGCGGTCTTGGGCGCGAGGTCCAGCAGTGCGCGGATCGCGTCGCCCGTGCGTTCGCGGGCACGCAGTTCCAGCACCTGGCCGACAAAGACCAGTGCCACGATCACCACTGACGCCTCGAAGTATGTGCCGACGCCCGCGCCCATGCGATACTGTTCCGGGAAAAGACCCGGCAGGAACGTGGCGAAAATCGAATAGAGATAGGCCGCCGACACGCCGAGGCTGATCAGCGTCCACATATTGGGCGAGCGGTTCACGACGGAATCCCAGCCCCGCCTGAAGAACGGCCATGCCGCCCAAAGCACGATTGGCGTGGCGAGCACGAATTCCAGATAGCTGGCCATCTGATGCCCGATCCAGTCGCGCACCGGCAGGCCGACCAGCCCGCCCATGGTCAGCACGATCAGCGGCACCGCCGCCGCCGCAGAGATCCACATCCTCCGCGTGAAGTCGGTCAGCTCCTCGCTGGGTTCGTCCGAGGGTACCATCGGCTCCAGCGCCATGCCGCAGAGCGGGCAGGCACCAGGTGCATCGCGAACGATCTCGGGGTGCATGGGACAGGTGTATTGGACGTCGGCGGGCGCGGCCTTCTTCTGCCCTGCGGCGCGGCCCGACGCGTAGTGCCACGGGTCGGCCTTGAACTTCGTCTGGCATTTCTCGGAGCAAAAATGGAAGGTCTCGCCCCCGAACTCCGCGTGCCGCCCGTCGGGCTTGACCGCGACCGTCATCCCGCAGACCGGGTCCTTTACCGCCTCGGCTCCCGCCGGAATGCCGGGTGCCGCGTGAGGGTGATCGTGGTCCATGGTGTGCCAACTTTCTGGTTCTGTTGCAGTTTCACGCCTCCGGCAGATGGAAGCCCGTGTCACTTCCGATGGTGGTCGGGATCGTCTTCCCTGACAGGATTGCGCGCGAGGAACACCCCCACGAACACGAACGCCAGCGCCATGCCGACGAGGCCGATCACGACGATCAGCGGGTCGGACTGCCATTTCATCGCCGCGAAGGCGGCCAGCACCACGGCATCGAGCGCGATGGCCGTCAGCAGTACCCAGCCCCGCGCGCCGATCTCCTCGCGCAGATGCCGGAACACGCCGAAGTGGATGATCATGTCCATCACCAGATAGAAGAAGGCGCCAAGCGAGGCGATCCGGCTGAGGTCGAAGAAGACCGTTAGAAAGCCCGCAATCACGACGGTATAGACCAGCGTGTGGTCCTTGATCGTGCCCGGCATCCCGAAATGGCTGTGGGGGATCATCTTCATATCGGTCAGCATCGCCAGCATCCGCGAGACTGCGAACACGCTGGCGATCAGGCCCGACGCCGTGGCCACCAACGCAAGCGCCACCGTCAGGTAGAAGCCGGTCTGTCCGAGGGCGGGCTGGGCTGCCTCGGCCAACGCGTAATCCTTCGCAGCCACGATGCGTTCGAGCGGCAGACTGGAGCCGACCGCGAAGGCGACAAGCAGATAGACAACCACGCAGATCGCAATGGACAGGACAATGGCCCTGCCCACGTTGCGATGCGGCTTGGTGATTTCGGCTCCGCTGTTGGTGATTGTGGTGAAACCCTTGAAGGCGAGGATCGACAGCGCGACCGATGCCACAAAGCCGGTGGCGCCCGCGTCCCCGCCCGTCGCCTCGAACGAGATGCCGCTGGCCCAAAGCGCGGAAACACCGAACAGCGCGATGCCGCCGACCTTGAGCACCGCCATGACGATGGACAAGAGCCCGACCGAACGGTTGCCGGAGACGTTCACGAGATACGCGAAGACGATCAGCCCGACGCCCAGAACCGGAACAAGAATGCTGTCGGCATCGCCACCGAACGCCCGCAGCGTGTAAGTCCCGAAGGTGCGCGCGACGAGGCTTTCATTGATGACCATCGACAGCGCCATCAGGAGCGAGGCGCCCGCCGCCACTGTCGTCGGCCCATAGGCCTTCTCCAGAATCATCGCGATGCCGCCCGCAGACGGATAGGCGTTCGACATCTTGATATAGGAGTAGGCGCTGAACGCGGTCACGATTGCACCGACGACGAACGAGAGCGGGAAGAGCGGCCCTGCGAGTTCGGCGATCTGCCCGGTCAGCGCGAAAATGCCCGCGCCGATCATCACACCGGTGCCCATGGCCACTGCGCCCGGCAAGGTGATGCTGTCTTTCTTGTAAGCGTCTACCATCAGGAATCCTTCTCGGTTTTGCGTCGGGTCGCCACCCAGAGCAGCGGCAATCCTGTGATCAGGCCAAGGCCAAGTACCGCCCATGTCGCCCGCCCAAGGTCTCCACTGACCGCTTCGCCGCCGAAATGGGCGAGCAGGAAACTCGCCGGCACGATGCCAGCCAATGTCGCCAGCGCAAAGCGCCAGACGTGCAATTGGCTGAGCCCTGCCGCGTAGCTGATGATGTCGAAGGACACGAAGGGCATCAGGCGGCTGGCAAAGACCGTTGCCGTCAACGCGTTCTGCGAACCAAGCAGACCGGCATCGACCCGATCACCGAACACCCGTCGCAAGACATCGTGCCCGAGAATTCGTGCCAGGCCGAACGCGATCAGCGCCCCAAGCTCTGCGCCGATCACGACCTGCACGGTTCCCCAAAGATGTCCGTAGGCTGCCCCGGCGGCCAGCGCGATGGGCGCGCTCGGGATCGGGCTCGCCACGACCGCGACTGTCATCAGCGAAACGATTACGGCAGGCCCCCAGAGGCCAGCGCGCGCCACCAATACATTGAGGCGCTCACCGTCCATCAGCCCGCGTACCTCGGCGAACACCGATGGCGCTAACTGCCACACGCCGAGCAGGACGATCCCGAGGATCGCCAGCCCTGCGAGGATCGCGGCGCGCAGGCTCATCTCAGATCGCCTCGACGGCCTTCGCCAGAAGGTCGCGGACCTCGCCCGCGACGGCCGTCAGTTCGGCGTTGCCGATCGCCTGCATCGACGCCACCGGGTCGATGGCGCTAACCTCAACCCCGCCCTCGACCTCGCGCAGGATGACGTTGCAGGGCAGCATCGCCCCCACCCGCGGCTCGATCCCGATCGCCTGATGCGCCATCTTCGGGTTGCAGGCACCGAGAATGCGATAGGCCGGCATCTCGACATCAAGCTTCTTCTTCATCGTCGCCTGGACGTCGATCTCGGTCAGGACGCCAAAGCCATGGTCCGAAAACGCTTTTCGCGCACGAGCGTCGACGTCGTCGATACCGGCGTCCGGTATCAGGCGGTTCATCGTGTAGTCCATCGGAGGCCCTTTCAGTTTATTTACGCAAGTATTTTATCAGCGACGCAATGGCGAGACCGACCAGTACTATGCACACAATCGCCCAGATCCACCCGAAGCCCATGCCGAAACCCATACCATAGTCGTTCATCATTGTTTTCTGCCGTAATTTGTCATTAGACTTCCCCCGCCAACCGGCGCTTGGCGCGATTGGCGGCGAAACCTGCGCATCAGTTGTTGCTCATCATGCCTCGATGTCTGCCCTGCATGTCGCCATGCTGCCAGCCGCTGTGGCTTTCCATCATCGCGGCCATTGCAGCCATTTCGGCCTCCGTCACCTGCGCGTCGCCGTCAGGATCGTGCATCTGGAAGGCGCGCACGGTCATTGGTCGAGTATGAGCCGCGTGCATCACCGCAAATTCCTCAAGCGAAAGCGTGCCGTTGCCGTCAGCATCATAAGTCTTGATTTCGGCCTGAATGCCGACTGTCAATTCTTCAGGGCTGAGCGTGCCGTCCTTGTTAGTGTCAAACGTGGCCATTGCGTAGTTTTGGCCTCCGCCCATCCCACCATGACCGCCCATCATGCCGTAATGGTCACCTATCATACCCGGTCCGCCTCCCATCATCTGGCCTGGCTGCATCTGGGTTTGCTGGGCGACCACCGGCACCGCAACGGCGGCAAGGCCGAGGATGGCAACGGCTGCAAAGGCGAAGTTTTTCGAGCGTCTCATGGCATCTCTCCTCAATTGATTGGCATGTTGCCAAGGAGGCGATCATAGGCGATTCGGGGCTTCAGGCGTTGACTTGGATCAATCATCGAATTCACAGACCGGGTAGCGCGGAAATCCATTGTTTGACCATTGTACGACGTCGATCTCTTGAGTTTGTTGCCAGGAGTGTGCCAACAAGAGCGAGTGTATTAAAAAGAGGCTGTCCAACGACCTGCACTTGGCGGATTATCAGAATGACGACTGCGCTATCATTGCTCTACCGCACGTCTTAGCCCAAGATATTACAGGAGCAGCTTTCCGGGTCACCAAGAGATCGGCACCCCCCGCATCTATGTCCCTACGCCCGGAATGATTAGGTTCTCGCTGAGAGAGATTGCCCCAAGAGGAACGTTGGACGCACCGCCGGCCCAACAGTTTCGCTGCGCGGACCCCCGGTTCACGGATGCCGCTTTGCAGCGCCGCAGAGAAAAGCCCGGCTTCGAGGCAGTCTGAATGTCAGCTTCCAACTTCATGGCATGAATGGCTCGCGCTCGCAGCGAATGTTCTCTATCTGCGGCTGTTAAATCAAGAGCGTAATTTGGTCTCATCGGGTTCATGGTTCTCTCCGAGGTCGGGGGTTCCGCCTCATAATGGCGTCGGGGACTGGTGCCTCAAAAAGGTCCGC
>Ga0136600_1001548_pt1 | contig 10314 bp, 7 predicted proteins | sample AntRauMFilla2698_FD_104634 | JGI IMG/M metagenome (GOLD analysis project Ga0136600, IMG submission 104634) | Saline lake microbial communities from Rauer Islands, Antarctica - Metagenome Filla 2 #698 | ecosystem: Environmental > Aquatic > Non-marine Saline and Alkaline > Saline | place...
ACAGATGTCTTTTGGCGCGGTTGCCCCGGTAATCGCGTCTTCCGCGAAGAACTTCAGATCGCAAAAGGTGCCCTGATCGGCTAGCGCGTCTGCCATGGGCCCTTTGGTGCCGCGCGTGACACGCAACGGGGTGCGCAGGCAGGTATCGGTGTGCAGGGCGGCCTCAAGGCCAGACCGGTCATGCCCGGCCCAACCCGCGCCGATGCACGCAAAGGCCAGACCGGTCGCGTCGTTCCGGCTCAATTGCCCGACACGGTCCGGGCGTTTGAACCGCGGCACCTCCGTCGGGGACGGGGCGGCGGATGTCTCGGGATGCGGCATCCGGGGCACGGGGCGTGCCTGCAAAGGGGGCTGTCCCGCGGGCGCAGGCGACGACGGCACGACCATGACGTTCTCTGCCCCGGTCTTCAAGACGGTTGTGTGGACTGGCGGAAGCGTGCCACGTTGGCCGGGCGGCTGTGGCGCGGTTTCCAGACCGGCCGCCGCATATGCGGCGGATGCACGCCGTTGACCCAAAGCCGGCAAAACGACGGTCGGCCGGTCGGCCTCTGGCGGCGTCTCACCGGTCTGTGCTGTTTTCATACGGGAGTGTCGCATGTCAGACAATGCAAGGGAAAAGGGTGCCAGGCGTTCCCGGACCACAGGTTCGGTGCGCTGAACGGGCGATGTGTCTCGGAAGCGTTTCAATCTCAACATGTGCCAGCGATAAGCCTGGCATGGTTAAGGCGCGGTGAAGGCGCACCCGAAACGGCACTTATCCTCTGGGCGCACCCGCGGCGAAGCCGCCCGGCCCAACGGGATGAGATGGCCGTCAGGCCGTCGAAAACGGGCGGGAGCGCACCGTTGCGTAAAAGTCACAGGGGGGGGGTGGCACGCGAAAGCCCCGCTCATCCCAGGCGCTGCCACGATGACGGTCGCCGCTCTGACCCTCCGGCGCTACGGTGCGATCCAGCGTCCACTCCAGCGCGTCTTGCGTTGGAAAAAAGCCCGGTGATGCACGTCCGGGCCCAGATGCAGCACATCGATCTCGCGCAGCGTGCAGGTCATGACGGCGAACCGATCCTGATCGGGCGTCACCGTCAGCGCTTCGGGGATGGCAACCCCGCCGCCGGGCTCGGGATCATTGCCATAGACCCGCCTTGCGGAGGCGGGGATCTTCTCCCAATCCCGCCCGACGCACGCACCGGTATCGATCCCGATCTCGGCCTTCAACCTGATCTGCAACTGCGCAGTCCGGTCCCACACCAGAAGTGTGGCGCGCGGGTCAGCGCGCAATTCCGCCACCTTGGCCGACAGCGTATCGGTGTGCACGAACAACCGCGCAGTCGCCCGGTCCATCCCGCGCAGCACCACCATCCCCGCCTCGGCTCCGCCGGTTTGCCCGGCCGTCGCCAGCACCATGAACCGCGCCGCAGCGTCGCGCTGCGCGACCCCTGTTTCCAGCGTGTCCCAAACCCGCGCGTGCAGCGTGTCCAGCTGCGTCCACCAGTCACTCATACCCGGTCATCTCCAGATATCCCACTCCGGTATGGCTGCCCGACACCCGAACGGGACCTTCCCAATAGGGCACATTCACATCCATCCACGCTGCTGCATTCACAGGGTCTGTTTCGATCCGAACTCCGCCAGCTGGCCAGTCGATGCGCCACCGCGTGGGCACGTCACGCCCGGCCACGCGGGTTGTGGAAAGGGGGGTCAAAGCAATTTCTCCATCCGGGACATAGCGTGTCGTCCCGTCCGGGCCAACCCAGCTTCCGGGCGTGTAGGCCGGGCCATCGCTGTCGCGCAACCGGTAAACCATCAGCTTCGCACCGTCTGACAGGTGCAGTGAAAACCAGTCCCAGCCGGTCTGGCTGGGTGCCAGCGGCTGCGATGACCATTCCCGGTCAAGCCAGGCGCGGCCGGTCACTTCAATATCGCCGTCCGGCAGGGTCAGCGTTCCGGTCACGCGGTAATGCGGCTGCGAATAATAATAACTCGCCTGCCCGCGCGGGGATTTCACCGAAAAGCCGTCCCTGCCCTGAAACAAAAGCGGGCCGTCCGCGTCCAGCGCCAGATCATATCCCGCGTCATCCCCCGACGCCGTCAGCGACAGTGCCGACAGCGCATCCGCCCCCGGCGTCGCGCGCGATACCATGGACCAGTCGTTGATCCAGGCCTCAAAGGGCGCAACCGTCACTCCGGCCTGCCCGATCCCGCCCCGCGCAAACCGTTGGGCCGCGTGGTGGCGCGCCGCGGAGGTCACACCCATATGCGCAAACCAGATCTGCGGCGAACTCCAGCCGTCGGTCACATCGTCGGGGGGCTCAGCGCGCAGGGCGCTGCGGAACAGCGTCCACTGGATGCCGTAATCCTGCCCGTCCGCGCCGGTCAGGTTGGCGGTGACATACCACCATTCGATCCGAAAATCGGGATGCGCGCCGTGGTCCTGCGGAAAGCGGAACTCCGGGTCCGGTTGCGGCAGGCTGAAGCCTTCGGCGTCCGATCCCATATCGGCGAAGCCTTGCGCCAGCGCGCCCCAGGGCATGAGCATGACCATGATGGCAAGGAATGTCGCTTTAACGGTCACTGGCAAACACCTTCAACAGATCCGCAGGGGGCCGCCGCGACAACCGCCGCGCCGGAAGCGCCGCCGCTGCCAGCGCCGCAAGCAACGCCAGCCCGGTCAGCAGCAGCCAATCCCACGGATAGATTTGCATTGGCAGCTTCCACCCGAACGCCTCCACATTGATCACACCCAGCAACACCCGCGCCAGAAGCAACCCCACCGGGATCGCCATCACCGCCGTCAGAACCGCCAGAAGCGCTGCGCGCAGCAACTCCAACCGCCCGATCTGCGCCCGTGTCAGCCCCAGCGCCCAGACAGGCGCCACCTGCGGCAGGCGCTGCGTGGCCAGCGTCAGAAGGCTGGTCAGGATGGCCAGGGCCGCCACGCCCAGCGTGAGCACGTTCAGCGCGGCTGTGACCGCGAAGGTCTGGTTGAAGATCTCAAGCGACAGCCGCTTCAGGCTCGCCTGATCGCGCAGCGTGTCGGCGCTCAGCCCGAAACGGTCGCGCAGGTCTGCCAGCACCTCCGGCACGTCGTCGGCATCAAGGCGCAGCGCGAAGCGGGTCTGCGGCAATTCCGGGTGCATCTGGCGGAAGGTCGCGTGCCCCACAATCGCCGCAGGCAGGGGGTTGCCGTAATCGGAATAGATCGCAAGCACCCGCTGCGGTGCGCCGTCCAGCGTGACGGTATCGCCGGCCGCCACATCGTCGCGGTAGGCGAACTGTTCGTTCACAAGGATCCCGTCCCCCGCGGCCAGCGCGTCCCACACCCCCGCAGGCGGGGTCAAAAGCGGCCAGGCATCGCGGTAGGTCGCGTGGTCGGGCAGGCCCTGAAGCTGCGCGCGCTGCCCGTTCAGCTGTGCCTCGGTGAAGGCCTGCGGCAGGATCGCGTCCACGCGCGGCGCCAGCCAGTCGGTGATCTCGGCCGCGCGCGCCTCTGTCCCGGCATCAAGGTAGATCTCAGGCGCCAGCCGCTGGTCCAGCCAGCCGGTGAAGGTGTCCCGGAAACTGCCCACCATGGTGGACACGCCGATATTCGCCGCCAGCGCCACCATCAGCGCCATCAGCGCCAGCGACAGGCCCGGAAGCTGCTGGCGCGTGTCGGCCCAGAACCATTCCGCGATGGGGCTGCGTGCCTGCGCTTCGGCGCTTTTCAGCAACGCCGCCAGCAGTTGCGGGAGCAACAGCGCAGCCCCCAACAGCAGCAGCGCCAGCATCACGAAGCCCGCGACAAGCCCGCTGCCCGCCACGGCCAGCGCCGCCGACACGAACAGCGCCAGGCCCCCCGCAACGGCGAGCCGCATCCGCGCCGCACCCGCCGCCATGGCCCAGGCCCGCGGTTGTGCCCCCGCCAGCACCGGCAGGCGCAGCAGTTGCCAGATGGCCTGCGCCGCGGCCAGCGCCGTGCCGGCCCACGCGATCCCGAAGCCCATCGCGATCCAGCCGGGTCGCAGCGACAGCGCGCCAGAGGCGGGCGCGCCGTACAGCCCGCGCAGGGTTGCGGCCACATCCGGCAACAACGCGGCGGCGATAATGTAGCCCAGCACCACGCCAAGCGCGCCCGACAGCGTCGCGACCAGCGCAAGCTCCGCCGTGACCAGCACCAGAAGCGCCCGTGCCGAAAGCCCAAGCGCGCGCAGGGTGCGAAACAGCCCGCGACGTTGTTCAAACGCCAGCCCGATGGCCCCGTGCACGATGAACAGCCCCACCGCGAAGGAGAGAAAGCCGAACGCCGTCAGGTTCAGGTGGAAGCTGCCCGTCAGCCCGTCCATATCCGCACGCCCGTCGCTTTCGGCGCGGGCCAGCGCAGGCGCGATATCGGCCAGCGGCGGCTGACCGTCTGCGGGCTCGGCCACCAGCACCAGCCGGGAAATGCGCGGCCCCGCCTCCAGCAACCGCGCCACGGTCGCGATGTCGCCGATGGCTGTGCCGGGTGCGATATCGGGGCTGTCGAACACGGTTTGCTCCACCGCGCCGCGCAGTCGCGCGGCCGTGCCCGGTTCCGCGAACAGCCGCCCCGGCGGACCGATGAAGGCGGTCAGCGCCTCGGTGCCGCTTTCCCCTTCGGTTGCCGTGTCCTCGGTTTGTGGCAGAACCGGCGCCGACAGCGGCTCCACCCCGATCAGCGTCAGCGTGACCCCGGCCAGCCGCGTGCGGCCTTCCAGAACGGGGGCCACCTGCCAGCCCGCGCGGCGCAGGGCGATGTAATCGGCCAAAGCCACATCGCCGCCATCGCCGGCGCGGATCACGGGGCGGTTGTTCTGCGTCACCAGCGACGCGGCCCGGTCATAGCTGGCGCGCGCTTCGCTGTTGATCGCCTGCACCCCGGTCCACAAGGCCGTGGCCAGCGCCAGGCCCAGCACAAGCGTCGCCGCCTGGCCGGGATGCCGCCGCCAATGGCTAAGCAGTGCTGTGATCGCAGCCGCCCACATCAGACTGTCCCCGCCCGTCTGGTGCGCGCCCCGGTCATGTCAGCCGCCCCCGGCTGAGATGCGCGCGCCGGTCCAGCCTGCCGGCCAGCCGCATCGAGTGGGTCACCATCAACAGCGCGGCCCCGGTATCGCGGGTCAGCTGTAGCATCAATGCGATCACGCGGTCGGCGGCGTCTTCATCCAGATTGCCCGTGGGTTCATCGGCCAGGATCAGCGCGGGCCGCGCGGCCAGCGTGCGCCCGATGGCGACGCGCTGCTGCTGCCCGCCCGAAAGCTGTTCGGGGTAGCGCGCGTTCAGTTCGGTCAAGCCCAGCCTGTCCGTCACCTCGGCGGCCCATTTCGCATCATGGCGGCCCGACAGGCGCGCCTGAAAGGCGATATTGGCGGCCACGGTCAGCGACGGGATCAGGTTGAACTGCTGGAACACAAGGCCGACATGATCGCGCCGCAGCGCCGCGCGGCCCGCATCGTCCAGCGTGGCAATCTCAAGCCCGGCCACCGTAATGCTGCCGCTGTCCGGCGCATCAAGGCCTGCGACCAGCGTCAGAAGCGTGCTTTTGCCGGACCCGCTTTCGCCCGTCAGCGCCAGCGTCTGTGCGCCCTGAAGGGTCAGCGACAGCCCATCCAGAACGCGCACGCCGCCATCGGGCCCTGCAAAGGTCTTTGTCACGCAATCGATGTTCAGAACCATACCGCCCCCGATGTCTCCGTGCCAGCTAGGGCACGGTCCGGCGGCTGACAGGGGGGGTCTGCCACATCAAGCACGCCGGGCACCTGTTTCGGGGGCCCCGGCGCATGTTCTGGCGGTGCGTGGCCCGGCCTGCCACTGCCGACCCGGCACGCGGCGGTGACCACATCCGCGCGTCGGCGGCCATGGCCGAAAGCCGTCGCGTCCCCCACGCCTGCTGCCGCGCGGTCAGTCCTGCACGCGGGCCACAAGGTCCGCCACCGACGGCCCGATGGCCTCCACGATCCGGGCAACGCCGCGCGCATTGGGGTGGATCCCGTCGGCCTGCATCAGGTCGCGCAGCGCCGCATCGCCATCCGCATCGCGCGCCGCCTCGATGGGGGCAAGGAAACTGGGCACCAGAAGCGCGCCGTGTTCGCGCGCCAGGTCGGGATAGATCGCATCGAACTGCGCCTTGTACTCAGGCCCGTAATTCCCCGGCGCCGTCACACCGATCAGCAGGACCGGCAGGCCGCGCCCGCGCGCGTCGCGCAGAATCGCGTCAAGGTTGGCGCGCGACGCTTCGGGCGGCAACCCGCGCAGCAGGTCATTGCCGCCAAGCGCCACGATCAGCGCGTCCACATCATCGCTCAGCGTCCAGTCCAGCCGCGACAGGCCCCCGGCTGTGGTGTCGCCCGATACGCCCGCGTTCAGCACCTGCGCGCCTGAGCCCTTTGCGGCGAGCCAGCCCTGAAGCTGCGGCACGAACCCGTCGCCCTGTGCCAGCCCGTAGCCCTGGGTCAAGCTGTCCCCAAGCGCCGCGACGGTCACATCCTGTGCGCCTGCAGCCCCCAGCGACGCGGCAAGCAGCATCGGGGCTGCGAAGATCCGCCGGAAGCGGTGCCCCGTCTTGAGGATCCCGTGCGATACGCCATATGTGCAGGACAGATGCCTAAGAAGGAGCCGCCCGATGCCCGACCCGATCCTGTCCCTCAAGGACGTGCGCCTGCGGCTGGCAGGCAATGCCGGACCGGTCGATATCCTGCACGGTATCACGCTGGATGTGATGCAGGGTGAAACGCTGGGGCTGGTGGGGCCTTCTGGGTCTGGCAAATCATCGCTCCTTATGTTGATGGGCGGGCTGGAAACCGCCACCGGCGGTGAGGTGCGCGCGCTGGGGCGTGACCTGACCGCGATGAACGAAGATGAACTGGCCCACTTCCGTTGCGATCATATGGGGGTGGTGTTCCAGTCTTTCCACCTGATCCCGACAATGACCGCGCTCGAAAACGTCGCCACGCCGCTGGAACTGGCGGGTGCGCCAGATGCGTTCGACCGCGCAGCGGACGAGCTTGCCGCCGTCGGGCTGGCCAACCGGGCCGATCATTACCCGTCGCAACTGTCGGGCGGCGAACAGCAGCGCGTGGCGCTGGCGCGTGCCGCCGCGCCCCGCCCCGCGATCCTGCTGGCGGATGAACCCACCGGCAACCTGGACGGCGCAAACGGCAAGGCGATCATCGACATGCTGTTCGGGTTGCGTGACCGGTACGGGGCCACATTGGTGATGGTCACCCACGCGCCGGAACTTGCGCGCCTGTGCGACCGTGTCGTGCACCTGCGCGACGGGCGGATCGATACCGATGCGGCCGCGCTTGAGGCGGCGGAATGAACCTTCCGGTCGCCGCCCGCATCGCCCGGCGCGAACTGCGCGGGGGGCTGCGCGGTTTCGGCATTTTCCTCATGTGCCTGACGCTTGGCGTCATGGCCATCGCCGCGGTGGGCACTGTGCGCGCCGCGATCGAAGCTGGCCTGCGCTCTGAGGGCGCCGTGATCCTTGGCGGCGATGCCGAGATCGAGTTTGACTACCGCGGGGCCACGCCCGAAGAACGCGCCTGGATCGAAGGCATTTCGGACCGCGTGTCCGAAGTGCTCGATTTCCGGTCGATGGCCGTTTTTGACAGGCCCGGCGGCACCACGGAACGCGGCCTGACCCAGATAAAGGCGGTGGATACGGCCTACCCGCTGTCCGGTCAGGTCCGGTTGGATCCCGATCTGACCCTGCGCGATGCGCTTGCCGGGGCCGGTGGCCTGCCGGGGGGCGTGATGCAGCGGGTGCTGATCGACCGGCTGGGGCTGGAAACGGGCGACCGCTTCCGCATCGGCACGGCCGACTTCATCCTGATGGCCGCCATTATCGAGGAACCCGATGCCTCCTCAGCGGGCTTTTCGCTGGGCCCGCGCACCATCGTGATGTCCGACGCGCTGCAAGGGGCCGGGCTTCTTGGCCCCGGCACGATCTACGAGGTGAAATACCGGCTCGATCTGCCCGAAGGCGCGGATCTGCCAGCCCTTGAGGCCGCCGCCAATGCACGGTTCGATGGCACGTCCGCCCGCTGGCGCGACAGCCGCAATGGCGCGCCCGGCGTGCAGGAATTCGTGCAGCGAATCGGTGCATTTCTGGTGCTGGTGGGGCTGGCGGGGCTGGCCGTGGGTGGCGTGGGCATCTCGGCCTCCGTCCGGGCCTATCTGCAAGGCAAGCGTGGCGTCATCGCCACCCTCAAGACGCTGGGCGCGGACCGGGCGACGATCTTCGCCGTCTACCTGATCCAGGTCGGCGTGCTGACGCTGGTGGGGGTCGTGGCGGGCGTGACCCTGGGCGCACTGCTGCCGCTGGCCTTCGCACCGCTGATCGAGGCGCGCCTGCCGGTGCCGGTGGCGTTCGGGCTGCACCCCGGCCCGCTGCTGGAGGCGGGGCTCTACGGGCTGCTTACGGCGGCGATCTTCACGCTGTGGCCGCTGGCGCGCACCGAGGATATCCGCGCGGCGGCCCTGTTCCGGGAAGGCGGGTCCGGCGGGCTGGGCTTGCCGCGCGCGCGGTATCTGGCGCTGACCGGGGGGCTGCTGGTGGTGCTGGTGGGCGCATCGGCGCTATTGTCCGGCATCCCGATGCTGGCGGTCTGGACCGCTGTGGGCATCATCGGCGCGCTGGCCGTGCTGGCCCTGGCCGCGACAGGCCTGCGCAACCTTGCGCGGTACCTTGCCCGGCGGCGCAGCGTGCGTGGCAAGCCGGGGCTGCGCATGGCGCTGGCGGCCATCGGCGGGCCGCGCGAAGAGGCGGCATCGGTGGTGCTGTCGCTGGGCCTTGGCCTGACGGTGCTGGCCGCGGTGGGACAGATCGACAGCAACCTGCGCACCGCCATCGACAGCGACCTGCCGGAAATCGCCCCGTCGTATTTCTTTGTGGATATCCAGCCCGACCAGATCGAAGGGTTCCGGGCCCGGCTTGACAGCGATGCGGCCGTGTCCCGCGTGGATGCGGCCCCGATGCTGCGTGGGATCATCACCGCGATCAACGGTGTGCCCGCATCGGAATTGCCCGCGCACTGGGTGCTGCAGGGCGACCGCGGCGTGACCTATTCCGACGCGGCCCCCGATACGGTTGAAGTGACCGACGGCGCATGGTGGCCCGCGGGCTATGACGGCCCGCCGCAGGTCAGCTTTGCCGCCGAAGAAGCGGGCGAACTGGGCCTGGATCTTGGCGACACGATCACGATCAACCTGCTGGGCCGTGACATCACCGCCGACGTCACGAGTTTTCGCAATGTCGATTTCTCGAACGCCGGGATCGGGTTCATCCTGTCGATGAACCCCGGTGCCCTGCAAGGCGCGCCGCACACATGGATTTCCACGGTCTATGCCGAGGAAGATGCCGAAGCCGCGATCCTGCGCGATCTCGCCGATGCCTATCCGAACATCACCGCGATCCGCGTGCGCGACGCCATCGACAATGTGGCCCGCATCCTCGACAGCATCGCGGCGGCCACGTCCTATGGCGCTGCGGCGACGCTTCTGACCGGGTTCATCGTGCTGATCGGGGCCGCGGCGGCGGGCGAACGGGCCCGCGTGTTCGAGGCGGCAGTGCTCAAGACGCTGGGCGCGTCGCGGGCGCGGATCCTGGGCAGTTTCGCGCTGCGCTCCGCGATGATGGGGGCTGCCGCCGGGCTGGTGGCGCTGGCGGCGGGGGCGATCGCGGGCTGGGCCGTGATGACCTTCGTGATGGATGCGCCGTTCCGGCTGGCGTGGGGCTCCGCCATCGGGATCATCGTGGGCGGGGTGCTGGCGACGCTGCTGGCAGGCCTGGCCTTTGCGCTGCGCCCCTTGGCTGCGCGGCCTGCGCAGGTTCTCAGGGCGCAGGATTGACAGCGTCCGCTTGGCGCCGGAGGGCAGTTTCATGGTGATCGAAACCGACACGCTGATCCTTGGCGCGGGGCTGACCGGGCTGAGCGTCGCGGCGGGCCTGCGCCGGGATGGGGGCGCGCCCGTCGTTCTGGAAAAAAGTCGGGGCACGGGCGGGCGGTGTGCGACCCGGCGCGTGGGCGATCTGCGCTTTGACCATGGGTGTCAGGTGCTGCGCCCGAAGGATGCCGCCGTCGCCGCGGCACTTGAGGCGCTGGAAAGGGCGGGTGCCGCGGCACGATGGGATCAGGCAGCGGCCAACGCGCCCGCATGGGTCGGGCTGCCGGGGATGAGCGGGCTGGTGAAGCCGCTTGGCCACGGGACCGACATTCGCACCGGCGTGCGGGCCACCCATGCCCGGCGGGAGGGGGGCGCATGGCGTGTCACCGATGCCCAAGGCACGGTGATCGCAACCGCGGCGCGCCTGATCTG
>Ga0136600_1001550_pt1 | contig 10302 bp, 10 predicted proteins | sample AntRauMFilla2698_FD_104634 | JGI IMG/M metagenome (GOLD analysis project Ga0136600, IMG submission 104634) | Saline lake microbial communities from Rauer Islands, Antarctica - Metagenome Filla 2 #698 | ecosystem: Environmental > Aquatic > Non-marine Saline and Alkaline > Saline | place...
AAACAAGAGCCTCTGCTGGTGGTGGAGGTGGTGCTGGCCAAGTAGGAGGGGATTCTCAACCAGCTGTACCAAGAAACGGTAATGGAGGTGACGGAAAGCAAACTGATATTAATGGAACTTCAACATACTACTCAGGTGGTGGTGGAGGTGGCCAGGGTGATTCTGGTGCCTCACAGGGTAATGCTGGACTTGGTGGTGGACCTGGAAGCTATGGAGGTGGTGGAAAGGGTGGAAACTACGGAAGTGGCTCACAAGGTGGCGGACCTGGAATCGTCATTATAAGATACCCAACTGAGTAAAAAAACAAATACTGAATATTAAACAATCATTATAAAGATACAAAGATGGCAAATACACTCATTCAACAAATAGCAGAAGGCCTCGGTGCAACACAGCCAGTTAATGGCTCTTGGATTGAAGCGATTGCAGATTACTATGGACTTACATCCCCAGTTAACGGTAGCTGGGAAGAAGCTATTGCACGTCACTTAGGCGCAACATCAGCTTCAAATGGTACTTGGATTGAAGCGATGGCTCAAGAAGCAGGCCTATCATCTGTACTGAATGGTACGTGGCTATATGCAATTGCAGATAATGGACTCTCACCTACATATCCAATTCCAACAGGATTGTCAAGTACAGCACAAGGATATACAACACTTGATTATGGATGGACTGCAGGTGGCTCAGAAACATCCTGGGAGGTTGAATATGGTCCTGCTGGAGTGGGTGGAAACTTTGATACAGCAGTTACAAACTCATATCAAATCACATCTTTGAACCCTGAGACATCATATCAATTACGTGTAAGAGCGATCATATCAGCTGGTACATTCTCTAATTATACGAGCCTTGTAGTTGCCGATACAAACACGATTGGAACACCAACCAACCTAACAGCTACAAGTATAGATTCAAGCAGCTTTACGGCAGGCTGGGACGCTGTAGCGGATGCAGATTCATATGAAGTTGAGTATGGACTTGATGGATTCTCTACAGGTTCAGGCACAATAGTTACTGCATCTACGAGCTCTAAGAGCATCACAGGACTCTCTGCTGATACAGCATATGAGTTTCAAGTGCGTACAAACATAGGTAGTAATGATGGTGATTATAGTGCAAGGTATGATGTGAGCACATTAACAGCTGCAACGTTTGTAAATACGTATTCTATGAATTCTGATTTCACATTAACATCTTCAAATATAGAGTACCTTAGAATTGATAACAAATCGAATGCTATTGATACAGCACTTAGAGACACAACTCCTAACTTCTCTGTATCTGGATGGTTCAAAGTGGATGATTCTGCTGCTTCAGAGACAAGAATTATATTTGCTAAATACGAAAACTACCAGGGTGATGATAGATGCTTTAAAATTAGTTTAGACACAAGCAATAGATTCAAAGTATATGGACAGTATGATTTAACAAATGAAACTGTTAATTTACAAACAACACAAACATTCTCAAATTCTGATGGATGGGTTCACTACTGCTTTGTATATGATCACTCAGAAACAACAGCATCAGAGATTGCAAAGCTGTATATTAATGGTGTTGAAGTGACTGCTTGGGATGGTCAAACGGTTAATACAACACAGAAATACTTTGAAAATCAAGCAACAGAATCAAAAAGAGGTTATGTAGCAACTGCTGACTTCGCTGGATTCGGAGCAAACCTACCTTCAAGAGGTTTTGGAGGAGAGCTTGATGAGATCACATTCTGGGATAAATCCCTCAGCTCTTCTGAGGTAACAGAGATGTATAACTCAGGTGATGCATATGACATATCAGATATGAGTGCATACTCTTCAAACTGCCTTGCGTGGTATAGAATGGGTGATGACGCTTCAGATAACTGGGATGGAAGCAAATGGAACATCGTCAACGTTAAAGGTACAGCAGATACAGATTTAATCTCAGTAAATATGGTTGAGGCTGATCGTGTATCAGATGCACCATAATAAACAATATTAGAAAATGGCAAAGATAAAAGTAGAAGTAGAATCTAACTCACTTGAGGAGACAAGGAAACGTATTGAAGCGATCAAATCAGAGATGCTTGATACAAAGGATGTTGACACATTCAACAAACTTGCCCTTGAAGCAGGTGACTTAGAGACACAAATAGCACGTACAGAAGATGCGGTGCGTGAGCTATCCAACTCTGGTTCAGAACTAACCAAGATTTCAACTGGACTTGGCTCTGTTGGGTCCTCACTTGCCAGCTTGGATTTCGAATCTGCAGCTGAGAGTGCTGGTCGTATTGCCAATATTTCAAAGAAAATGACTTTTGGTTCTGCTATCAAGTCATTAAAATCACTTGGTTCTACCTTTGTTAACCTTGGAAAAACACTTCTAACCAACCCATTATTCTTAATTGCTGGTGTTATTGCTGGACTTGTAGCGGCTATTGTAGCCCTTATGGATGAGCTTGGACTCCTTGAGGTTATAATGGATGGTATAGGTAAGGTATTTGAATGGATAATGATTCCAATTAATGCCCTTATTGATGGCTTAAAAGCCTTAACAGATTGGTTCGGATGGACAGATAATGCTGGTGAGGACTATGCCGAAGCTCAATTAGAGCGAAATGAGAAGCTACTTGAGAGCAACAAGAAAGTAAGCGAATCAACAGTTGATGCACTTCAACAAGAGATTGATATGCGTAAGATCGCTGGTGAGGATACAACTCAACTTGAAAGAGAGAAGCTTCAAGAGATCAGAGCAAACGCTACAGAGGAGCTTAATATAGCACGAGAAAATGCCAAGCACTTAGCTAAACTACACGGCAAGGATTCTGATGAATACAAGGAGCAAATAGAGGCCATAGAAGGGCTTAAAATAGCAAGGAGAGAATCAGCTCAAGAGGTTAAGTTATTCGAAGCACAAGTAGCTCAGGATAGAATTGATGCTGCCAAAAAAGAGGCTGAAGAGCTTAAGAAAACAGAAGAGGATAAAGCAAAAGAGCTTGAAGCCAAGAGGGAAGAATGGGCAAAACAGGCTCGTGAAAGACAAGAGAGAACTACAGATTTCATTATTGACCTTCAACGTAAGAGAAGGGACAACGAGATTGATATGATCGAGGATGAAATTGAGAGAAATAAAGAGGCGCAGCTTACAAAGCTTGAACGTCAACAGGAGGATATTGATTTCTCTGAGATGAGTGCTGAGGCAAAAATTGAATGGGATAAGTGGTATGCTGATGAGGTTGATAGAATCGAGAATGAGTCTGTAGAAAAGACAGAAGAAAGAGAAAAGCAAAAGAAAGAACTCAAGATTCAATCCCAGGAAGAGGCTCAAAAAGTGCTTAAGGAGATGATGCTTGAATTTGAAGGCAACCAATTCTTAACACAGAAGGAGAATATTTTAGATGCTGCTGATGAAAGATTGGAACTTCTTAAAACTCAACTTGAGAATGAGCTTATCACTTTGGAGCAATTCAACGCTGCAAAAATAGCTCTTGAGAAAAATACAGAAGAGCAACTCAACGCTCTTAAGGGTGGTGAGGAAGGTATGTCTGCAACTGAAGCTGCACAATTAGAAGCTGAGCAAATGCTTGAAATCGAAAAGCAAAGGCTTGAGGCTGGCATAATAACCAAACAAGAGTATGCTGAAAGAGAAGCACAAATAGAGAAGAACCTTGGAGATAAGATCAAGCAAATAAACAAGGATGTTCGTGATGCTAAAATAGCAAGCTTTCAATCACAACTTGGTGAGGCACAAGGAGCATTCAACGCAATAACAAATCTTGCTCAAGTTTCAAATGAAGCACAGATTGCTGCTGCTGAAGGAAATGAAGAGAGACAAGAGCAATTAAGAAAGCAAGGTTTTGAAAGAAACAAGAAGCTTCAAATTGCCGCTGCAACGATGGCTGGTATTCAAGGTGTGATCAACGCCCTAACAGCTCAATCTACAATCCCTGAGCCTTTTGGTACTGTTCTTAAAGTTATAAACGCTGGTGTTGTAGCAGCCACAACTGCAGCCAATATCAAGAAGATAAAGTCTACAAGCTACCAAGGTGGTGGCGGAGGTGGTGCAGCAGGTGTTTCTGGTGCAGGAGCATCAGCTGGAGGTGCAGGACAAGCAACAAGAGCATTACCAAGCGTGAACTTTGAGAACCCAGGACAAGGTGATACAACCGATGCAAACAACGTAAGTGCTGGTGGAAATTCCATCAACATCAATAACCAGGTGACTGTATCTGAAAGCGAAGTAACAGGAACTCAACAAACTGTTCAAAATTTAACACAATCAGCACAACTATAAGATTATGAATGACATAAGTTTAATACAATTAGATAGCGAGTTATCTGCTTTTGCGGGTAATCACAAGGTAATCCAGAGGTATTTCTTCGAGGCTGAGGACCAGCTTTCTGTTCTCACTACAGAGGACGAGAGCTATCCAATACTCTTCGTTACGCTTATACCTGGGTCTACACTTGGCTATAACCAGAATATCTTTAGGTTGAGGTTCTACTGCCTTGATATAATTCAAAAGGATAGGAGCAACTGGCTTACAATCACATCAGATGCACACCTTGTGCTCAACGATGTGTATAGATACTTTGTGGATGGTTCAGCTAATTTCGATGTACTTGAGGGGCAAGCGCCTATAATTGAATGGGTGAATGACGGTACAAATGACTACACGGCAGGTGTATATATGGACTTGAACATCTATGCTGATACTTATAATGATTGCGCAATACCTGATTAATGACAGTTACACAACTAAATACATACTTAACCAAGGCCCTTAAATCTTACATCAAGAAAAAGGGCTTTGTTTCTTCTGGTAAACTATTGAAATCCGTGAAGTTCAACAACAGCTTTGATGCTGAGACTATGAAACTGGAGATCAACCTGGATGCAGAGGAGTATATTCTATATTTAGAAAAGGGAAACTTCCTTCAAAACTTCCTTGATACCAAGAGGGCTCAGAGCCTTATTGAGGACTTTATGGGAGACCAGTTAGAGCAGGACTTTGAGGATGGGTTCGATAAAGGCTTGTAAGATTTGGGTCAAAAAGTTTCAGCAGATTTTTCGCTTATTTGTTTTTCGTCAACACAGCATTCATCGACATATTGTTAAACACAAGCAGGGCAGGTAGTTCGAAGACACTTTTCATCTTGGTTATGTCCTCTCCAGCCAGATCAAACACAAGCTTTTGCCAGGAGAACTTCTTTAGACTCTCTTGTCGTTCAATATCTCTTTTTAGTTGTTGTATTTCGTGGGATTGAAGTCCTTCTGTTTCTTCCTCTGTTAATTCTTCGTTTGTTTCGCCACCATCAAATAGAACCTTATATGTATCTATCAGCTGATTTCTCCACTTGATATATTCACCAACAACAGCATACAGTTCCTTGATGTGCATCATATCGAATTCTGCTTCTCTCACGTTCATATCAAATGTGTATGGCTCATATATTTCGTTGCCCCACTCATCTTGCTTGTAGTTTCTGTAGAGCACAGCGAATATCTTGCTTATACTTTTAACGTGATCTTGAATATAATATTCTAAATCTATAAATGCACCGAGTGTAAGCTTGTTAAATGGAATGAGTTTCTTGTCCTGGACCTTCTTTTGCACCTGAAATGAGGGCTGAATATTCAAGAACTTGAGTTTTGTAATCTCTTTATTGAGCTCTTTAATCGGCACATCTTCAATCCTGTCATCATCAGAATCAATACCAGCCAAAATGCAATACCTCTCCAACATATAGCCAAAGAAGCCGTGTTCTTCTCTATCTATGGAGTTCAGTTCATTAAATTCATCAACAGTAATATCACTCCAATCAACTGGAAGCTCTATACCATTAAGAAAGCTCATCTGTAATATCTTTTATGTTGGTTAGGATGTTCTCCGTTGCATATACAACATATGGAAGGATGTCTGCAGCATCAAGTTGCTTTCTAACAAGGTCCCTTTTCTGTTTGATGTGTGCATTTTCATAATGCTCTTTACCACTTAGATCAGAACGCTTGATCATAACAGCAAATATCTCTGCTATATATCCCTTGTGCCTGCTCTTAACAAGCTGCTCAATCTTCTTTAGGACCTTTGGACTGATCACAGGGTTATCGTGCCCCTCTGGTATGCCTATGTATTCATACCCATCAATCTCAAACTTATCCTTAAATTGTATATCAAGCTTGCTGGAATGGAACTCCTTTACAAAGGTAAGGACGCTCTTCATATCCATAAGGTCAACATCATCTTCATCTACCCCGAGATATACAAGCAGCTCAAAATGCTTCTCAAATGCATCTTTCTTTGCATCCATAAGCATCGTGCTTATCTCTTCATATTGGTCGATGGATAGCTCCTCGAACTTGTTAATTACATTATAGGTTTTGTGTGGGAATTCAATCTCAATCATATTTAATGTGTTTTATTTAACTCTATGTTAATTGTTTGTATATAATAAACTGTTTTTGAACGATTTTTTAACAGAAAACAATAATGGTATGAAGAAAGAAAAGCTCGATAAATATATCATCACGATTGATGATGAGACTTCAGAGGAAGAGCTGGGTATTGACCAGATCGCTTTCGTTAAGAATCCTGCCATTAAGGTGAAGGGTTTTGCTTTCTCTTCTCAAAAGCAAGAGAAGATGAAGTTTGCTGATGAGCCTAAGATGAGGGTTGTTGCTCCTATTATGATACCTGGAGATGTCTACAGAAATGAGGACGGATATGAGTACGAAGTTGTATTCACAAAGGGAGAGATAGAGGAAATCTATAAGAAGTTTATGCAACAGCTATCAAGCAATAGCGGAGTATTCAATAAAGAGCATAGCAAGGAGCAGGTTCCAGCATACATATTGGAGGCCATTCTTGTTGATACTGAGAGCAAAGCAAAGTTCATAAAGGATGAGTATAAATTCGAGGTTCCAGTTGGCTCTGTAGTGATTGTAGCTCAGATAACTGATGAAGAATATTTCAAAGACATAGTAGATAATGAAAGAACAGCCTTCTCAATAGAGGGCTTCCTGTCACTTATAGATGAAGATTTAGGTGATATAATTGATAACATAAAAAAAGAACAAATGAAAAAACAAGAATTTAACCTTCCAGATGGAGAGTGGATGATTGATGGTAAAATCTACGTTGTAAAAGACGGAGATATTAAAGAGATCAAAGAGCCAGAATCTAACGAGGAAGCACCTAAGGGTGAAGTTGAAGCTGCTGATATGCCAAAGGATGAAAAGCTTGAAGCTGAAGTTGAAGCTGCTGATATGCCTAAAGAAGATGCTCCAAAGGAAGAAGTAAAAGCAGAGGATATGCCTAAAGAGGACGAGCCTAAAGTTGAAGCTGCTGAAGATATGCCAAAGGACGAAGAGCCTAAAGTTGAAGCTGCTGAAGATATGCCAAAGGACGAAGAGCCTAAAGCAGAAGATGCTCCTATGGAGGATGAAAAAATCGCTGAGATGGTTAACAAGAAGGTTGAAGAAAAGCTTTCTGGAATCACAGAGATGATTGCTGATCTTAAAATGAAGCTTGAAGACATCAACTCTAAAGAAGAGGAAGATGAGAAAATAGAAATGAGTGCTCACGAAAGAAAAGTGAAGAAAGCACTTGCGTTTCACCAAGCTTTTGGTAAGTAAAAATTAACACGAAATGTTTAAAAATGAACATTTTCACAATATAAACAATTAAATTAAAACAAATAAAATGGCTAAAAAATATTTATTCGAATTAGATGTGGATACTATTAATGCAGCACACGTTGTAAATCCACAGGAATGGTTTTCTAAAGCACTATTGAGCGAACGTTCAACATCTTACTTTAGACCATTCTTAAACGTAAACAGTAAGATTAAAGTTGGTTCACTTGAGTTTGATGACATCATCCAAGAGGCTGATTGTGATTTTGCAGCAACTGATGCTAACCTTGGGGCAAAAGAAATGGAGCCTTGCAAGTTAGGAGTTGGTGTTGAAATCTGTCAATATGACCTTCAAAACTCTTTCGTTGCTGAGTATATGGGTAAAGGAAATTCAATTGATTTTGGAAACACTCAAGGATTAACTCCAGAGTTCCTTGCACACTACTACGAAAGATTGGGTGCTAAACTTAACGACAACCTTGAAAGACTTACTTGGAGAGGAGACACATCACTTACAGGTACAACTTACCTTAACAAGTGTGACGGTTTAGAGAAGAAGTTAGGTAACGATACTGGTGTAACTCTTAGCGAGGCTGGTACAACTGTAACTGCTTCAAACGTAATTGATGAGCTTACAAAAGTTTACAACTTGATTCCTTCAGAGCTTGATAAAGACAACGTTGTTATCTTCGTTTCTTCAAATGTAGCTCAAGCGTTTAGAGTAGCTGTTGCTTCTGCATCTGCTGAGCTTTACGTGAACAGAGTTCCAGATATGAACTTCATAGATGTGAGACTTGTTGAAGCGAAGGGTATGTCAAACGACACTATGATCTCTTCAAGAGAATCTAACTTTGTATTCTTAACTGACCTTGTATCTCCAGCTTCTGAATTGATCACGATCAATATGAAGGCAACAACTGGTGACAGAAAGTTGAGAACTATCTCTGACTTCACATTCGGTGTTGACTATGTTAACGTAGAAGAATTCGTTACTTACGGACTGTAAGATAGACACAATAGATAAATAAATTAAGTGGAGGGGTCAAATACTCCTCCATTTTTTTTTGAATATTAACAAATAAAACTAAGAAAAAATGGCTTGTAATAATGTTGAATCAATCTTATTTGATTGCGGGGACAAAACCATAGGTGGTATTGATGCAGTCTATCTTACTGATAGAGATAACATCGTAACCGAAACTCCAAACACAACTGCTTGGACTATGAGTTTATCTGCCTCTACTACACTTGAGACTGTTGAATTCAGAAAGAACTCAGGTTCTTATACTGAAGACTACACGAGAGATAATGCTGGAGCCGTGATTTATAACAAAACGATCACAATTCCACTTCACGGTAGAGATGCTGGCAAATCAAGAAAGATTAATATACTTGGCGAAGGACAAAGACGTCTCGCTATAATCGTAAAAATGAACTCAGGAGAGTACGTGTACTTCGAAGATATGCAACTGGAGACAGTAGCAGATGGTTCGGGTGCCGCTAAAGCTGAGGGAAGTAAATACACAATCACCTTCCAAGGGGAGGCTGAGAATCTCTCATACTTTATGGATGAGGCTGATGTGCTTGCACTTATATAAAAACTCTAACACTTAATCATTAAGTGTGTTTTTGAAGCTCCTGGGGTCCTCCTGGGAGCTTTTTTGTTGAACAATAAATCTGTCAAAAACAATTATATATAAACAAGATGATTTACCTGCAGAAAGACAATATAAACACAGTTATATTAACTCTTACGGAGAGTTCTCAGCTGTCCAATCCTGAGTTTCTTTTTGTATTCATTAATGAGTTTCAGACTTTTCCGAATCAGGATGAGATATTCTTCACCACTTCAAACGATTCAAGCTATACCAATAGATATGATATGTTTGATATTGAGCTTAGCAGCTCAGGTTCGACCACAGGAGGTACTTCCGTGGCTTTAAACCTTGATAGTGGACAATATAGGTATGAGGTATATGAAGCTACTGCATCAACGCTCTCTATAAGTGCTACAACAGGCAGCATAATCGAGAGTGGTAGATTGGTTGTGGAGATGTCAGATGACGATAAGTTAAACACACAAAATATTTATAATTAAGATATGGGATTATTCAATAGAAATAAAAAACAAGAATTAAAAGCTGCAAATAAGCCTGCAGATTCAAGGTCCACATTTGGCAAGCAAAGCTTTTCAACTCCTTTCCTAAAGATCGGCAAAGGTGACTTGACCAAGCCATTCATTTCTGATGACTATATAGGCCACTCAGGCTTTGTTAGATTCGGTTCTGATAACTTGTTTCCGCAGGTTCTTAATCAGCTTTATTACACCTCTCCTCTACATGGAGGTATCATAGAATTCAAAAAGAATGCTATTACTGGAGGTGGATTCGAGATTCAAAATGGAGATGCTGATGTGAAGGCTCAGACTGATCTTAAGTATTTCATCAAAAGAAACAAGCTTAAGAAGATTATACCTCAGATTACAAGGGATTTTATCATCCATAATCAGATATTCTTCATCGTTCACGTTGACCCAGATACTGGAAAGAAGCTGAAAGTTGAACGTGTTGACCCAGAGAAAGTAAGACTGGATGCTGCAAAGCAAGTGGGATTCATTTCAAGAGACTGGTCAAAACAACTTGGCATATATCAAATTCCAGTATATAAAGAAGGCTCAAGAAAGCCAAA
>Ga0136600_1001551_pt1 | contig 10288 bp, 8 predicted proteins | sample AntRauMFilla2698_FD_104634 | JGI IMG/M metagenome (GOLD analysis project Ga0136600, IMG submission 104634) | Saline lake microbial communities from Rauer Islands, Antarctica - Metagenome Filla 2 #698 | ecosystem: Environmental > Aquatic > Non-marine Saline and Alkaline > Saline | place...
AAAAGGAATTAGGGCATGAAATCCAGGGCCTAATGTTTTATGATAATTTCCTAGACGTTCTACAATAAATGAATACTGATTAGGTACTAATCTAAGTGATTTTATCACTTTAAAAATGATGAATAAAGTGAAAAGGCCTACTAAAACTTGACTGATAATTTCAATGATTTCCATTACGAGTTTTCTCCTGTAATTTCTTTGCTCTTAGTGTGATCGCTTAATTTACTAACACCTTCAAAAAATGTTTTCAAATTTGCAGTTTCAGTAGGTAAAACAGACACATTTGAGTTTTTTAGTATAGATCCAAACTGTTCAATGTATTGTTCTACTAACTTTGTACGGACGGCCAATTCACCACCAGGTTTTTTCATTGCTTCTGCAATACGCTGAATGCCATTTGCAGTTGCATTAGCGATTAATTCTATTTCCTGAGCTTTACCTTTAGCCTCATTTATTCTACGCTGCCGAGCTCCCTCAGAAACTAATACCTGGCTTTTTTGCTCACCTTCAGATTCATTAATTCTAGCTTGACGAAAACCTTCAGAATGGGTTATTTCAGCACGTTTTTCCCGTTCCGCTTCCATTTGTTTTTCCATCGTATCTATAATAAGGTTGGAAGGACGGATATTCTTTATTTCGTACCGAAGTACTTTAATTCCCCAGGGTCCTGCTGCTTTATCTATCTCACGAACAATATTTTCATTCATTGTTTCGCGTTCAGAAAAAGTGTCATCTAATGTTATTTTACCAACTTCAGAGCGCATAGTAGTCTGGGCAAGATTTATTGAAGCAGCTTGATAGTTATTAATCCCATAACTCGCCTTATGTGCATCCATTACTTTGATGTATACTAACCCATCAACAGCTACTTCGATATTATCTTTTGTTATACATGTCTGGCTAGGAACATCGAGCACTTGTTCACGCATTTCACGCCTGTATGCAGGTCGGTCCACAAACGGGACAAGAAAATGAAATCCTGGTTTTAAATTCTTTTTGAATTTACCAAGTCGCTCTTGAATAACTTCCTCTCTCATTTCCACAATGATAAACAATCTAGTTAGGATGAAATACAGAACCACTAATGTGATAAGAAGACTAGTCCAAAACATGATTCACCTTAATTTTTTTCTTTGAGTTTTTGTGATGTAGGTTCCTGAATTTGATCTACTGGTTCTACAATCCAGGTTGTATTATCACGATATTTAATTTTTACTTTAGTTCCAGCCGGTACGTTACCCTCTAAAGTTCGGGCTTGCCAAGAAATTCCCTGAAATCGAATTCTGCCATCATCTGTATGTTCGTTTAATGGTTCTACCACATCTACGATTTGATCCATTGCTTCATAATCTTCATCAGCGAATTTGTATGAAGTATCTCCAGCAAAAAAACGTTTAATAAAGGGTCGAATTGCAACCGTTAAAGCTACAGACGTGAATAACCATGCCATTGTTGCAGTAACAGGGTCATCTAAAACTCCTAAGAAGCGTAATAAACCAACTAATAATCCGCTCGCACCTAAAATCAAAGCCATTCCACTTGGAACGACGAATTCAAGTAGCATTAGAAGAATACCACCAATTAAAAAAATCCAAGTAATTTGTTCGCTATCCATAGATTAAGTATGAATTTTATTGTCTTAAGTAGATACCAAAATGATTGATAAAAATCTTCTTTAGTTGGCATTAATTTTGCCTTTATTTGAGGAAAATAACAAACCATTTTGGTGGTGTTATTTTTGGTTAGTAAAAAACGAGATTTATAGTAAAATTTATGCCGGAAAAAAAAGAAGACAAACAGAAACATTCCATTTCCTCTCTTAAAGATACGCTTGTAAAGATATTTGCTTTAAGTAAACCGTATCGAGGACGATTTTACTTTGCTACTGTTGTAGTTCTGTTAGCTTCTGGAATCTGGCTTACCGTTCCTTTAGGTTTAAGAGAACTACTAGATGCAGTATTTGAAAAAGGCGATGGAAGTCTTTTAAATCTTTTAGCTCTCGGATTAATTGGGCTTTTCATATTACAGTCACTTTTTAGCTTTACAGGGAATTATTTTCTGGAATGGGTGGGAGAACGAGTTGTAACAGATTTACGGAAAAAGGTATACGAACATCTTCATCGTTTAGGGTTTAAATTTTTCGCAGAACGCAGATTAGGAGAGATAACATCAAGACTTACAAATGATGTAGGGTCTATTCGAACTGCATTAACAGATTCCTTACCTCAGTTGCTCACTATTACATTTTCAATGATAGGGTCTGTTTCGCTGATGGTAGTGTTGAACTGGCGACTTAGTGCTGTGATTTTCGTTACAGTACCCTTCGTTACAATAGCTACAAGATATTTTGGACAAAAGATCAGAAAATTATCCCGAGGTATTCAGGATGAGTTGGCAGACTCAACAGCTGTTGCAGAAGATGCACTAGGGGCAATTAGATTAGTGAAAGCCTTTGTTCGCGAAAGTTATGAAGTTAGTCGATATTCTGATTCTATTGAAAAGCTGTTTAGCACTGTCCGTAAAAAAGTGGTACTCACCCAATTTTTTTGGTCTGGGGTTGGAATCATGTTCATGGGTACCTTGGTAGTAATTTTTTGGTACGGTGGCAAAGAAGTACTTGCTGATCGTTTAAGTGCTGGAGACTTGGTCGCGTTTATAATATATGCTTTGAATATTTCCAGATCTATTAGCCAAACTTCGAGATTATACACGGCTGTAAATACAGCAGCAGGTGCTTCGGAGAGAATTTTTGAATTGCTGGAAGAAATACCTGAGATTGATGATAAACCTAATGCCATTGAAGTAACAAAAGTTGAAGGTAAAATAGAGTTTAATCAGGTAGGTTTTCAATATGAAGAAAACCGATCAGTTTTAAAGAACATCAATTTTAAAGCGAATTCTGGTGAGACAATAGCTTTAGTCGGACCAAGTGGAGCAGGTAAAACGACTTTATTGAATCTAATTCCAAGATTCTATGACATACAAAAAGGCGAAATCAGTTTAGATGGAATATCGATTACAGACCTGAAAGTAAAGTCATTCAGAGAACATATATCCATTGTACCGCAGGAAGTTCACTTGTTTAGTACTAGTATCAAAGATAATCTAAAATATGGAAAACTAGATGCTACTGATGAAGAAGTGATTAAGGCAGCCAAAGACGCTAATGCTCATGATTTTATAATGGAAAATCCGGAAGGATATGATTCACTCATAGGTGAGAAAGGAGTGAAATTGAGTGGAGGTCAGCGCCAGCGAATAGCTATTGCGCGGGCAATTCTTAAGAACCCTGAAATTCTACTCTTAGATGAAGCAACTTCTTCACTGGATTCTGAATCTGAAGCCCAAGTTCAGGAAGCTTTAACTCGTTTAATGACAGGAAGAACTACTTTTGTAATTGCTCATCGATTATCGACCATCCAAAATGCTGACCGAATTCTGGTATTAGATAAAGGAGAGATTGTAGAAGAAGGTTCGCATACAGAACTGTTGGCAGCAGGAGGAATGTACAGTTATTTATATGAACTTCAGTTTAGAGACTTAGCTAGTAATTTTTTGGATTGATGAAATCTTGTTTTCAAAAAAAATGATATCTATCAAATTGGTTAAGTCTATCGTAAGCAGTTGATCTAGACTTATCAATTTTCAGTGACATATGTTCGAATTACATCGGTGTAGCTCATATCAGCGAGTAAACTTCTACTGTCCAATTCTTGTAAAAAGCTAACAGGTACGTCAGTGTTGTATAACGCAATTATTCCTGAATAAGAAAATGAATCTAGAAATCCAGTTTCTTTTAGCTGAAGTATATAATCTGTGGTAACCTCTGCGCTTTCTAACCCAATAATTGCAGAATAAGAGAAATCATTCAAGAGATTAGCAGTTTCAAGTTGATTCAAAAAATCAGTACTGACTCCTGCGTTATACATGCCTATTAAGGCTGAGTATGAAAAATTGTCAAGATATCCTGCTTCTTGCATTACAAGTAGATATTCCATCGACACACCACCATTGTATAATCCAATAATAGCTGAATAAGAAAAGTTATCTAATAATTGAGCTTCATTCATTTGATTTAGATATGAAATGGGAACACCTCCATTATATAAACCAATAAGTCCGGAATATGAAAAATCATCCAAGTAACCAGCTTCCTTTATTTGTGTTAAATATTCTATTGCTACTCCACCATTGTACAAACCAATTACTGCTGAATAAGAGAAATCTTCCAAAAAGCCGGCTACCTCTAAACTTTCTAAATATTCTAAAGGAACATTACCACTATAAAGAGCCTGAATTCCATCTGTCGAAAAATACTCAGTATATCCAGCCTCTGTAGCAGATTGCAGATAATCCAAATAAATACCAGATACGCCTTCGGTGGACGATATTCGAGGAGGAAGTGGGGGCGCTGGTGGAAGTGTTACGTTCTGACTTTGGCTTACAGTTGTTTGATCACCGTTATCAAAAGTAATAAAAGAATCACCGATCATTGTTGTAAAAAAGATGGCAGGAAGTATCACAAATAATGCAATGGCTATGAGGTTTCTTTTGGTTGAAGGCTCTGGTGCATAATACCGTTCTTCTTGAGTTTCTTCCTCAGCATTAGATTGCTCATCAATGTATGCATCCAAATCAAAATCTGAATCATCCTGATTTTCTCTTAGCTCGTTTCTAAATTTTTGGGTAGACATCGTTATTAATTAGTTTTTTTATTTTACTCAATTCAGAAACTTTTTGGTGGTTTCAATGAAGTTACTACCATTTAGTTTTCTCTAAGACGATAAGAAAGAAGAAATTGTTTCAATAAGGAAATAATTTCTAAACATTTATTAGATTGAGTGATACCCACAATTAAATAAATTAAGTATGAAAAGAATACTATTGGCAACTTTGTTTTTAGCTATCTGCTTTATGTCTCAAAAAGTACTAGCTCAACTTCCTGTATCATTAAGTTTGCCTGAAGCAAGTCCTAAGGAGACCCGTAGTATTACGATAGGTTATACAAAGATTAGTTTTGATTATAATTCAGTTGGGATTAAAGGTAGAGAGATATGGGGTGAACTTGTTCCATATGGACAAGTTTGGAGAACTGGAGCTAACAAGAATACATTATTCACGATTACTGATGATGTTCTTATAAATGGAAAAGAACTAAAAGCTGGTACTTACGGTATGCATACCATACCAGGTAAAGATGAATGGGTAATTATTTTTTCGAATTTTACAGAAGCTTGGGGAAGTTTTTTTTATGACGAAGCTGAAGATGCTCTTCGTGTAGTAGTAACGCCAGAAGAAATGGATAGTAAATACGAATGGATGAAGTTTTCATTTAGTGATTACACAGCTACATCGGTAGAGATATCATTAAAATGGGCATATTTGCAGGTTCCGTTTAAGATCTCCATTCCTATGGCAACTACTTTTGCTCACATTGAAAACCAGTTTAGAACATTACCTGCTTTTGGTTGGCAAGGTTGGTATCAGGGAGCCGAATACACATTGCAAAATAAATATAGAGTTGATCAAGGTCTAGAATGGGCGGAGGAAGCCGTTAAAAGAGAAAGAAACATTCAAACTCTAGGGATGCTTGGTAAATTATACGTTGCTAATAGTGACGCAGAAGAAGGTGTCAAAACGGCTAATGAAATGATTTCTGAATGGAGTAAAGATTGGAGATCATATTATTTGGGAGCTGAGATTTATGAATCTTCAGGTAATATTGAGATGGCAAAAAATGCCTATACAAAAGCTAAAGATTTATCTACTGATAATCGAACTAAACAAGTACTACAATCGAGAATTGAAGAGCTAAATAAAAAATAATTACTATTAATTATAAAAAATTCAATTGCTCCACGGCAGATTATCTAGATCAACATTACCACCTGTTATAATAATACCCACTTTTTTGTTTTTAAAGCGATTGGGATTATTAAAAAGAGCAGCTACCGGAACTGCACAAGAAGGTTCAATAATCATATTCATTCGTTCCCAGATAAAACGCATTGCTGAAATTATTGATTCTTCATCAACTGTTATGATATCATCAACGTGTTTTTTTATAATCTGGAAAGGTAGATCACCAAGAGATGTTCTTAGTCCATCAGCTATTGTATTAGTGCTATATGCGGGTAAAAGTTTTCCCTCTTTAAATGATCTATAGGCATCATCAGCTTCTTCAGGTTCACTACCAATCACTTCAATAGTTGGATTTAGAGATTTTACCGCGATAGCAGTACCACTTAATAGCCCACCGCCGCCTATTGGTGCCATAATTACATCTAAATCTGGATAATCTTCCAATAGTTCTATAGCTGCTGTTCCTTGTCCAGCAACTATTCTGGAATCATTATAAGGATGAATTGGTGTAGACCCTGTTCTATTTACAACATCCATAAGAGTACTTTCACGTGCGTCTATACTAGCTTCACAAAAAGTGACTTCCGCCCCATAGTTTTTTACAGCTTCTACTTTTACTTTAGGGGCATTCTCTGGCATAACTACATATGCATTAATCCCTCTTATTTTTGCGGCCAAAGCTAAGGCTTGCGCATGATTACCTGAAGAATGAGTAGCTACACCTTGTTCTGCATCAGAATTAGAAAGTGTAAGAACGGCATTACAAGCTCCTCTAAATTTAAAAGCGCCAACTTTCTGAAAATTTTCACATTTAAAAAAAACAGATGTGCCCGCTTTATCATTTACCTTTAAACTGCTTAAAACAGGTGTACGATGGGCATAAGGTTTAATTACTTCATGCGCAGCTTTTATGTCACTAATTGTAGGGATAGAAAGAGTGTCAATCATTGGTAATTTTATAATTTAGTCAAAATAAGGAGAATAGGGGATTGTAGCTTGATAAATGTCTCATGTATATAAATCCCTAATTGTGGAGTCCATTTCTTGTTGAAAAACGTTCTTTTCTTCTTATTCATTCTTTTTTTTGCAACTAAAATTCATGCCCAAGATGGCTTAAAGATTTTAAAGACAAACTCTACCATTGTAATTGACGGAATTATAGACGAACCGATTTGGGAACAAATCGATGCCTTTCCAATGGCCCAGTACGAACCGGTCTTTCAAGGTTCTATGAGTGAGCGTACGGAAATAAGAGTCGCATATGATGAAGAGTTTATATACGTAGCAGGAAAAATGTATACGGATGATCCATCTACAATTGCCGCTAATAGTTTATATAGAGACCGTTACAGCGGAGATGATGTTTTTGCCATTATTTTAGATCCATTCAATGATAAACAAAATGCATTATGGTTTTTTACCACACCCGCAGGAGTAAGGTTTGATCAATCTATTTCTAATGATGCAAACTCTATAGCTGGCTCTAATCCTGTTAACAGAAGTTGGAATACATTTTGGGACGCAGCAACAACAATAACCGATGAAGGCTGGTTTGCAGAAATGCGAATTCCTTTTTCAAGTATTGGTTTCCAAAATTCTGATGAAGTCGCTAAGATGGGATTAATTGTTTACAGATGGTTAGCATTTCATAATGAAAGACATATTTATCCCGAAATACCTCCAATTTGGGACCGAGCTAATGTTAAACCATCCCAAGCACAAGAAATAATAATTACCGGAGTTGAATCTAAAAAACCTATTTATTTTACTCCCTATGTCTTGGGAGGAGGATCAAGAGTGAATGAATTAAGAGGCGATTCTTCCGCCTATTTTTATAATGATGATAGTAAGGCCGAGATTGGATTTGATTTGAGATATAATATTACCTCAAATCTTACTTTAGATGCCACAGTAAATACTGACTTTGCCCAAGTTGAAGCTGACGATCAACAACTCAATCTGACAAGGTTTTCCCTCGCTTTTCCTGAAAAGAGGCAGTTTTTTCAACAAAGGTCAGGCCTATTCGATTTTAATTTTGGTAATACCAGAGTTTTCTACAGTAGAAGAATTGGGCTAGATGATACAGGTAATCCCGTTCGAATTTTTGGCGGAGCTAGAATAACAGGAAGGGTGGATGATTTGGATGTTGGTTTTATAAATCTCCAAACAGCTTCTAGTGGAAATTTAACATCAGAAAATTTTAATGTGTTGAGGCTTAAGAAAAATGTACTAAATCAAAATTCATACGCTGGTGGGATGTTCACGAGTAGATTAGGCACAGACGGTAGCAGCAATATTGTTATGGGTGTAGATGGGGATCTAAATATTTTTGGTGATGACTTTATTGAAGCACGATTAAGTCAATCTATTGACGATGGAGTACCTGAAAACCAAAAATACAATTTTGCCGATAATAGTATTTTTAGAATTACCTGGCAAAGAAGGGCTTCTATAGGTCTATTTTATCGTTTTTTTGTTAATAGAACCGGACCAACTTTTGAACCAGGGATTGGATTTTACCGAACGGTTAACACTTCGGATTATTTTTATCGCGTTGGATATGGTTGGCTTGGAGAAGAAGCCTCAATTTTCAGGCAGCATTCTGTGAATGTAGGTAGCTTTAATATTTTCCAGAACAAGACGTTTGATCTAAGAAGTCGATTTATATCTCTGGATTGGACATCAGATTTCAAAACTCTGGGTGGAGTTAGTGCACAGGTCAGATATAACCAAGAGCATTTGCTTCCAAATGAAGACTTCAATCTTGTAAATAATATTTTTATCCCTGAAGATGATTACGACTTCTTTGAAGGTCAGGTTTCTTATAACTCTCCAGATAACCTCAAAATCAGATCAAATATCAGTTTTCAGTATGGTAATTTTTTCGATGGAACGAGAACACAAGTTTCCATAGAGCCAAGAGTTATAGCAAATATTCACTGGGAATTTAGCGGAAATTATCAAATTACCGAGTTAGACTTTCCAAGTATACAAGGCAGACCGATAGAAAAATTCACGGCCCACTTGGCGCAGTTAAGAGCTCAATATGCATTGAACAAAAAATTATCTACCAGTGCCTTTTTCCAGTATGGAAATATTGCAGGATTAGCTGGAATGAATGTTAGATTTCGATACTTCTTTAGCGAGGGGAGGGATCTTTGGATTGTTTTTAACGAGCAGTCATATATAGATCGAAATCAAAGAGAATTAGGGCTGCCAGATCTTCCAACTTTTCAAAGTGGATCAATCATTGTAAAGTATAATCATACTTTCATTTACTAGAGCCTTTCAAATTGATCTCATATTAATTGAGATATTTAACTCCATTTTACCATGATTTTTTGTAGTCTGTTTTAACTTAAATTAACTACGCTATGAAAAAGTTTTCACTACTACTATTTACGGTTATATTTTCTATTTCAGCTAATGCCCAGATTCAGCAAGCAATAGATCGATTTCAATTTGATTCGGATATCAGCTACGATTCTTCTATACCCTCCCCAGAAGAATATTTAGGCTACAAATTAGGGGAACAGTATACCTTTCATTACCAGGTTATGGGGTATCTGGAACATATTGCTGAGCTATCTGATAAAATTACATTCCATGAGTATGCTAGAACCTATGAGAACAGGTCAGTCAATTATGTTGTGATAACATCAGAAGAAAATCATGGTAGATTAGATGAAATACAAGCTCAGAATCTTAAAATTGCCAATAATCCTGCTTCAGTTGAAATAGGGACCGAGCCAGTTGTAGTTTGGATGAGTTATAACGTACATGGTAATGAACCATCAAGTAGCGAAGCAGCAATGCAAAGTGCTTATAGGTTAGTTGCGGGAACAGATAACAAAACTCAAAACTGGTTAAGCAATGCCGTTGTAATTATTGATCCAATGATTAATCCAGACGGTCGTGATCGCTATGTTTATTGGTACAAATCTAGCCAAGCAAATGTACTTAATACCGATGCAAATGATCTTGAACATGATGAGATTTGGCCTGGAGGAAGAACAAATCACTATTGGTTTGATTTGAATAGAGATTGGACCTGGCTGGTACATCCTGAATCAAGGGGTAGAATTAGTGTATACCAACAATGGATGCCTCAGGTTCATATAGATTTTCATGAGCAAGGGTTCAATAATAATTATTTCACTATGCCTGGAACAACACCAAGAAATCATGAGCTTCCAGCAGATTATGAAAAATGGGCTGATGTATTTGGTCGTGGTGCAATAGCTGAGTTTGATGCAGCCAAAGTGAATTTTGAGACAAGAGAACGGTTTGATTTTTTCTATCCTGGTTATGGTTCTTCGTATCCAAGCGTAATGGGTGGAATAGGCATGTTAGCAGAGCAAGGTGGACATAGTAGTGGAGGAAGAGCCGTAGAAACTAACGATGGATATGTATTAACCCTTAGGCA
>Ga0136600_1001552_pt1 | contig 10280 bp, 4 predicted proteins | sample AntRauMFilla2698_FD_104634 | JGI IMG/M metagenome (GOLD analysis project Ga0136600, IMG submission 104634) | Saline lake microbial communities from Rauer Islands, Antarctica - Metagenome Filla 2 #698 | ecosystem: Environmental > Aquatic > Non-marine Saline and Alkaline > Saline | place...
GAACCGGCTGGTGGACGGTGTCGACGTGGCGGGCTCTCGCGGGGCCGGCGATACCGGCGACGGCCATGGCAGCGGCGTTGCCGGGGTCATTGCCGCCAATAAGGACGGGCGCGCCGTTCACGGCGTGGCGTTTGAAAGCCTGATCCTGCCGATTCGCGCCGACACGGTGGATTCGTGCGAATCCGACGGCGGTGAAGGCTGCACGTTTTCCGATTCCAGCGTCGCGCAGGCGATTGACATCGCGGTGTCCCGTGGCGCCCGGGTGATCAATCTCTCACTGGGCCGCGGCTCGGGTCTTCGCGACGGCTCGACACAGACCTTTGCCGCCATGCGCCGCGCCGCACAGGCCGGGGTATTTCTCGTAGTCGCGGCGGGCAATCAGGACGAAGACGAAGACGCGCCCGATCCAACACCCGGCTTTCCAGCCAATTTCGTCAATGATCCCCAGGCTCTGGGTTTCGCGGTCGCCGTCGGGGCCGTGGACGACAACAAGCTCATCGCCGACTTCTCCAATCGCGCTCAAGGCGCGGAGACGCTCTTCCTGTCCGCGCCCGGGGTCCGCATCATCTCGCCGGGAGAAGATAGCGATGAAGGCGAGCCGCAATATTTCCGGTGGTCGGGCACCAGCTTCGCCGCGCCCCATGTGGCCGGCGCGCTCGCGCTTCTGCTGCAAACCTTCCCGGGCCTGACGGGCAACGAGGCCCTGTCCATCCTGTTCGACACCGCCGAGGACCTGGGCGATCCGGGGCCGGACGCGATTTACGGGGTGGGTCTGCTTGATCTGGAAGCCGCGTTCCAGCCTGTGGGGACCGCGTCTGTCCGGGTGGGTGGATCGCGCGGCGAGGCTGTGCTGGTGACCGCCCTGACCACAGCCCCCTCCGGCGCGGCCGGCGACTGGGTCTGGCATTCCGGGCTTCTGGACGGCGCGATGATGACCGACAGCTATCGGCGTGCCTTCCAGATCAATCCGCAAATGCCGCTCGCACCGGCGCACTCATCGGGGCTGTCGGCCATGGAAACTGCGGCTGAGGGCGCCCTGGCGCGCACCTCGCGCACCGTGGCCGGCCCCGCCGAGATCAATCTGCGCTTTTCCGAGCCGCGCCCCCATGCGCTGAGAAACCTGCCCGCCGAGACCTATAACGACGCGCCGGATGTGCGGTTCGCCTTCCGGTCTGGCGCATTGACGGTGTCGGCGGGCCGCGGCTTCGCCGCAGAGGCCCCGGGCGAGACGGCGGGCGCGAGCGCGCTGTCTCCGGGCCTCTTCTCCGGCGCCGTGGCAGGACTGACCAGCCAGCGTGACTGGGCGGCCCTGGGCTATCGGATCGGCGATGTGTCAGTGGGCTTCAGAGCCTCGGGATCGCGCGAAGACGCCTTCTCGGCGGCCAGCGCGCTATACCATTTCGGCGATCACGCGGTTGGCGTCGAGGCCGGGACCGGACAGGAATCCGACCGCGCCCTGGGCGGGCTGTTCGCGGCGCGCTTCGGTGCGCAGGATCGCACGCAATCCAGCTTTACCGCGGCGCTCTGGTCCGGCCCGATCGGGGCAGGCTGGCGCGGCGCGGCACGGTTTGAAACGGCCAGCACCGAGATCGCCATACCTGACTTTGTGGCGCTCAATGAAGCCGTCACAGCCAGCGCCTGGAGCCTTGGTGCCGAGCGTGGTCTGGCTGGCGGTGTGTTCGGCCTGACCCTGGCCCAGCCGCTGCGCGTGGAGACCGGCTCGATTTCGACACGTATCCCCGTCTCGGTGGACGCGGAAAACCGGCTCGGATACGAAATTCGCGCCGCGTCGCTCGCGCCGTCGGGCCGCGAAGTGTCGCTGGAAGCAGGATGGCGTGTGGCGCTGAATGAGCGTACCTCTGCCAATATCGCCGCGCGGTTCACCCGGGATCCGGGCCATATCGCGGGCGCAGAGGATGAGGGGCTTTTGTGGGCGGGACTGCGGACCAATTGGTAGGCCAAACCAGGGATCAGGCGGGCGCTCCCCCCTCCTCGCTTGAGGAGCGGATCAAGCGCGCGCTCATCCCGGCGCGTCTGGAGCTCAAACGAATCGTGGCGCGCGAAAAGCGCAAGGGCGAGGCAGGCCTGCGCCTGTTACCGTTTTTGCTGGACCCGGCGCGCGCGGCTCTGGATATCGGCGCCAATCGCGGCATCTGGGCCCACGAAATGGCCGCCGTGTGCCAAACGGTCTGGGCATTCGAACCCAACCCGAAATTATTCGCCGTTCTGGAAAAGGCCGCGGCCAGGTCCGTGACCTGCCGGACCGAAGCGCTGTCTGATGAAAGCGGCGAAGCTGCGCTGCTCGTACCCGGTGAGGCAGGCCGCTATTCCAATCAGGGTGCCAGCTTGAACCCCGATAAGGTGGGCGCTCGTGCCCACATGCGCGTGACGGTGACCACGGCGCGCCTGGACGATCTTGATCCGCCCCCGTCGGGCTTTCTCAAGATCGACGTGGAGGGCCATGAGCGCGCCGTGCTGGAAGGCGCTCGCGGCCTGATCAGCCGCGACAAGCCGGCCATGATCGTGGAGATCGAGGAGCGCCATACCGGACGCGATCTCGATGGCGAGCTGGATTTCGTGGAAAGCCTCGGCTACCGCACTCTGGCGCTCAAGGATGGCCGGCTCATCGACCGCGCACGCCTGGATGTGGACCGCGACCACCGCGCGCTCGCTGGCAAGCCGGGCTATGTCAATAATTTCGTGTTTCTGGCGGTATAGACAATGGCCCGTGCCCCTTTCCTGACCCTGTCTCGGCGCAGCCTCATCGCGGCAAGCGCGGCCCTGTGGGCGGCGGCCTGTTCAGGACGCTCCGGCGCGCCGGACGCGCTGTTGCACGTGGCCATTGATGGCGAGCCCGACAGTCTGGATCCGCTGAAGGGCCAGTTCGCCTCCAGCGCTCTGCTTTACAAACAGCTTCACGCACCGCTTACCGAGTATGCACCGTCGGGCGGGCTCGCGCCGGGCCTGGCCGAGACCTGGCGCAGCCGCGATGCCCGCACCTGGCGCTTTACCCTGCGCGACGGGCTGGTCTGGTCGGACGGCGTCCCGCTCACCGCCGAAGACGTGGTGTGGACCGCGCGCCGCGCTGTGGACCCGCGCACCGGGTTTGCAGACCTGGGAGATTTCTTTGCTGTCACCGGTGCCGCGGCGGCCCTGCGCGGAGAGGCCCCGCCGGCCGATATCGGTGTCTTCGCGCCCAATCCGCGCACGGTGGTGTTCGAGCTGGACCGGCCCGTGGGCCTGTTTCCAGTGCTGATGCGTGAGTTTTATCCCCTGCCCCGCCACGCCGTGGAGGCGAACCCGGAAGACTGGATCGCACCGGAAAACTGGGTGAGCGCGGGACCCTATCTGCTGGCCGATAACGGCGCGCTGCGCTACCGGCTGATGAAAAACCCCCGCTTCGCTGCGGTGGACAGCGTCGCCGTGGAGGCCATCGAAGTGACCGTCATCGAGGACGGGGCGGCGCGCGCGCGGGCTTTCCGCGCCGGTGATCTCGACCTGGCCGACCGGCCACCGGGTGATCAGATCGGCTTTCTGCGCGAGCGGCTGGGCGATCAGCTTCGCGCTTATGACGCGCCGATCCTGAGCTATGTGAAGGTCAACTGCGCGCGGCCGCAGCTGGCCGATGCGCTGGTGCGCCAGGCATTGTCCCTGGCCATCGACCGGGACCGGCTGAACCGGCAATTTTTTAATGGCGAGGCCACCCCCACCGCGCGCGTCATTCCCGATCCCGAAGCGCCGCCGGCAACCGGCCCGCAGCCCGATGCGGCGCGGATGCTGCTGGCCGAGGCCGGCTATGACGCGGCCAATCCGCTCACCCTGACCCTGCGCGCCACCGCCGGTGACCGCGACCGGCTGGCCGTGGCAATGATGGACGATCTGGCGGCGGCGGGTGTGCGCGCCGAGCTTCTGGCGAGCTATCCGCTGGATCTTTATCAGGCGGTGGACGCGGACGATTACGACCTGGCGCTGGCGCGCTTTAACCGGGGACTGAAATCAGACCCGGACTTCATGATGCAGCCCTTCACAAGAAACGGGTTTGCAGACAACACCAACTGGACCGGCCCACGCCGCGCCGCGTTCGACGCGCTTATCGCGGCCGCTAATGGCGAGCCGGACGCCGCCATCCGGGCGGCCCTTCTGGCGGATGCCGAGCGCATCTTCCTTGAAGAGGCGAGCTCGATCCCGCTCCTGTTTGAAAAAGCCTACTGGATGGTCGGCTCGCGCCTCAGCGTCCCCGACGACATCCAGCCCCAGCTCTGGCGCGACCTGGAGCTGGGGTGAGCGACTGGCACGCCTTCACCGCGCGTTGGGCCGGTCATTTGAACGCCTGACCCTTGCCCCCAACCCCAATCGGTCCGCCCCCTCCAGCTCGTGCAGCCGGCAGGCTCAGTTCGCATCACCCAACACAGCATCAAAAATCTCAAGCGAACGGCTCAGCAAGTCCATGCGTGAGGTTGGCAGGTCGAGATAGTGAGTCTCGTTCTCCAGCTCCACATAGGTGAAGGTGGTCGCCGCTCCCATGGCGCGAGCAAGGGCACGCGATTGCTCTGCCGGCACCACGTCGTCCAGCGTTCCATGCATCACGAGCACCGGCGTGGTCAGACGAGATGCCTGAGCGAGCGGGCTGTTGGCGTCAGCGCGGTCGCTACTTTGAAAGCGAGAGCCAATATACTCTTCCCAGAACGCCAGCGCGGTCTCGCCGCCTTCCCGGCTACTGCGTCCAAGTAGGGTGATGGGATTGGTGACCGGCGCGAAGGCAATAACACACGCAACCTCATCGGGCGCTCGCGCCGCCCCCATGAGCGAGGCGTAGCCGCCATAGGAGGCACCGGTCAGGCAAAACCCATCCTCGCGCGCAAGTCCTTCGGCCTGAAGATGGCGGGCACCGTCGAGAATATCTTCGATCATCAACCCGCCAAATTCGCCGAACCCGGCCTCTCGAAACTCAGGCCCATATCCGTCCGAGCCGCGGAAATTGGGCTGAAGCACGACATAGCCCTGCGCCGCAATTGCCTGGGCCCACCAATCAAACTCTACACCGTCGCGCGCGGCCGGCCCCCCATGGGGCATCACCACCAGGGGCGCAGCCTGTTCACCGGTGAAGCCCGGTGGCGTCGTAAGCACCGCAGGTATGGTCAGCCCGTCCGACGCCGCGTAACTGATCATGCGCCGCTGCGGCAGATCAGCCCCGGCGAGCGCAGGATAAGCCGGGCTAAGAAGGCCTATCTCGCCCTTGTCACGCTCGAACAGATAGCGCGTGTGTGGCGTTCCCGGGCCCGCAGCGGAGAAGGCGATCTTGTTGCGGTCATCACTGAAGGCTTCAATCATGATCTCGGTGCCCAGCGCCGCGCTGAACACGTCCTGATCACTGCGCAAACCCTCATCCACGATACGCTGCACAAGCTGGTCACCCGCGCGCGCGGTGAAGCCCCAGAGCTGTCCGTAGCGATCAAAGAGCGGGCGTTGATAGCCGGTCTCGCTGAATCCGAAGGGATCGGTGATCTCTGCGCTCTCAAGATCAAGCCGGAACACGCCGCGGCCGTGCTCGGTATCCATTTCAAACGCCAGACCGGTTGCATCGATAAAACCGGTTGCGGCCGGGCGGTCATAGGTATGACTGGCCTCATAGAGCACCGCACCACGCTGCTCTCCGGCGCGCACCTGAAACTCGCCTGTCTGGATATCGTGATAGACACGCGCCATAACGTCGCCGTCGGCGCTCACAACACGATACAGCGACCGGTCACTATCGAGGCGGCGCCCACGCCCATCGTCCAGATTTACGCGATAAAGCTGGTTTAGATACTCGGCGGCGCGATCAATATTGCTGCCGGTCTGAATGCCCGAAGTGCGCAGCAAAGTCATCTCTACCAGCACGGTATCGGGATCGCCGCGATTGAGCGAGATGACGTTGGCGTTCGACGTCGACCACCGCACATTGCCCATGAGTGGCGCCGCGTCCCCGGTTTGAAAATTCACCACAACCGCACGGTCAAATGAATAATCATCCGTCCCCGAGGACGCGCTGACAGCCTGTTGGATCGTGGTGCGGACCAGAAGGTGGGTATTGCTGGGAAAATAGAAATCTGTAAGCGCAATGCCGTCACTGACCGGCACCGAAACCGGCGCACCGCCGGTGTTCAGGTCGTAAACACAAATACGCTGGAACTGCGCGGTGGGGCAGGTGGCAGCAAGCGAGCGCCCGTCGGCGGAAATCTCGACCCCGGCGAATGACGGCAATTGAGCGTAGGCGTCTACCGGCTGCGCGGAGGCTTGCGCCCCGGCTATCAGCGCGATTTTAACGGCAAATACGATCATGCTATCTTCCCTCCAACTCGTTCTTTAGATTGAGCGTAGGGAATTATTTAACGCGTTTAAAGCGGTGTTAACACCCCCTGCTCAGACCGCGCATCTGACTCTCTTCTCGCCAAAGCAGAGCCTACGCGTTAGAGACGGGTTTCAGCGTTCATCGTCGTGCAGCCCCTGTCCGGAGTCCGTTCCTCCGGCCGGGCGTTTGCGCGCGCAAAGACAAGAGAGTCCGCCCCCATGCCCAAGCGCACCGACATCAAATCGATTCTGATCATCGGCGCCGGGCCCATCGTGATCGGACAGGCCTGCGAGTTTGATTATTCCGGGGTTCAGGCGGTCAAGGCCCTCAAGGAAGAGGGCTACCGGGTCATCCTGGTAAACTCCAACCCGGCTACGATCATGACCGATCCGGGGCTGGCCGATGCCACCTATGTGGAGCCGATCACGCCGGAAATGGTCGCCAAGGTGATCGAGAAGGAGCGCCCCGACGCGCTGCTGCCCACCATGGGCGGCCAGACCGCGCTCAATTGCGCGCTGGAGCTGGACCGGCGCGGCGTGCTGGAGCTGTTCGGCGTGGAGATGATCGGCGCGCGCGCCGACGTCATCGACAAGGCGGAAAACCGCGAGCGCTTCCGCGTCGCCATGGACTCCATCGGCCTGGAAAGCCCGGTTTCGCGCTCGGTCAATTCCATGGCCGAAGCCGAGACCGTTCTGGCCGAGCTGGGCCTTCCGGCCGTGATCCGGCCCTCCTTCACCATGGGCGGCACCGGCGGGGGCATCGCTTACAATATCGAGGAGTTCCGCGAGATCGTCGCCTCGGGCCTCTACAACTCGCCGGTGACCGAAGTACTCATCGAAGAGAGCGTGCTCGGCTGGAAAGAGTACGAGATGGAGGTGGTGCGCGACAAAAACGATAACTGCATCATCGTGTGCTCCATTGAAAACATCGATCCCATGGGCGTACACACCGGCGATTCCATCACCGTGGCGCCGGCGCTCACCCTCACCGACAAGGAATACCAGCGCATGCGCAGCGCCTCGATCGCGGTCTTGCGCGAGATCGGGGTGGAGACCGGCGGCTCCAATGTGCAGTTTGCCGTGGATCCCAAGGACGGGCGCATGGTGGTCATCGAGATGAACCCGCGCGTGTCGCGCTCCTCGGCGCTGGCGTCCAAGGCCACGGGCTTTCCCATCGCGAAAGTCGCGGCCAAGCTGGCCGTGGGCTACACGCTGGACGAGATCGATAACGACATTACCGGCGGCGCCATGCCGGCCAGTTTCGAGCCATCCATCGACTATGTGGTCACCAAGATTCCGCGCTTTGCGTTCGAGAAATATCCCGGCGCGAAGGCCAGCCTGACCACCTCCATGAAGTCGGTGGGCGAGGCCATGGCCATGGGCCGCACCTTCCAGGAATCGGTCCAGAAAGCCCTGCGCAGCCTGGAAACCGGCCTGGCCGGCTTTGACGAGATCGCCATTGAAGGTCTGGACATCGCCGAGGATCAGGCTGGCCGGCGCACAGCCGTCATGGCCTCGCTCTCCCAGCCCACGCCGGACCGTCTGCGCGTCATCGCCCAGGCGTTCCGCGAGGGCATCACCGTGGAGGACGTGTACCAGGCCTGCTCCTATGAACCCTGGTTCCTGCGCCAGATCGAAGAGATCGTGATCGCCGAAGAGCAGGTGCGCATGCTCGGGCTTCCCAAAGACGCTGATGGCTTCTTCGCGCTGAAATCCATGGGCTTTTCCGACGCGCGCCTGGCCATGCTGTCCAAGACCGACGAGGACGGGGTGCGCGCCCTGCGCTGGCGGCTCGGCGTGCGTCCGGTGTTCAAGCGCGTCGACACCTGCGCGGCCGAGTTCGAGGCGGTGACGCCTTACATGTACTACACCTACGAGCCGGGCGGGCACGACGAATCCCTGCCTACAGGCCGCAAGAAGGCGATTATTCTGGGCGGGGGGCCGAACCGGATCGGCCAGGGCATTGAGTTTGATTATTGCTGCTGCCACGCCGCCTTCGCGTTCGCGGAGATGGATATCGAGTCCATCATGGTGAACTGCAATCCCGAGACCGTCTCCACCGACTACGACACCGCCGACCGCCTGTATTTCGAACCGCTGACCCTGGAAGATGTGCTGGAGCTCATCGAGGTCGAGCGCCGGTCCGGCGAGCTTCTGGGCGTGGTGGTGCAATATGGCGGGCAGACGCCGCTGAAACTCGCCGCCGGTCTGGAAGCGGCAGGCGTGCCGATCCTGGGCACGGCGCCGGACGCCATCGACCTGGCCGAAGATCGCGAGCGCTTCAAGGCGCTGCTGGACGATCTGAAGCTGAAGCAGCCGCCCAACGCCATCGCCCGCTCCGAGGCCGAGGCCGCCGTGGCGGCCAAGCAGCTGGGCTTCCCGCTGGTGCTGCGGCCCAGCCACGTTCTGGGTGGGCGAGGCATGGAGATCGTGCGCGAGCAGGAAAGTTTCGAGCGCTATATCCGCGAAGCGGTTCATGTCTCCGGCAAGGCGCCGCTTTTGCTGGACCGCTATCTTTCCGACGCCGCAGAAGTGGATGTGGACGCGGTGTGCGACGGCAAGGATGTCTGGATTGCCGGGGTGATGGAGCATATCGAGGAGGCTGGCGTGCATTCGGGTGACAGCGCCTGCTCGCTGCCGCCGCACTCGCTGTCGCCGGCGATTGTCGCGGAGATTCGCCGCGAGACCGAAGCGCTGGCGATCGCCATCGGCGTGAAGTGCCTGATGAACGTGCAGTTCGCGGTGAAGGGCGAGGACATCTACCTTCTGGAGGTGAACCCGCGCGCCAGCCGCACCGTGCCGTTTGTGGCCAAGGCCATCGGCGCGCCTGTGGCAAAGATCGCCGCCCAGGTCATGGCCGGCGCCATGCTGGCCGACATCGAGACCCCGTCTGATGTGCCCGGCCATATCGCGGTGAAAGAAGCGGTCATGCCGTTCGCCAAATTCCCCGGCGTGGACCCGGTTCTGGGCCCGGAAATGCGCTCCACCGGGGAGGTGATGGGTATCGACACCCGCTTTGAGGCGGCCTTCGCCAAAGCCCAGCTGGGCGCCGGGGTAAACCTGCCGCGCACCGGGGCGGTGTTTGTATCCCTGAAGGATTCCGACAAGGCCGCCATGATCGAATCCTGCCGCACGCTTACCGGCATGGGTCTGGAAATCCTGGCCACCGGCGGCACGGCAAAGACGCTGGAGGACGCCGGTGTGACCGTGCGCCGCGTCAACAAGGTCTTTGAAGGCCGGCCCCATATTGTCGATGCGATCAAGAACGGTGAAGTTCAGCTGATCTTCAACACCACAGAGGGCTCTCGGTCGCTTTCCGACAGTTATACGATCCGGCGAACGGCCCTGGAAATGCGGGTTCCGTGCTACACGACGGCCAGTGCGGCGCGCGCCGCAGTGAAGTCCATTGCTGCAATCGACGCTGGCCAACTTGAACCGCGCTCGCTCCAGTCATATCGTAATGGACCCGCGCCCGGCTGACGCGATTCACATGGCCGGTCGTAAATGCGTGATTAGGACGCGAGAACAGTACACCCATGCAGAAGATTCCCATGACCGCCGAGGGCCACCGGGCGCTCGACGACGAATTCAGGCACTTGAAATCCGTGGAACGCCCGGCCGTGATCCAGGCGATCTCGGAAGCGCGTGAACACGGCGATTTGAGCGAAAACGCCGAATACCACGCCGCCAAGGATCGCCAGGGCTGGATTGAAGGCCGCCTGTCGGAGATTGAGGACAAGCTCGCAAGGGCCCAGGTGATCGACACCTCCAAGATGTCTGGCGAGCAGGTCAAATTCGGCGCTACGGTGACCATCGTCGACGAGGACACCGAGGCCGAGAGCACCTACAAGATCGTCGGCGACGACGAGGCGGACGTGCGTTCGGGCAAGATCTCCCTGTCCTCACCCATCGCCCGCGCGATGATCAACAAGGAGACCGGCGACGTGGTC
>Ga0136600_1001553_pt1 | contig 10275 bp, 6 predicted proteins | sample AntRauMFilla2698_FD_104634 | JGI IMG/M metagenome (GOLD analysis project Ga0136600, IMG submission 104634) | Saline lake microbial communities from Rauer Islands, Antarctica - Metagenome Filla 2 #698 | ecosystem: Environmental > Aquatic > Non-marine Saline and Alkaline > Saline | place...
GAGATTAAAGAGGTCTTTGAAGAAGCCTTTATGCAGATTTGGTATAACCGCATGGAAGATGACCGCCTCAACCATCTTGTGGTGGGCGCGGCTATGAATTGGCGCGACGTTGTCATCTTGCGTACTTTTGTGCGCTATCTGCGTCAGGGCAAAACGCAGTTTGACCTGTCCTATATTGAAAAATCCCTGACAAAACACCCTAAAATTTCGGCTGAATTAATAGCATTCTTTAAAACAAAATTTGATCCGCAAAATCGTAAAAATGTAAAAGAACATTGCGCAGGACATCTGGTCGCCATTGACCACGCCTTAGAGAGCGTCAGCTCACTGGATGAAGATCGTATCATTCGCGGAATCGCCAACATGGTTGATTCCGCGCTGCGCACGAATTTCTATCAAACCGATGAACACGGGAATCCGAAAGAATCCCTTTCGATTAAATTTGACAGCAGTAAAATTAAATCCATCCCGCGTCCACGCCCGTTTCGCGAAATATTTGTATACTCGCCGCGTACCGAAGGCGTTCATTTACGCGGCCATTCAATCGCGCGCGGCGGCATACGCTGGTCCGACCGCCACGAAGATTTCCGCACAGAAATTCTGGATTTGATGAAAGCGCAGCAAGTTAAAAACAGTATTATCGTACCGATGGGCGCCAAGGGCGGCTTTATTGTCAAACAGCCTCCCATCGGCGGCGATCGCAAAGCGTTCATTGACGAAGGCATTGCCTGCTACAAAATCTTTATTCGCGGCATGCTGGATATTACCGACAATCTTAAAGGCAACAAAGTTATTGCGCCTAAAAATGTTGTGCGTCCGGATGGCAATGATCCTTATTTCGTGGTTGCCGCCGACAAAGGCACGGCAACTTTTTCCGATATTGCCAATGAAATCTCGATTGATTACGATTTCTGGCTCGATGATGCGTTCGCCTCGGGCGGCTCTGCGGGTTATGACCACAAAGCCATGGGCATTACCGCCAAAGGCGCGTGGGAGTCGGTCAAACGCCATTTCCGTGAATTAAACCACGATACGCAAACAGCGCCCTTCAGCGTCATAGGCGTTGGCGATATGGGCGGCGATGTATTTGGAAACGGCATGCTTTTATCAAAACAGATTAAGCTGATCGGCGCGTTTAACCATTTGCATATTTTCTGCGATCCCAACCCCGATCCCGAGAGCACATTCAAAGAACGCCAGCGCTTGTTTGACAAAGCGCTCGGCTGGGATGAATACAACATTAAAAAACTCTCCGAAGGCGGCCGCATCTTCAGCCGTGATGACAAAAGTCTGGAACTGACGCCTGAAATCATGCAGGCCTTTGATATAGAGGCCCAAAAAGTTACACCATTCGAGCTTATGACGGCTATGCTCAAAGCCAATACAGATCTTTTATGGTTTGGCGGCATCGGCACTTATATCAAAGCCACACAGGAAAGCCACGCAGATGTTGGCGACAAATCAAACGATTCTATTCGTATCAATGCAACCGAGCTACGCGCACGTGTTATTGGCGAGGGTGCAAACCTCGGTGTTACACAAAAAGCCCGCATTGAATTTTCACGTAAAGGCGGGCGCATTAATGCCGACTTTATTGATAATTCGGGCGGCGTTGATTGTTCGGATCACGAGGTCAATATTAAAATCCTTCTAACGGCGATCATGCAAAATGACGCATATAAAATGACGCGCGTTAAACGTGATAAATTGCTGGAAAAAATGACAGACGAAGTCTCTTCACTTGTTCTGGATGACAATTATCAGCAAGTCCAGGGCATGAGCATGACCGAAATGAATGCGGGCGAGCATTTCCAGCTCCATATGGACCTGGTCGACCGTCTGGAAAAAACAGAAGTGCTTGACCGCGGTCTTTCCAACTTGCCTGATGATGACGCAATACAAGAGCGCCTTGAAAAGGGCAAAGGCTTAACCCGTCCGGAAATCGGTACTCTGCACTCCTACACAAAAATTGATTTGACCGAAAAGATACTGGCCTCTTCGTTACCTGATAATGAAAACATATATGATAACTGGCTTGTGAATTATTTCCCTGTGCCGCTGCGCAAGAAATACATCAATGAGATCAAAGACCACAGGCTTCATCGCGAGATCATAAGCATGCTATTGGCCAATGATATCGTCAATCGCATGGGACCAACATTCGTTTACACCCAGTCAGAACGCGCCGGTAAACCGATTGAGGAAGTCGTAAAATCATATCTATTGGTTTGTAGCGCCTTCCAGCTTGGCCATATCTGGGCGGAAATCGAAGCTTTGGATAATAAAGCGCCCGCGATGGTTCAATTACGCGCAATGCAAGATATTCGCGTCCTGCTTGAACGTGAAACACTCTGGTTCCTTGTGCGATACGGCGAAAAGATTGACCTTGCCAAAGATACAAAAACCTTCAAAGCCAGTATCGACATGCTGCGATCACATATCGATAATATTCTGACCGACAGCTTGAAAGAGGATATTCACCAAACAACGGATACAGGCATCCAAAACGGGCTCAGCGCGGAATTGTCACACCAAATCGCGTTATTGCCGATTTTGGGGTCAGCGTGCGATATTACCCGCATTCACCAGAAAACAAAATTTACTATTCCTGTAATTGCACGCACATATCTGGAGGCGGGCGAGCGTTTTCATCTGAACTGGCTTTTAAAACAAGCCTCTTTCATATCCAGCAAAAACAACTGGTCCGAAGAAGCGCTCGAGGCTTTAATCGAACAGCTTTACGTGGCGCAGGCACAGATCACATCACATGTTTTATCTGTCTGTAAAACGGACATTCAAAAATCCAAACTGGGACAAACCGGAAAAGAGGGCGTTGTTGAAAAATGGCTGGAGAAAAGCAACGGGAGTCTATTGAAACTAGACAGTACAATCGGCGAAATGAAGCGCGCAGGATCGATCAATATCTCAATGCTTATTATCGCAGAGCAGCGATTGCGTCATATTTTTGAAGATTTATAAAAAGATTCTTACCTCTTTTCAGGCGTGGTTACAGCATTTTATTCACGTTGGGTATATTTTTGTTATCAAACTTGCGTAAAAGTTTTATTTGTCGTAATTATATTATCTTACAGAAATATATAAACAGGTAAAATATAATGAAAACCTCCCCCATAGGGCGTGATTTTGCGCATAAACTTGATCAATCGGCTCCTGCGGACAGCGCGCAGGCACATACCGAGAAAACGCTTATCACTTCACAGCAAGAAATACGTGAAATTCTGAACGCGCATATCGAAGAAGATCACGCCGATAAATTAGCGAATTTCATTGTCCCCGAGGCATCTGATGATGACGATGAGTGGGACCTTATTATGGCAGACACACCTGCGGATACACCGAAAGACACAGCAGATGATATCTCCGGTAAAACGCTCGAAGAGACATTGAACGAAACAAAAGAACAAACATGGGAAGAATTGAAAGACAGTGTGAATGCTATACCGGGCGTTCAAGTTGGCGATTACGCCAATAAAAATGCCTCAACTATTATAAAAGATGAAACACTCAGCACACCCTTCTTCCGCATGCGCCTTGATACAAGTCGCCATCTGATTAGCGAAGAAAATATGTTTACCGCCAGAATCAATATTAATTTTCGTGATTTTTGGTGCAACGAAGTGGGCGCAGAAGACAAATTTGAAAGTCTTTATGAGTTTAACCGCGCAGCCCACAACACCGAGCGCAGTTTTCTAATCGGCCCTTTTTCAAGCAAAGCAGATTTGGAACAAGCTCTGAACGAAACACAGAAATATTTCATACATATTCTGGACGCGCACGGCGCCGAAGGACACAGCCTTGATTTATCACGCACCGCCCCATCCGGCGCGCCCTATATTCTTGATTTTGACGCAGACGCATCACCACTTACTTATAATAATGCCCTTAACACAGCGCGCACCATCGCCTTGATAAAACAAAATATTGCAAGCGCCGCGCAAAATCTTGGCACGGCGCTCAAAGATATTATTCTGCCGCTATTATCCATTCAGCTTGGACTGGCAAGCAAAGCCATTGACCAGAATGACAATCGGCATATCGTATTTCACAATGATATCGGCGAATTTTGCTTTGATGATGAGACGAATGATCTTACCTTATGGTCATACCCGAACGACCCTGAAAGACCTTCAAAAACACTGCGTGATGGCGCTGCCACGTACGAGGATGTCAAATTTATCACAAAGCGTTTGCTGGACTGCGCCCTAGAACGCGGCAATATCAGCTCTGATCTTCATGCGCTGTATCAGGATATATTTGATGATGAAATCATTGCGGCGGATTCTATTGCTTCCATTTCACTGTCCGAGGCAAGCATCGCAAAACCATCGAAACTGATGACAGCAGCGGAATTACTTGAAAAGCAAGAGACGCAAGGCACATGGCGTTTAAACACACCAAAGCCTTAAGGTAAAAACATCAGAAACACGCGGCAATCAATACACAAAGCCCGAACAGCGTATTGGCCTTGAAAGTATGAAGACTGTTTTGCGGGTCGTGCATATTCCATTGACGCAAAATATAAACGGTTTTAATCACGCAAACACCCAGCAAAAAATAAGAAACAGGCCCTGCGCCGGCATAATAAAAACCGGCACTGATGAAAAGCAGCGCAGCCCCGTAAAACCCGTAAACCCAAACTCTACTGCGATCACCCAGTTTAATCGCCGTTGATTTAATGCCCGCGTGCATATCATCTTCTTTGTCCTGATGGGCATATATTGTGTCATAACCAATCGTCCAGAATATCGCGCCGACATAGAGCAAAATCGCGGGCAGCTCGACAATCGCTGTAACAGAGGCCCAGCCCAGCAAGATCCCTGCATTAATTGTAATTCCGAGGAAAAATTGCGGCCACCATGTGATCCTTTTCATCAACGGATAAAGCGCCACCAGCGGAAAAGCCAGAAAGCCGAGCAATATAGCCACGGTTGAAAGCTGCATCAAAATCCAAAAGGCGCCGCCCAGTAATAAAGCCAGAAATACAATGGCATGGCGCGGTTTTAATACGCCGCTCGCCAGTGGTCTGTTTTTTGTGCGCTCGACTTTAGCGTCCAGCTTACGATCCCAGAGATCATTCATCACGCAGCCTGCGCTTCGCATTAAAACCGCGCCGACAAAAAACAAAATAATCAGCGTAATATCGCTGCGGTTCAAACTCAGCACGCCGCCGGATGCGAGCATTACAGACCAGAGCGCAGGCAACAATAACAGCCAGATACCAACAGGCCGGTCAATACGTGCAAGCATTGCATAAGGACGCAAAAAGTCCGGTAAAACTTTTAACAAAGGATGTTCGGGCTTGATATCACTGTGGGTCACTATGATATACTCTTTCTTATGTTTGGCAGTGAATATTATAAATATCCGCGTTTATATACGGAAGAGCGTTTGAAAGAAAACGGGCAAATCAATTTGTCCCGTGATCATCTCCATTATCTGCGAAATGTCATGCGCCGTAAAGAGGGAGATTTCATTCGTTTGTTTAACGGACAAGACGGCGAGTGGCTCTGCGCCGTTCAAAAGCTTGATAAAAAAAACGGCGTACTTGGCGCAGAAAAACACTTACGCCCTCAATCCGATATAACCCAGCGTACCCACCTTGTCTTCGCGCCGCTCAAAAAAGACCGCATGAATTTCCTGATTGAAAAATCAGTCGAGCTTGGCGTAACCGATTTTCATCCCGTACTGACCGACCGCACAGAAGTACGCAAGATTAACGAAGGCCGCCTGACCCAGCAAATTATCGAAGCCAGCGAACAATCAGAGCGCCTCGATGTCCCCGCCCTTCATGATTTGCAACACAGAGATGTCTTCATTTCCGGCTGGAACAGTAATATTCCCCTCATATGCTGCATTGAACGCGGCGGCCACAAAAATCTGGCAGAGATTATAGGCAACCCCAAGCCCCGCGAAGCTGCCTTTTTGATAGGTCCGGTCGGCGGTTTTACCGATGATGAAATTGATATCTTTACCGCCGATCCCCATATTCAAACAGCTTCTCTCGGCCCCAATGTTCTGCGTAGTGAGACCGCCGCCATTGCGCCGCTTGTCTACATGCTGCTATCAACATAAATTATCCCCTCGGTTTTTTCTCCCTTTTTCTCCCTATAGAAATAAATTAAGATTGCCCTATATAGCTAGTTGATATAAAACCGTATTTGATTGTAAAATAATGTCGTAAAAAATAATTTGAAATCAAAACCAGTAATAAGGTTCATTACAGTGAAAAAATTCTTATATTTCGTTAGCGCCTATATCATCAGCATGCTGCCTTCTATGGCTATGGCGTCCGAGCCAATTGATAAACAACTCGGCCTGCAGCCAGCCGCAACACCCGTTATGGAACGCCTTACGGATTTTCACAATTTCATTCTGATTATTATCACGGCTATTACAATTTTTGTGTTGGGTTTGTTGATCTATATCGTCTTCCGCTTTAACGAAAAAGCCAATCCGGAGCCAAAACAATTCTCGCATAACACATTGATCGAAGTGGTCTGGACAGTTATCCCGATGGTCATTTTGATTATCATCGCAATTCCGTCTTTCAAGCTTTTATATTACATGGATCGCACAAGCGAACCTGAAATGACCTTAAAGGTCACTGGATATCAATGGTATTGGGGCTTTGAATATCCCGATCATAATGACATCAGCTTTAATTCATACATGATACCGGATGATGAAATTGACCTTGAAAAAGGCCAGCGCCGCCTTTTATCCGTCGACAGCCCTGTTGTCCTGCCGGTTGATACGAACATTCAAGTTCTCGTCACCGCAGCAGACGTGCTTCATAGCTTCGCTATACCATCCTTTGGCATTAAAAAAGATGCAGTTCCAGGGCGGTTGAATGAAACATGGATTAACATCAATAATCCGGGGCGCTATTACGGCCAATGTTCTGAGCTTTGCGGCAAAGACCATGCCTTTATGCCTGCGGAAATCATTGCTGTGCCAAAGGCAGAGTTTGAAGCATGGGCAGAGGCTTCTAAAGATGGCTATGTCTCCTACAAAGACTTTAAAAAGACATATCCCGACGCAAGCATGTAAAAACTATTATAAAAATCGAATATAAATCGAAGAGTACAAAACGAAGGAAATCGCATTATGAATGCAGCAACAGACACACATCACGACGATCATCACGACCATAAACCCGGCTTTTTTAGCCGCTGGTTCATGTCGACCAACCACAAGGATATCGGCACACTTTATATCATTTTTGCTATTCTTGCCGGTGTGATCGGTGGTCTCTTCTCTATGATTATGCGCGCCGAGCTACAAGATCCCGGCATGCAATATATCATCGATGACGCCGGAAACCCTGACGGGCAACTCTGGAATGTTCTGATTACTGCGCACGGCCTGATCATGGTTTTCTTTGTTGTGATGCCGGGTTTGATCGGCGGTTTCGGCAACTGGTTCGTACCGCTTATGATCGGCGCGCCCGATATGGCTTTCCCGCGTCTTAACAATATTTCTTTCTGGCTGCTTGTTCCTGCCTTTTTCTTGCTTCTCGGCTCTGCCTTTGTTGATGGCGGCGCGGGCACAGGCTGGACAGTCTATCCGCCGCTTTCCTCAACGCTCGGGCATCCGGGCATGTCCGTTGATATGGCGATTTTTGCGCTTCACCTTGCGGGCGCGAGCTCTATTTTGGGCGCGGCCAACTTCATTACAACCATTTTTAATATGCGCGCGCCGGGCATGACATTGCACAAAATGCCATTATTCGTCTGGGCCATGCTGATCACAGCATTCTTGCTTGTGCTCGCTGTCCCTGTCTTGGGCGGGGCCATCACAATGCTTTTGACTGACCGTAACTTCGGATCAAACTTCTTTATCCCCGAAGGCGGCGGCGATCCGCTTTTATACCAGCATTTATTCTGGTTCTTTGGTCATCCCGAGGTCTATATTATGATTTTGCCGGCCTTTGGTATCGTCAGTCACGTCATTTCAACCTTCTCCAAAAAGCCTATTTTCGGCTATCTCGGCATGGCTTACGCGATGGTCTCCATCGGGTTTATCGGATTTATCGTGTGGGCGCACCACATGTATACTGTCGGGCTGGATGTTGATACACGTGCCTATTTCACGGCGGCAACAATGATTATCGCTGTGCCCACAGGCATTAAAATCTTCTCTTGGATCGCAACAATGTGGGGTGGATCGATATCCTTTAAAACACCTATGTTATTTGCTATCGGATTTATTTTCCTCTTTACGGTCGGCGGCGTAACCGGCGTGGTATTATCCAACGGCGGAATGACTGTTGCCCTGCATGATACATATTATGTTGTAGCGCACTTCCATTACGTTCTCTCACTCGGCGCCGTCTTTGCCCTGTTCTGCGGTTTTTATTACTGGATTGGCAAAATGTCCGGTCGTCAATATCCTGAATGGATGGGACAAGTGCATTTCTGGCTAACTTTTGTGGGCGTGAACCTTTTATTCTTCCCGCAGCATTTCTTGGGTCTTGCGGGCATGCCGCGCCGTTACCCCGATTATCCCGATGCCTATCATTTCTGGAACGAAATTTCGAGTTACGGCGCTTATATTGCTGGCTTCTCAACGGTCTTCTTCTTGTTCCTCGTGATCTATACTCTATTTTTCGGCAGACGCGTCGGCGACAATTACTGGGATGCACAGCCGCAATCCATGACACTGGAATGGACTGTTTCATCACCGCCGCCATTCCACCAATTCGAAATCCAGCCCAAAGTTGAATAAACACCGGATTGAAGACAAATTTTAAGACTTTATTAAGAAAGAGCTGATTTATTGTAATTAGCTCTTTCTTTATGGTAAGATAAATACATGCATATGTTAAAACCTCATTTCGAAATTGTTGCAGATCCGCTTTTAGCAAGCGAAACTGACGCACATCAAGGTGCAGCCGCCGATGAGCAAGGCACAGATCTATTCGAAAATGCAGATCACCTTACTTTTGAAATGGAGCTTGACGAGAAAAAACTGCTGATAAACCGCGTCAAAGCACTCCTTGATACTGGTCTTGATGCCGATTTACTAGAGGCTTATGATCTGGTGAACTCTTCGCTGCAAAGCGGAAAATACGCGAATATTGAATCCATAAAATCAAAGCTTGATGGCGCCTATGACCACATCAAAGAATTGCTGGAAAATAAACCGCATTTACGTGTTGCCTTGAACCTCGCCGAAGATTTTGATCCGGCGCAGCCAAGCCCTTCTTTCACCAATGCCGCCGCGCCAAAGCGCCCAGCGCCCGAAGAAGAGATGCAACCAAAAGCTATTGCACAAGTACAGCCGGTAAATGCGCCAAACCCGAACTTGATCTCGTTCGCCCCTGTGACGCCAAGTCCATTTGGGAATGCTGCATAATTTTATTTCTTTTATTCCAATCTATGTTAGAAATACTACTTCATAATAGGTGGTACGCTATATCATACACTCTTTAACCGACACAGGCTGAAATGACTGAGACACCCAAACATGATTACCCCGAAGAAACCCGCATCTCCGATTACATTGCGCTTTTAAAACCGCGCGTCATGAGCCTTGTTGTTTTCTCTGGCTTTGCCGGTATGTGGGTCGCGCCGGGCTTTGAATCCCTTCATCCTTTTCTGGCCTTGATTGCCATGTTTGCGCTCGCGATTGGCGCCGGCGCGGCGGGGGCCGTGAATATGTGGTTTGACCGCGATATTGACGCTGTTATGGAACGCACCAAAGACCGCCCCCTTCCCAAAGGCTTTATTCCGCCTGCCGAGGCACTCGGCTTTGCGGTCGTTTTATCACTCTTGTCGGTCATGTTAATGGGCGTTGCGCTGAACTGGACTGCGGGTTTTTTATTGGCGGCCGCCAATCTGTTCTATGTTTTCATTTATACAATCTGGCTCAAACGCCGCACATCGCAAAATATTGTCATTGGCGGCGCCGCAGGTGCTTTCCCGCCTATGATCGGTTACGCTGCGGTTACCGGTGATGTATCGCTTTATGCCTGCGTATTGTTCATGATTATATTTATATGGACGCCGCCGCATTTCTGGGCGCTGTCTTTATTTGCCAATGCCGATTACAAAAAAGCAAAAATCCCGATGATGACCGTAACAGCAGGCGCCGAAAGCACTAAAAAACAAATGCTTGCTTATGCAATATTGCTGCTACCGGTAGCGCTTGCCCCCTATATCATGGGTGATGCCGGATTGATTTACGGGATCACCGCATTCCTGCTCAGCAGCTTTTTTATCTTCACATCTGTCAAAGTGTTATTTGACAAAA
>Ga0136600_1001554_pt1 | contig 10271 bp, 7 predicted proteins | sample AntRauMFilla2698_FD_104634 | JGI IMG/M metagenome (GOLD analysis project Ga0136600, IMG submission 104634) | Saline lake microbial communities from Rauer Islands, Antarctica - Metagenome Filla 2 #698 | ecosystem: Environmental > Aquatic > Non-marine Saline and Alkaline > Saline | place...
ATGGGATATTGCTGACGATATCGTAGAATATCCAACAAAAATTGAGTTTCTTTACTCAAGAATTGATCTGCTACTAAATTACCGTAAAATGAGCAGGTCGTTAGCACAAAGCAAGACTCAACTTGAAATAAACGAGAAAAATTTAAGAAAAGAGAAAAAGTTCTTCCATCGTGCTGCAGATAATATGTCTGGAATTTTTTACATACTTAACAAAAATTTAAAATTCGAGTACTGGAACAAAAAATTTGGTGAATATCTAGGTTATACAGATAATGAAATTAGAGAAATGGATCCCTATCATTTATTTGAGACCGTAGAGCAAGATTTACTAAAAAAGAAATTTGATGAAATTTTCAATCAAGGCAAAGCTGACTTTACTGTGAAATTGATTAAAAAATCTGGAGAAAAGACAGATTTTTTTATTACGGGCTCTAAGATAATTCGAGACGGAGAGGAAATGATTATTGGGTGCGGTATGGATATTAGTAAACAGTTGATTGCTGAGTTTGAGAGTAATCAACAAAGGTTACTTATGAATGCAATTATTAATCAAAGTAATTCCATTATTTCCGTAAAGGATGAAGAAGGAAAGTTAAAGGAGGTTAACCAAGCTTTTCTGGATTTATTTGAAGTGTCAAGAAGTGAAGTGATTGGGAATAAAAGTTTTGATTATCTCCCTCCCCGATTAGCTCGTCAGGTAGAAAAAAATGATAGCTTTATTCAGCAAAAGAATGATCAGGTAGTATTTGAAGAACAGATTAAAATTAAAGGAAAGAAGCGCCATTATCAGACAGTTAAATATCCACTGAAAAATGTTCCAGGCTTTGAGAATCACATATGTGGAATATCAACGGATGTTACTGAAAAAAAGAATCTCATATCAGATCTGGAAAATATCAATAAAGTGAGAGAATGTTTGCTTCAGATATCTGGAATAACTGAGGAATATAGTACTACGGACCTAATCCTTAAACGATGCGTTGATCTAATTCCTGATGGTTTCAAACAAACAAATCATATTCATGCAAAAATCTCATTTGCTGAAAAAGTCTTTTATTCTCGCAATTACGCTAATTCTGATAAAATTCTACAAACGACAGTTCAGTTTATCGAAGGTATTCCTCTTCAGGTTTCTGCTTTTCTAGCAAGTGAATCCAAACGTTCAGATTCAGACGTATTTCTAAAAGAAGAGCAGGAATTTATTTTTAGTGTTACCAAGATTTTAAGCCAAAAACTTAGAAAATTAGCTGACATTAGTAAACTTCATGAAAGTGAGCAAAGATGGGAAGCCCTGGTTCAAAATGACCCTGACTTGGTTATGATTGTTAAAGATGGAATTGTCGAATTCTTAAATAAAGCCGGAGCTGCTATGTATGGTACAACTCCGGATAAACTAATTGGAAATAAATTATTCGACCTTATTAACCTTGAAGAATTAAGTTCAGCTATTAATCGTATTAATCTTGCAGAGCAAGGAGAATCTCTCCCGCCAAAAACTTATAAGATTGAACATCCTGAGACTAAAGAAGTACGCTATCTTCGTATACAGTCTCTTCCTGTAGTTTTTAACGGTTCACTTGCCGTTCAGGTTGTTGGTACTGACCTCACAGATCTGGTTAAATCTAAGAATGAACTGAATAAATCTTTAGACGAGAAAGATGTGCTATTACAAGAAGTACATCATCGAGTAAAAAATAATCTTGCAGTCATATCCGGGTTATTACAATTAAAATTAATGTCTATTTCAAATAAAGAAGCCATAGACATTATAACAGGGAGCGTCTTACGCATTAAATCTATGGCAATAGTACATGAAAGATTATACGAGCAAGAGTCCCTATCTCTTGTAAATTTTAAAGAATATGTGAAGGATTTAATTAGTAATATCCTTAGAACATTGGGTTCTACGAACTCCATTGAAACAATAATCGATGCCGAGGAATTATGCTTAAATGTCAATCAAGCTATTCCATGTGCACTCATGTTAAATGAAATCATTTCTAATTCTGTGAAACATGCTTTTAAAGATATTGAGAATTCAACTATTGAAATCAGTTTACACCAAGATAATGACCGAATCTATATAGTGGTTAAAGATAATGGTATTGGTTACTCTGAAAGTATTTTTAGTGAGGGTAATACATTAGGCCTCACAATTCTTAAAACCCTAAGTGACCAGTTAGGAGCAAATCTTTCATTTAAGAATGAGAATGGAACTTGTGTAAGTTTTGATTTTAAAACTAAAAATTTAAATGGTTCTTCTGCGAATCTATTGAGCAGCGAGTGAAATTCTTGTATATATGTAGACTTATCACCTTATTAGGATAAAAAAATAACACTAAGTCTTATTCTCTTTCTTTTTTCTAACTACGTTTAAATAGCGAGAATACTAAACATTAATAGCTGGTTATCTAAATTATTGCCTTAAAAAATGAGAACGCAATCATAGCTGCTACTGTAACTTTAATCATAGTTCCAGTTAAGAAACCAATAAAAGATCCCCAGGCAGATTTAAGAGCAACCTGAACATCTTGCTTATAAATCATTTCTCCTATAAAGGCTCCTATAAGTGTCCCAAGAAAAAAGCCTAGCGGTGGGAAAAAAAGCATACCCAGTATCATGCCGATAGTGCTACCTGTAACTCCATATACCGTGCCCCCGTATTTCTTTGTGGTATAAGCTGGAAGTGCATTTTCTAAGATCAAAATGGTAACAACTACTATTCCCCATGCAATCAAAAAGAAATTACTGAATTGTGCAACACCACTAAAATGGAGTACTAGAAGTCCTGCATAGCTAAAAGGTAGACCTGGAACAACAGGTAGAAAAGCTCCTGCTAAACCCAATAAGATCAAAACAACGCCAATACTGATAAATATTAATTCCATAAGCCAAAATGTTTATAATGTTAACAGTACACGAAATGCAGGTTTTATAGTTTCAAAAATATGCCCATCAATCGGTTCTTGCACCAGTGTAAGGGTTTGGCTATCATCACACTTTACGAATTTCTACTCAAATATTAACTAATCTAACTTTCTTATGGCAAATGAGACCAATAGCGGTGCAAATACTGTAGCCGTTAACGACTTTTTTGGGCACCCAAGAGGTCTCTCTACTCTTTTCTTTACAGAGCTTTGGGAGCGTTTCAGTTATTACGGAATGCGAGCCCTTCTTGTATTATTTATGACCGCAGAAGCAATCGGTGATAATCCAGGGCTTGGGTTTGCTGTAGGTGAAGCAACCGCTATTTATGGCATTTATACCTTCTTTGTTTATGTACTTTCTTTACCTGGTGGTTGGGTAGCAGATAATATTTGGGGACAAAAGAAAGCAGTGTTCGTTGGTGGATGTATAATCGCAGCTGGGCACTTTAGTATGGCTGTTCCTACAACTACTTTTTTCTTTATTGGTCTCGCATTAATCGTTTTAGGTACGGGCCTTTTGAAGCCTAATGTAAGTTCTATGGTTGGAGATATTTATCCAGAAGGTGGAGCAAGACGTGATGCCGGATTCTCCATATTTTATATGGGAATTAATCTTGGTGCTATTTTAGGACCTTTGCTTTGTGGATTACTTGGCGAAGGGTATAACTGGCATTGGGGATTTTCTCTAGCTGGTTTTGGTATGGTGCTTGGTCTTATTTCTTATAAAGTAGGCGATAAATATCTAATGGGAGCAGGTGAACTGGATGAGAGTTTCTCAAAAGAAGACGTAAGCCGTAAGAGCAAGATTTTTTATACTGTTACTTCTATTCTGATTTCCATTGTAGTGGTCTTCGGATTTCTCCAAAGCTCTGGAGCAATTGATGTAGCCCTGGAAGCACTTGCGCAAAATCTTGGTATTGTTGCTGTCATAATCACACTCATCTTTTTTGGATATATCATATTTTTTGGTGGTCATGACACAGAGGAGAGAAAACGTTTAGGAGTCATTTTTTGGCTGTTTATTTTAGCTGCTCTTTTTTGGAGTGGATTTGAACAAGCGGGTTCATCTTTAAACTTATTCGCAGCTGACTTAACAGATAGAGCTGCCGGTCCGAGCCCTTTTCTAGGTGGTATCGGAGCAATACTTGTAACCTTTATACTTGGGTTGCCGGTTGCATATTATGTGGTTAAAGCTATTAAGCGTGATGATCTTTGGAGTATGGCAAAATTCGCTTTAATCGTGTCTGCTACTGGTCTACTTGCCTTTATATACTGGGTATTGAGCCAAATTGGATCTGGATGGGTTATTCCTGCTAGTACTCTTCAGCTTATCAATCCAACCTTTATTGTAATCTTTGCTCCAATTTTTGGATTTCTTTGGACATGGCTGGCGGCTCGTAATGCTAATCCTTCCATTCCTCTAAAATTTGCTCTTGGATTATTTGGTCTTTCTGCTGGTTTTTTTGTGCTTGCCTGGGGATCAGCAAATGCTTCATCAACCAACCTTTTGTCACCCGCATGGTTGATTGTAACATACTTCCTACACACCGTTGGTGAACTTTGTTTATCGCCAGTTGGTCTTTCTTCAATGACCAAACTTTCTCCTAAAAACAGAGTTTCTCAAATGATGGGAATTTGGTTCGTTGCAGCAGCTTTAGGTAATCTGATGGCTGGATTAATGGCTGGACAGCTTGAGAACTTAGCTCCTTCCGGACTCTTCCAAAGTGTCGCACTTATTGTTGGTGGTGGCGGAATTGTAGCTTTATTGGCTGCTCCTTCTGTTCGTAAATTGATGGGCGACATCGAATAGTTTTATCCTAAATATCTAAATAAAGAAGGCTTCCTCTAGAGGGAAGCCTTCTTTATTTTAAAACAATTATTAGCGAGACACTAAATTTGGTTCTTTTGTTAAAGTGCTATGTATACTAATCCTGCTAATACAGCACCCAGAATTGGTCCTAAAATTGGAACCCAAGAGTAAGCCCAATCACTACTTCCCTTATTGGAAAATGGCAACACAGCATGTGCAATCCTTGGACCAAGATCACGTGCGGGATTGATAGCATATCCAGTAGGTCCACCCAATGCCAGTCCTATTCCAAATACAAGCAATCCCACAGGTAGTGCAGCTATAGAACCCAAACCAAAACCAATTTGTTGACCATCGATAATAATCGTTTCCAACATTTCCCCACTTGCATCCATAAAGCCAGGGGTTGCAAGAAAGAACACCCCAAAAATAAGGATGAACGTACCTATGACTTCCGTAAGTAAATTAGATCCATAATTTCGAATCTCAGGACCCGTGGAAAAAACTGCGAGCTTTGTTCCCTCATCTTCAGTTGCCTCAAAATGATCTTTGTAAGTAAGCCAGGTTAGAAATGCACCGAAAAAACCACCTGCTATCTGCGCAAGTATGTAAGGTGCGACCATTCCCCAATCAAATAACCCTGCGGTTGCCAATCCAATTGTTACTGCTGGATTAATATGAGCCCCACTAAATTGCCCCATAGTATAAACAGCTATAAATACACCCATAGCCCATCCCCATGTAATAACAATCCAACCGCTTCCATTCCCTTTTGTTTTGTTTAAAATTACATTTGCTACTACACCGCAACCAAACAAAAGAAGTATAGTGGTTCCAATGAATTCTGCTAATATTGGATTCATATTTTAATCTCCATTTTTAGATTTATTAAATTTAGAACAGGCCACATAGATTAACTTTTCTACATATATGCTTTAGTAAAGGAAACCTTCCAGCTGAAATTGATTACTGACTTACAGTTATTTAAAAATTTGTCATCGGTCGTCTGCCCACGATATAGCTGCATTAACAGCACGATGCCAACCTTTAGTTATCTCTTTTACTTTTACAGTATCCATTTCCTGCTCAAATTTTCTATCAACTTGCCACATTTTTCGGATCTCTTCTATGTCATCCCAGAAACCTACAGCAAGTCCAGCCAAATAAGCAGCTCCTAAAGCAGTGGTTTCAGTTATTACTGGTCTAATAACCGGCACATCAGCCATAAGATCACTTTGAAACTGCATAAGTGTATCATTAACCGTAGCTCCACCATCAACCCTAAGCTCTTTAACAGGAATTCCGGAATCTGCTTTCATGGCATTTAGTAGATCCAATACTTGATAGGCGATAGAATCTTGGGCCGCTCTTGCAAGATGTGCTCTGTTTGTACCTCTTGTAATACCTACCATCATTCCGCGAGCATGTTGCCTCCAGTGTGGAGCACCAAGACCCGCAAAAGCTGGCACTAAATAAACTCCGTCGGAATCTTCTACTTTATTAGCAAAATATTCAATGTCTCTTGCTTCCTGAATAATACTCATTTCATCACGAAGCCATTGCACCACTGCACCACCAATAAAGACAGAACCTTCAAGGGCGTACTTTGTCTTGCCATTAATCTTCCAAGCAACTGTAGTTAGGAGATTATTCTTCGACTTTAATGGTTTATCACCCACATTCATGAGCATAAAGCATCCTGTTCCGTAAGTATTCTTAACCATTCCTGGTTCGGTACACATTTGTCCAAATAATGCCGCTTGTTGGTCTCCTGCAATACCTGCGATAGGTATTTTAGTGGCAAAGAGCGTAGTTTTGGTTGGTCCATATACTTCGCTCGACTGTCGTACTTCTGGAAGTAAACTTCTTGGGATGTCCATAAGCTCTAATAACTCATCGTCCCATTCCATCGTGTTGATATTAAATAGCAAGGTTCTTGAAGCATTGGTAACATCAGTTATATGAAGCTCACTCTGTGTAAAATTCCAGATTAACCATGAGTCAATAGTTCCAAATGCAAGTTCCCCTTTTTCAGCTTTCTCTCTTGCTCCTTCAACATTATCGAGAATCCATTTTATTTTTGTTCCTGAAAAATAAGAATCAACAACCAATCCAGTTTTATCTTGAATCATATCTGCATGCCCTGCTTCCCGAAGACTGTCACAGTATTCTGAAGTACGCCGATCTTGCCAAACAATTGCATTATAGACTGGTTTACCTGATTTCCTTTCCCAAACAACCGTTGTTTCACGCTGATTAGTTATACCAATTCCTGAAATCGCTTTGCCATTCAGTCCAGCTAAAGCAACAGCCTCTGCTACAACACCCGCTTGTGTAGACCAAATTTCTTGAGGGTCATGTTCTACCCAGCCTGGTTTTGGATAAATTTGCCGAAACTCTTTTTGTGCTACCGAAACTATTTCACCTTTTTTATTGAAAAGCATAGCTCGAGAGCTTGTCGTACCCTGATCTAGTGCAAGAATAAATTTTTCCATAATTATAGTTGATTAGTTTTTATCAGTTAGTAGTTTGGGTTATACTTTTCAAATAAATACCTATTGGTAGCTTCTGTAAAATCTTTAACTCAGAAACTATTTTTAGCAGCTAAGATCATAGACAATCAATTATAGATTTTTAAAGAACAAGTTAGTACTAAGTATTGCATTATGCTTTTTGCTCCATTCTAGTTCAATCTTTGTTAACTAATTCTTCACTTTAAAGTATTTATACAAGAAATCAAAAGCCTCTGAATTGTTATCAATAAATCTGCATTTAAGGGGTTTTTTGTTTATTTGAATTTAAAAACTCTTTGCAACTCCAAAACTCACAAATAGATCATTAGGGGTATAAATAAATCCACCATCGACCTGAAAAGAATTATCAAGAAAGTAAACAATCCCTCCTTCTACCAAATCATTGGAAAAATTCTCATCAAATATTACAGCATATCCAAAATAGCCACCCGTATGTTCATTTATGGAAAATCCAGGAGTGATATTAAAATTAAAAGACCCATTCTTCAATCCATTAACAAAATCACCATATCCAAAATTAGAGTTTATACTCCATATATCATTAACCGAATAATCCCCTAAAACCATAAATCTCGTTAAGTAATATTCAAAATCATCGTTAAAAACTGGTAGATTTGTTCTACTAAAAAACGAAAGTTGTAGTTTATTATCTTGAAATGCGCCAATGCTATATTTAAAAGCTAATGACTGGGCAGAAACTCTTGGCTTATCCAGTGCATCTACAAAAAGTAAAGAACCCGTATTCAATTGAAATTCAAAATCTTTACTTAACCCTGTTCTTAAGAAAAATTGACCTATATCAGATTGACCTTCGTTAATTGATGCACCTGCTTCTACATAAAACATTTTGGCTGGAACTGTAGATGCGCTATAACCGGCACCAGGTCTATCAGCAGATATTCTATCCTGGGCTGTTCCTTCAATAGATATTAATACTGAGGTAATTATTATTATCAAAAGTCTATTATTCATACTTGATGATTAAGCTTATATTTAGTGAATGAATGATACTAAGAAGAACGATTCAATCATACAAAAAGCTCCCATTGCCGCAATTGCAACTCCTGTTGGGGAAGGTGGTATTGCTGTAATTCGTGTTTCTGGTATAGATGCAATTTCCAAAGTTAATAAAGGCTTTGAAGGAAAAGACCTTACTTCTTTAAATTCGCATACCGTCCATTTTGGAAAAATCGTTGATAAGAAGGGATTTCCTGTTGATGAGGTTTTGATTACCCTTTTCCATTCACCAAAATCATACACAGGGGAAGAAACAGTAGAGATTTCATGTCATGGAGGTGTTTTAGTTACACAAAAAGTACTTGAAACAATTCTGAGCTTAGGAATAAAATCTGCTGAAGCCGGAGAGTTTACGCAACGTGCATTTCTAAATGGGAAATTAGACTTAGACCAGGCTGAGGCTGTTGCTGATATCATTCATGCCAAAAGTCTAAAAGCCGTTGATGCTGCTCATCAGCAATTAGAAGGTAAACTTGGTGACCATGTTCGAACTTTTCGCCAGCAGATTATTGACGCAACGGCAATGATAGAGCTTGAATTAGACTTTATAGAAGAAGACGTTGAATTCGCTAATAAAGAACAGCTTCAAAAACTCTTAGAAGATGTAGACACTGAGCTAACAAGTTTATTAGACACTTATGAAACCGGTCGAATAGTTAAGGACGGAGTGAAAACTGTATTGATTGGAAGACCAAACGCAGGTAAATCAACACTACTAAATACTCTGATTGGTTCTGATCGTGCAATAGTGACTGAAATTGCTGGTACTACTCGCGATACCATCGATGTAGATTGGAATTACGATGGATTACTATTCAAACTTATTGACACAGCAGGTCTTCGTGATACTCTTGACATCGTTGAAGCTGAGGGAGTAAAGCGGTCACAAAAAGCGTTTGAGCAAGCAGATCTTGTAATCTATTTAAAGGATCTTTCCCATTCTTTTGATAAAGTCGAACGAGAGGAAATTGCTGGCTTTCAGAAACGAGCTGAAGAAACTCCTTTTATATTGATTGGAACAAAGGCCGATATTGAATGTAATGCGGAATGGCGGACAGATTTTGATCTCAAAATTTCTGCCTTAGAAGGTGAAAAGATAAAAGAACTAAAGGAACATCTTAAGAATAGAGCATTGGAAGATAAGCATTATGATGCTTCAAGCTTATTGGTAACCTCTTCTCGCCACAGAGATGCCTTACAAAAAACAAAAGAACATATTCAGGCTGCTTTAACAGGCTTAGCTAATGGAATGACTGGCGACTTTCTTTCGATCGATCTACGAGCAGCCTTAAATGAATTAGGCATGGTGACTGGAGAGATTACCAACGAACACATTCTAGATTCTATCTTTTCACGATTTTGTATCGGAAAGTGAAATAGATTAAAAACTTTTTGTGGACTAATTATCAATTTAATATTTCATTAATTATCATAGACACTATAATGGTTCAATTTTTATATTAGTTTATTATTTATGAGAACGACTTTATTTTTAATACCTATAATAACCTTTTTAGCTTGTAATAAATCTAATGATGTAACAACAGTAGACTTAATAGAAAATACAGAATGGTACTATGAATCTAGTAATAATTTTAACTTAAGAATTGAGTTTGCTGATGCTAACACCACATTTTCACAAACGCTATTAAATTCACAATGTGGAAGTGATTTAGAATTACTTGAAACTGGTACTTATAGAGTTGTTGAAGATAAAGATGAAATCATTTTACTTTCTGATGGCTTTGCAACTGTTTATGATATAATATCAATAAGCAAGGCTAGATTTGAGGTAACTCAGCAAGATGACTCCCAAAATAATTTTATTTTAAGACCTGATTGTAATTGATATATTTGTTAATTTTTTTGACAATTTAGACTAAACAAAAGATGTAATTATGAATTCATTAAAAATGAAACGATAGACCTATCAAGAATCTTCCTGTCTCTGCATCTTCGTCTAATGACGTTGAAATAGTGCCA
>Ga0136600_1001555_pt1 | contig 10270 bp, 10 predicted proteins | sample AntRauMFilla2698_FD_104634 | JGI IMG/M metagenome (GOLD analysis project Ga0136600, IMG submission 104634) | Saline lake microbial communities from Rauer Islands, Antarctica - Metagenome Filla 2 #698 | ecosystem: Environmental > Aquatic > Non-marine Saline and Alkaline > Saline | place...
CGGATTCTCCTTGTCGTCAATCGAGTAACACACAACGTCGTACTTCACCAGCTCCACCAACGGCGCGGGCCCGAGGAAACCCAGACGCCGCTTCTCGTCCAGGTCCCCCGTCCCCCTCTCGTGCGCCGTCGGAAAGTACCGGAAACCCGGGTCCGGGTACACCAGCATGAAGCCGTCGTTCGAGACCGAACCGTCGATCACCTCGGCCACCACGTAGCCGCACGCATACGGGTAGAGCACCTCGTCCTTCAGCGTCTCCATGCGCTCTTCCAGGTTGGACGGGAGCACGAACTTGTCCCAGTCCACGCGCGCCTGAAGGTCGTCGAGGTCGGGCGCCACACTGATACGGTAGTTGCCGATTTGATGCACCAACAGGTGAGACGCCCCGCTGTTGCTATAGTTCATCAAGTCGGTGTCGGTCGACTCTTGGAAAGCCCCTACCACGTCGTCGAGACAGGACGCGAGATGTCGAATCTCCACCAGCTCCACCTCCCCGTACCGACCATTCTCGAGCGGGAACGGAACGATCATCAGCTCATTCTTGCCCGTCGAAATCGTGTTCCGATAGGCCAGTAGCCGCCGATCACCCTCTACCGCGACGTCGAAGAGCTCAGTCGCGCACGGCGACACATCGGTCAACATTATGCACATCTTTCTTTTTCCATCCTGGATCCAGAAAGCTATAAAACAAATTTCTTAATTTCTTAATTTCTCAAAAACCATAGGCTTCACGCTTTTTTGAAAACGAATTTTCTCCAACAAAGTCACAGACGTCTATTATGTCGACGATTCTCGATCCCGGGCTCCAGTGTCCGCTCCTCTACCACGGCCTGGTGCATCTCTATCCATCGGAGATCTCGGTAGTGTACGCGGTGTGTGGGCGGTTGAGACACATGATCGAGGGTGATCGGGAGTGGTTGGATGGTAATTGTCGTCATGTCTCGCCGCACTCGAACGGGGACTTGCCGTACAAGGACAGTTCAGGACGACAGTGTTGGTACGGGGATGGGAAGCTGCACCGTGGAAACGACCTCCCGGCCGTGATCTGTGCAGAAGGAGATCAGTTCTGGTACAAATACGGGAGGCCGCACCGGGATGGGGACCTTCCAGCCGATATCCGTGCAGACGGTTCGCAGCTCTGGTTAAAAGAGGGGTTGCGACACCGGGACGGAGACCTCCCGGCCGTGATCTGGGCATCCGGTACGCAGCTCTGGTTCAAAGAGGGAAAGTTTCACCGGGATGGGGACCTGCCAGCCGAGATCTTGGCAGACGGCGGTTGGTACAAAGAGGAACACCGGGACGGGGAACTCCCGTCAAACGGTACGCAGCGGTGGTACAAAGAGGGAGAGCTCCACCGGGATGGGGACCTCCCGGCCGTGATCAAGGCAGACGGTACACAGAAGTGGTACCAGGACGGGAAGCAGCACCGGGACGGGGACCTCCCATCCGAGATCCGTGCAGACGGAACGCAGGTGTGGTACAAAAACGGGAAGCTTCACCGGGACGGTGACCTCCCGGCCGTGATCATCACGGCATTCGGTATACAGAAGTGGTACAAGGACGGGAAGCAGCACCGAGACGGGGACCTCCCGGCCGAGATCTGTGCAGACGGTGAACAGATATGGTTCAAAGAGGGGGTCTTGCATCGGGGCAGGGGTCACCCGGCCGTGATCCATGTAGACGGTACGCAGATGTGGTTCACAGAGGGAATAAGAACCAGGACGCGACCTCCCGGCTTATATCCAAGAAGACCGCCAGCACGGGAATTTTCACCGTGTTTCCGGTAAACGGTACGCAAGACCGGGGCCAGCACGGCGACGGTACAAAAACGGGTCGTGAGCATTTTTCTGTGCCATGAAATCATAAAAAAGGTCTAGTAATCAACAAATTTAATCAAATTTGAGTCTCGTCCTCGTCCTCAATCTGGGCGTCCTGAATTTCAGTCGACAACCGCCCCCGCTTCGACCGCCCCCCTTCTTCATCCCCCTGGCGCGCCCGCTTCATGTGTAGTTTGACCAGTGCGATCACCAACTCTGTCGCCGCAGTGGCGTGCTCTGGTCCAGCAGCCGTCGCCAGAATCATCACACTCTCGACCATGCTCTTGCAATCCATGTTTGCTCTCTGAGTCTGACCACACCTTACGGATTATAATCGAACGATTATAATTATAATTATAATTATGTCGGTTTCTAAAACATGTGGACCCCGGGGGATGGAACCTGCTCCTTACACAACTTCACCATCTCTTTTGCCAACCGCACCATCTCCGAGGTAGCCGGAGTCTCCGGTGCCTCCAGAGGTACGGCAATTGGATTGGCCACAGGAACCGGGTCATCTACCATCGCTCCGCGCGCGACCTCCACTCCATGGTCGTACGTGTGCGGAACAACCCCGGTCCCCCTCCGTATCCTCCACTCCCCATGCTTCTTTCCCTTGACGTCGTAGGTACCCTCGCTCGAGAGCCGTCCAGATTCAGTGTACTCAATCCATGCCCCCACGTGCCGTCCGCTGACGTACGACCCCCGAAAACGCAACCGACCGTTCGTATAACACGAGATCCACTCGCCGGTCTTCCGCCCCACACCGTCGTACCGACTCACCGACTTCTGATACACGTCTGCGAACGGGTGTATCCCAGCTTCCAATCGCGGGGGGTAGGTAAAGTACGTACACCACTCTCCAGATTTCTTACCCATCCGATACTCCTTCACGAACTTCGGGCGTCCACCCGTAAAGTACTCGTTGTTCGGACCGTCCAACGTCTTCCCGGTCATCGAAATCTCCTTGAGTAGCTTCCCACCCGACCACGTCCGGTGCGTCTGTCGCTCAGAGGAACCGTACACACCATGAAAGGTCAAATACCGACCACCGGAACGGCTCCACTGACAGACAAACTCCCACTCTTCCCACAAACCCACCTTCTCCCCGTTCTCATACCGACCTCGCGAGACCAATCTCGGGACGTGATCGTCGTCATCGTTGTGGACACAGCACTCTCCGTGCTTCACTCCATGACGCCACTCCGTGCACATCAGTTCCCCTGGCCTTTTCAATACTACCGTACCGTGCTGCTTCCCGTCTCGGAACTCAGTGACGGACCGCTCCAGCGACCTTGACCAGTCATTCACCTTCCTACAGTGCATCTTCGTCCCGTGCGGAGCCACGTGAACGCACTCCGCGTAGATCACCTCCCAATTCGCACGAATCAAGTCCCGAAACCGACGAGTGCTCCGCACCAGGTTGTCCAGGTGCGTCGTAGCCGTCAAATGCGGCATCACCTTGTAGATCAAAAGTTCGTTTGCTAGTTCGTTCATAATGTCTAATACACACGCCTCAAGGCTTTAAAACCTATATTTGTGGTCCAATCGTCGACGACCGGACAAGCAACAATTGTAAATCTTGAGCTTGGAGTCGAGACAGTCCAACCAAATGTGCGACTGTGGAAACGAACCCTTCTTCAGAATTTGCAGCTGCGGGAAGCGTCTTTGTAGAAACTTGGAGTGCCATCGTGTTCACGGTACCAACGACGAGTACCGCTGTGAGATGTGCCGCGCTCGCGGATGTCGCGGTCGGATCTCTGTCTGTGGCATCTGCGACAAGCGGAGTATGTAGCCTCCGAAGCCACACCGTGTGCGTGGACAACAAGTGGTTCCACGCGCCGTGCTACTGGTACGACCAGCCGGAGGACGAGGTCCGTCCGACTGTAGTGGCCCTTCTAGACCACCTGTCGGTCGACATGGTCCGATGCGTGGCGAGCGTCCTGTTGGCCAGAGTCCGCACCAGGTTGGCGGGGTGCGTTGAGCTCCGCCACGGACATGAGTTTGTACGAACGCGAGAGTGCCGCGTGTGCAGACAGCAGAGCTACGACAGCTGGCGCACCTGGCGGATCCGGTGCAAGGACTGTGGCACCCACGAGGTCGAGTTCTACGCACTCTGCAGCACCCAGTGTCTTCGGCGAATGATGAGCGACCGCAAAGTGGCGCATCTCTCATGGGTACCAGAGCGGTCGGGCTTTTTGTGTCAGGACTGTGAAATCGTTTAATCGCGTCGTACTCCTCCTCGATCTCCCGGTCCGCGGCGGTCGCCTAAACACAAACGGATCCCCTTTCAGATGCTACCTCGACATTTCAGACAAATACAAAGACCTTGCCGGCATCCCCCGTCTCGTCTGCAGCATGGAGAGCCTGCACTACCTCCAACACGCATCCAAGTTCGACCTCCTCGTAGTCGACGAATGCCAGGCTAACCTCTCGTCACACGTCTGCGCAGAGACAAACGGACCTCACCACGACCTCAACATCGACGTCTTCCGACACCTTCTCAACAACTCTTCCCAAATCGTCTTCGCCGACGCATTCCTCGGACCAAAGACCATCACATTCCTCCATAACTACGGCCTACCCACCCTAGTCCTCGACTATCAGCGCAAAATGACACCCCGTATCGCCGTCAAGTGCGTCTCAGAACACCCCAACGACCTCGACGCACTCTTCGAAACACTCTCCGCGGCTATCGACCGCGACGAGAAGAACTACGTCTTCATCTCCAGCAAAAATCGACTAGAAAGATGGGCCGCCGAGCTCAAACACCGATTCCCAGACAAAAACTTCCTCTCATACGCCGGTGGACGAGCCAACGAGCTCCGCGATGTCCGCGAAGCCTGGACAATGGCCGACTCGGTCCTTACTACTTCATGCATCACTGTCGGTGTCAACTTCGACCTCCGGGGCGTCTTCTCCAACATATTCATATGCGCCACCGCCGCCGCCAAAAACCTTGTGGCAGACATCTTCCAAAGCCACTACCGCGTCCGTCACCCCTCCAAACTACGTCTCTATTACCACCTCTACACCCAGCCCATGGCCTCTCTCAACACCAACTTCAGAACGCTCCGCGACGACGTCGAGTGGCGCGAGGAGGTCCTCATGCAGCGGTCCCGCACCTACGTCAACTCCCCGCTTGCAATCCGAAACCTCGTCGCCTACTGTGAGTTCGAACAGAACATGGCGATCATGAATCTCCAACCTCTCTTCGAGAGATACCTTGCTGAGTGCAACTACAGCATCGGCGACCCACTCGTTATCCACGATCTCGCTGATATCAAAATCAACGCTGACTCTTACATCCCATTCAACCAAATTCCAATCATCGACGGCTTCATTGTCCGTAAGTACCAGAAGAGGCTCCACGAAGGTGACTCTCTATCCGACATTGAGCGAATCTCTGTTTCCCGATACTTTTTCACGAGATGCTTCTACCGGAATGGCATCGCGTACATCGACAGTACTCACGCAGAATGGTTCTGGGATGTATGGCTTGGATTCAAACGACAGAAAATCTACGCAATCCGCAACGAACGCCGTGTACGTGAAGGAAGAGTCTCGGTCAAGGAACTATTTGAACTCTCTGCTGACCGAAACGGAAAACCTTGCCTCGCTACCACCAGTTACCTCCAACTGGAACAGATCCTCCTCATCACTGAACAGCTCGGGCTGAAGACCTCACAAGACACCGAGACCGTCATTCCTAGAAACATCATCGAACGGACGAGAATCTTCCTTGACCAACGATCTACCCACCTCCGGAAGTGCTTCGACCTCCGAGACAGACGCAAAGACAAAGACGTTGGTCTGACAACCAAGGATACAATCTCTCTAATCAATTCAGTTCTCGGTTCTTTTGGGATGACGAGGCTCGTCAAACACGGACCCGCTCAGGTCAGAAATGGTCATAAACTCATGCCGAACCCTGACCCTCAGTTCAAGCTCCAGACGCAATTATCCCATGAACCGGGTCTTGGAGACCTTATGTACAACGCGTTTGATTTCTCTCACGATGACTTCTATGATCAATCGAATCCGTAATCTGATTTTTTTGATCTAGCCGAGACAATTATCGAGCACCAAGACCCGAAATTGAACAATACCAACCAGCGTATCAGGTCGAAAAAAAATGTTTTGTTTCCGTACAGGATTGTTATTTAGAGTATTTCGCGAGTATTTAAAACGTTTAGGGGATGATCAGATGTTGGGTAGGGTGTATACGGCTGTGGACCCCCGGGGGGATGTTTTATTTCCAACCATTTTGACCATTTTCTTTCCGAGTAATAATTTGATTTTGACAGCACCTTAAAGAGATTGTATGGAATAACAGAAAGAAATGCAGTGTGATATCAAGAAAGTAACAGAAGTCTGTTTAATTTGCAACTTCTGCGGCAAAGGACTTGTCGAGAAGAAGTGTAATTGTATCGGATAGCATTACGGAGTTCCCGCCATCCTCCTCCATAGTGTCGACAGCGCCGGAGAAGAGCAGGTGGTTGAGTTTTCCCAGAATGTGGACTGTGAGTGGACTATCCGAGTTCGCCCCCCGCCCCCCCAAATCGATCCGTCAGTGTTTGATGATTAATCTTTCATACTCGGACCAACGGGGTCCAGATATTTTTGACCAATTGTTGGAGAACGGAGTCATTTTACCGATTGGTTAATAAAAATACGCAGTCTTAAAGAATGCGCATAGTCAGTAGGCAAAATGCCAATGGATTTCGAAAGACTGACTGAGATGAGCTACGTCGACCTCAAGACCGTGGCCGAGAAGATGGGTATCAAGCCCCCGCGCAACAAGACCGACCTTGTCCGCGAAATCCGGAAGGGTTTCAAGGAGTACGAGGAGTACAAGCACCGCAAGATCGACCCGTACACGTGGGGTGAACAGATCGGGAACAAGGGCAAGGAGGGAATCACTTATGCTGTCACCGACCGCGAGGGACACAAACTCGCCGTCAAGACCTTCAAGAAGACCAAGAGCTCCGAGGCCCTCCGCCGCGAGGCCCGGCTCCAGAAGTTAGCCGCCGACGTGGGCGCGGCCCCAAACGTCGTCGCCACTGACGTCATCAATAAGCGCATCTACATGCAGCGACTCGACCGACACCTCGTCGACGTGATCCAGGAACAGGGCGGCCACCTCTCCGAGACACACCAGCGCCGTATCGTCACCATACTCCGCAAGATCGACGACGCCGGTGTCTTCCACGCCGACAGCAACATCACCAACTGGATGCTCTCCACCCGCGGGAAGATCTACCTCATCGACTACGGAATGGCCAAGGACATCAACCCCGCCCTCATCAAGAAGGTCGGGACCAGCACCCCGAACCTCGACTACGGCACCGCCACCCTCGTCATCCAACTCCGAAAAGTCGGAGCACCCGACAGCTCTTACAGCCTCCTCCGCCGACACATCCCCGAGGACCAGCAACGAAAGCTCGGATTATAGACAATTTTTTAAAAGACCGGTTTTTAAAAATATAAGTGGTGCTCATCAGCTGAGGCGCGCACGAAGATGCGGAGCGCATATCATGGTCAACTTGTCGAAGTTTGGCTCCATGTACAACCCACGAAACCCGTCGTGTCGCCGGATCCGGTACCGGTAGCAGATGCGCTTCGGATCCGAGTACCGCCGTTGTTTCTTCTCCACAACGCAGCTGAAGACCCGTAACTGTACGTCCGGTCCGTCCACCTTACAAACAGTGCATTCTTGTGCCCACTCTTTGTGACCATCGGTTGTACCGACGCATTCTTGTTCAACCGAAGACGACCCTCGACCATCTTCACCACGTCGACCGGGAGTAAGCCCATCAGCGCTACCAGCTTTGTGCGCGGGCTGTGGCACCCGTCGCACACGAACAGATGTCTGGACTTATGCCCGTACGGGTGCATGACCCCGAGATCACGGGCGCACACCGACCGCTGGCAAAAGCGACACCCAAACGCTGCGCACCGACACACCGGCTCCTCGCACTCCATGCACAGCGACACGTGCTTGGAGGAGCACTTCCCGCACCGAGGTCGGTCGTCGAACGGACACATCACCGCGCAATCACACGTCTTTTGCATGCAATCGGCACAGCTCTTCCCGCTCCGACACACGTACGTCTCGCACCAGGTGCAGTACTCGTGCGAACGATCCGACGGCTGGACCAGACAGCCCGTGCCCGCACGACAAGACCGCCATGCCGCACATGCACCAACAGGACGCTCGACCGCACCCCCCGGCACAGGCCGTGTCGTTGGTCTTCCTGCACTTTTTGCAGACACACCGACCGTGCGTCGGGCACTTGTAGAAATCGTCCTCGTTCGGCTTATGACATGTCGAACACATCTGGTCACGGTTTGCCACACCGTCTTCGCGAGTGTACAGAACATACCTTTGAGACCCAACATCACACACTCACACACTCAGCACTTTATCCAACTCTACTCTTCAATTTTTTTATTGCTCGTTGACAACTGCGAACCGACAGCCCCGCAACAGTGCCACCTCGTACGCCCGACTCTTGTCACCCCAGACCTCGAGCATCACGCGCTGGTACAGCACATCGAGCACTCTCTCCACTGCCAACGTGATCTGCGCCACGTTTGACCATACACCCTGTTGTGCCAGTGGGGGCTCCCGCCCCCCGTCGTAGTCGACCCGGAAGACCTTCACCGGCTCGTCCATCCCCGGTCCCAAACACACCAGCGTCAGGTAGCCGCCGCTCGTCCAGGTCGGGTCTACCCGGTGCACCACCAGCTGTGTACCGGGCTGGAACCGGTAGACGACCACCTCCGGCCCCGACATCGAAATCTCCTCCACCGGAGCGAAATACTGCGACAAATACGAGCCCATCCTCTCGTGTCTTTCTTAATACGCGAGACACGAGAGGATCAAAAATTTTTGGAAACCAACACAACTTCTCATATTTGAAGTGCTTGGTCTCTCAAAGTCATCCAAACAAAACAACCAACATGAACTCGCATCAGCAGGGTTTGGTCGATCACTTCATTGCCCTCTACGGCGGGCTGAGTCAGTCGACACTGGCCCTTATGCTGGTCCGGGACATGACCTACTGGTACCGGCAACTGCGCACCATCGACAACCCACCCGTCGAGGAGAACTGCCTGTTCGTGCTCAACTTGCTCTCGATCATCATAAAAGAACAGGGGTACTCCGTCGAGTCCCGTACACAGATCGCCGAGTTCTGCATCAGCGCCATCCAAGATTCCGGACTCTTCATGAACGACTGGAGAGAGATCCACTCTCTCTTCAACTTAGAATGCATTGAACCCGAGCTTGAAATTACCTAAACTTAAATTAAAGACTTTGCGTACATCTGAAGAAAATTAAATGGAACTCAAAGCGCTCATGACCCGTTTAGACAAGACCGTGATCACCGAACCCAGAGAGAAAGAAAAGGGTCTTCCGGACACCCACTTCTCGCACATCGACCTTCTCATCCTTGGGGAAGTCCGGAGACGACACATGCTCGAGATAGACAAGCTCGAGACCAAGAATAAGAGCCTTGAGATGGAGGCAGAGGAACTCCGGTACGAGACCAAACGCCTCCGCAACTGCATCAGCCATTGCAAGAAGCCTCGATCCCCTGACAGGGGTTGTCGGTCCAGACGACGATCCCCTGACAGGAATTTTCGGTCCAGACGACGATCCTCTAACAGGGGTTGTCGGTCCAGACGCTCTCCATCGCAAAGCTTTTACCGGAAATTTTGATACACAGCTTTCGGGCGGCAACCAAACCTCCTCCTCACCCGGGACCGACCATCATATATGTCCTCGCAGCAACCAAACCCCCTCCTCATCTGGGACCGACCATCAAACATGTCCCCGCAGCAACCAAACCCCCTCCTCACCCTCACACGGGACCGAGAACATCAACGCATCACCTCCGAGAGAATCAAGAACCTATCCGAACCCATCCACCTCCGCAAAAGCGTCAAACGCACGCGAGAATAAAAACCATTTTTTGATCTCCTTTTTTATGTAATTTACAATTACAAACAATTATGATCGGCCTAGACGTCGACATGCTCGCGATGATCGTCGAGGCCACGGTCTCCATCGACTACACCGTCGCCCTCGCCCTCGTCTCTACCTCCCGCGCCCTTCGGACCGTCGACTGGCTCTATCCGGATATCCTCGACGTTCCACGCCACTTCACCCGCGACAAGTACCCCGAACTCTACTGGAAGATCAAGATCGAGGACCTCACCCGCCGTGACGCCCGAATGCTCGACACTGTGAACAATGCCCGACCTTCGGCGCACCCGTCACCATCCGATGGCCCCTCCGACAGAAGCTTGCTTCTTCGAAGGATGCGTCTCGTACGAGAATCTGCACAAAGAACTCCGGATCACATACACACAGATAGACCAACTCCTCGAGACCGCCAAACCGCGCGAGTTCCGATTACTCTGTGCTACACGCCCCCCAAAAAGAA
>Ga0136600_1001556_pt1 | contig 10261 bp, 4 predicted proteins | sample AntRauMFilla2698_FD_104634 | JGI IMG/M metagenome (GOLD analysis project Ga0136600, IMG submission 104634) | Saline lake microbial communities from Rauer Islands, Antarctica - Metagenome Filla 2 #698 | ecosystem: Environmental > Aquatic > Non-marine Saline and Alkaline > Saline | place...
CGATCTTCTTGCACTGTCTGCCCGCCGACCGCGGCTACGAGGTCACCGCCGAGGTCATTGACGGCCCGCAGAGCGTCATCTGGGATGAGAGCGAGAACCGCTTGCACGCGCAGAAGGCGCTCCTGGTGTGGCTGCTCGAGCGCTCCCAGGGCGGGGCGGCCTGACATGGCGCGCTCAACGAATGACGGGTCGCTGTGGGGTGGCCGTTTCAGCGACGGTCCGTCGCCCGAGCTCGTGCGGCTCAGCCGCTCGACCCACTTCGACTGGCAGCTCGCGCCCTACGACCTCGCGGGGTCGCGCGCGCACGCTCGCGCCCTCGCTGCCGCTGGCTATCTCACGAACGAGGCCCTGACTCGGATGCTCGCGGGCCTCGATCGCCTCGAGGAGCGCTGGGCAGACGGCAGCCTGCAACCCCGCCCCGAGGATGAGGATGTGCACGGTGCGCTCGAGACGGCGCTCGTGGAGGAGGTCGGGCCCGAGCTCGGCGGCTCGTTGCGCGCGGGCCGCAGCCGCAACGACCAGATCGCCACGCTCATCCGCATGTTCTTGCGCGACCACGGTCGCGTTATCGCGCGCGACGTGCGCGCGCTCATCGAGGCGCTCGCGGCGCAGGCCGACGCGCATCCGGAGGCGGTCATGCCGGGCCGCACACACTTGCAGCACGCCCAGCCCATCTTGCTCGCCCACCACCTGCTCGCCCACGCGTGGCCGCTCGTGCGCGACCTGGAGCGGCTGCGTGACTGGTGGGAGCGCGCGAACCGCTCGCCCTACGGCGCTGGTGCCCTTGCGGGCTCGTCGCTCGGGCTCGACCCGGCGCTCGTGGCGGCTGATCTGGGCTTCGCCGGCCCCGCCGAGAACTCGATCGACGCGACGGCGGCGCGCGACCTCGTCGCCGAGTTTCTGTACATCGCGGCGCAGGTGGGTGTCGACCTCTCGCGCCTGTCGGAGGAGATCATCTTCTGGAACACCCACGAGGTCGGGTTCGTGACGTTGCACGACGGCTTCTCGACGGGGTCGTCGATCATGCCGCAAAAGAAGAACCCCGACATCGCTGAGCTCGCGCGCGGTAAGTCGGGCCGCCTCATCGGCGACCTCACGGGCCTGCTCACGACGCTCAAGGGCCTGCCGCTCGCCTACAACCGTGATCTGCAGGAGGACAAGGAGCCCGTCTTCGACGCCGTCGAGACTCTCGAGGTGCTGCTGCCGGCCTTCACGGGCATGGTCGCGACCCTGACGTTCCATACCGAGCGGATGGCGGCGCTCGCGCCGCAGGGCTTCTCACTCGCCACCGATGTTGCAGACTGGCTCGTGCGCCAGGGGGTGCCTTTCCGCGAGGCCCACGAGGTCTCAGGGGCGCTCGTGGCGCACTGTGAGCGGCACGGACTCGAGTTGCATGAGCCGAGCGACGACGAGTACGCCTCGATCGACGAGCGCTTGACGCCCGCGGTGCGTGCGGTGCTCACGGTCGAGGGCTCGATCGCCTCGCGCTCGGGAGCCGGCGGCACGGCGCCGACCGCGGTCGCCGCGCAGCGCGCGCACCTGACCGAGCGGCTGGCCGCCCTGCCCGACTGAGCTGCGCTGATACTCTGACGCGGTGACCGCCGCACCCGTGACTCTCGCGCCCGCACGCAACGATCCGAGCTTCGAGTCGGTGTGGGATGAGGTCGTGTGGCGCGGTCTCGTGCACGTTTCGACCGACGCGGATGCTCTGCGCGAGCTGCTTGCGGGCCCGCCGATCAGCTACTACTGCGGATTCGACCCGACAGCGCCGAGTCTGCACCTGGGCAATCTCGTGCAGTTGCTCCTCATGCGCCGCTTGCAGCTGGCCGGGCACCGCCCGCTCGCTCTCGTGGGCGGGTCGACGGGCCTCATTGGCGACCCGCGCCCCACCGCTGAGCGCCAGCTCAACACGCGCGAGACGGTCACCGAGTGGGTGGGGTACCTGCAGCAGCAGGTCGGCCGCTTCCTGCCGAGTGACGGTGAGGCGGGTGTGCGGCTCGTCAACAACCTCGACTGGACTGCAGGGCTGAGTGCGATCGATTTCTTGCGCGACGTCGGCAAGTTCTACCGCGTCGGCACGATGCTCAAGAAGGATGCGGTCGCCGCGCGCCTGAATTCTGACGCCGGCATCAGCTACACCGAGTTCAGCTACCAGATCTTGCAGGGCTTCGACTTTCTCGAGCTGTACCGCCAGTACGAGTGCGTGCTGCAGACGGGCGGCAGCGACCAGTGGGGCAACCTCACGAGCGGCACCGACCTCATTCACCGCGCCGAGGGGCGCAGCGTGCACGCGATCGGCACGCCGCTCATCACGAACAGTGACGGCACCAAGTTCGGCAAGAGCGAGGGCAATGCAATCTGGCTCGATGCGGCCATGTGCAGCCCCTACGCGATGTACCAGTTCTGGCTCAACACCGATGACGCCGATGTCATCGACCGCTTGAAGGTCTTCACGTTTCTGACGCGGGCCGAGATCGAGGAGTACGCGCAGAAGGTCGCCGACGAGCCGTTCCGGCGGGAATCCCAGCGCCGGCTCGCTCTCGAGGTCACGGCTCTCGTGCACGGTGAGGATGCCGCGGCCGCGGCCATTGCTGCCTCGGCGGCCTTGTTCGGCCAGGGTGACCTTGCCGAGTTGGACGCCACGACGCTTGCGGCGGCCATCGCCGAACTGCCCTCGGCGCAGGTCACAGAGTCGGACTCTGTCGTGCACGCACTCGTGACCACGGGTCTGTGCGCCAGCGCGGGGGAGGCCCGCCGGGCCATTACCCAGGGCGGCGTCTCGCTCAACAACGCGAAAGTCTCCAGCGATGAGGCGACCCTCGCTGGTGCAGCTCTCGCGGGGGGCATGGCCGTGTTGCGCCGCGGCAAAAAGACCCTCGCGGGCCTGCACATCGGCGACATCTGAGCGGGCTCTCACGGGCCGCACCGGGGCGACACGCCCGGGATGTGCTGAGATTTGGCCGCGGCGTCACGCGCCCGTAATGTTTCCTCTTGTCACCCCACAGGTGCGGCCACGCAGAACTGCTGGCCAGCCTCACGTGGTGATCATCCTCCAAGACAGAGCAGCCACTTGCTGGTGCGCTCATCGCCAAGTAGGATGGCAAGTCCGCCCACCCAGTAGATTCGATCTCAGATCGAGTCGATCGATCGGGCCCGGTTCGCCGGGGTCACCGATTTGCGTCGACACTGCAGGGCGGATAAGTTAGGGAAGTTGCCCAGTTGCGACGGCTGAGAAGCCGAAGGTCTGGAGCGTCCGATCCTTGAGAACTCAACAGCGTGCACTAAGTCAATGCCAAATAACCTCGTCGGCTGACCTCGGTCAGTCGAATGAGATTCCTTTGGATTGAAACAAGAATGTCAGTAGATATTCGAACTTCAGTCAGACAAACTCGCGCCAGCTCACCACCTCGGTGGCGGCTGGAGCACTAGATGTGCCGGTGGCTCTCGAGCTGCTCGGCAATCAAACATTTACGGAGAGTTTGATCCTGGCTCAGGACGAACGCTGGCGGCGTGCTTAACACATGCAAGTCGAACGATGAAGCCGGAGCTTGCTCTGGTGGATTAGTGGCGAACGGGTGAGTAACACGTGAGTAACCTGCCCCAGACTCTGGGATAAGCGTTGGAAACGACGTCTAATACCGGATACGAGCTGCGATCGCATGATCAGTAGCTGGAAAGAACTTCGGTCTGGGATGGACTCGCGGCCTATCAGCTAGTTGGTGAGGTAACGGCCCACCAAGGCGACGACGGGTAGCCGGCCTGAGAGGGTGACCGGCCACACTGGGACTGAGACACGGCCCAGACTCCTACGGGAGGCAGCAGTGGGGAATATTGCACAATGGGCGCAAGCCTGATGCAGCAACGCCGCGTGAGGGACGACGGCCTTCGGGTTGTAAACCTCTTTTAGCAGGGAAGAAGCGAAAGTGACGGTACCTGCAGAAAAAGCACCGGCTAACTACGTGCCAGCAGCCGCGGTAATACGTAGGGTGCAAGCGTTGTCCGGAATTATTGGGCGTAAAGAGCTCGTAGGCGGTTTGTCGCGTCTGCTGTGAAAACGCGAGGCTCAACCTCGCGCCTGCAGTGGGTACGGGCAAACTAGAGTGCGGTAGGGGAGATTGGAATTCCTGGTGTAGCGGTGGAATGCGCAGATATCAGGAGGAACACCAATGGCGAAGGCAGATCTCTGGGCCGTAACTGACGCTGAGGAGCGAAAGCATGGGGAGCGAACAGGATTAGATACCCTGGTAGTCCATGCCGTAAACGTTGGGAACTAGATGTGGGGACCATTCCACGGTCTCCGTGTCGCAGCTAACGCATTAAGTTCCCCGCCTGGGGAGTACGGCCGCAAGGCTAAAACTCAAAGGAATTGACGGGGGCCCGCACAAGCGGCGGAGCATGCGGATTAATTCGATGCAACGCGAAGAACCTTACCAAGGCTTGACATATACGAGAACGCTGCAGAAATGTAGAACTCTTTGGACACTCGTATACAGGTGGTGCATGGTTGTCGTCAGCTCGTGTCGTGAGATGTTGGGTTAAGTCCCGCAACGAGCGCAACCCTCGTCCTATGTTGCCAGCACGTAATGGTGGGAACTCATGGGAGACTGCCGGGGTCAACTCGGAGGAAGGTGGGGATGACGTCAAATCATCATGCCCCTTATGTCTTGGGCTTCACGCATGCTACAATGGCCGGTACAAAGGGCTGCAATACCGCAAGGTGGAGCGAATCCCAAAAAGCCGGTCTCAGTTCGGATTGAGGTCTGCAACTCGACCTCATGAAGTTGGAGTCGCTAGTAATCGTGGATCAGCAACGCCACGGTGAATACGTTCCCGGGCCTTGTACACACCGCCCGTCAAGTCATGAAAGTCGGTAACACCCGAAGCCAGTGGCCCAACCGCAAGGAGGGAGCTGTCGAAGGTGGGATCGGTGATTAGGACTAAGTCGTAACAAGGTAGCCGTACCGGAAGGTGCGGCTGGATCACCTCCTTTCTAAGGAGCATCTGCTGCCTCACTCCGGTGAGTGCAGCCAGAAGCCGGATCTGGGGCATACGTTCCCAGCCGGTAGCTCATGGGTGGAACATTGACTTTGGTGGTCGGCGAAAGCCGGCAGCTCAGTACTCCCTTCGGGGATGGAAGCGCTGCCGACCGGAACTGACCACATGCACGCTGTTGGGTCCTGAGGGACCGGGCCTCGCACAGCTCTCCATCGGGAGGGGGTGTGAGATTCGATTCCTCGGACCGCGGTCTGATCGACTAGAAAGCGTCTTCGTTCTGGAAACAGTGCGGAGGCCGTCGACAGAAGCGGTACCGACCGTATGTTGAGAACTACACAGTGGACGCGAGCATCTTAGAACTGAGGTCGCAAGACCTCGGATCTACGATCAAACATCTCGAAAGAGATATAGATCATTGGTCAATCGTCATCAGCCTTCGGGGTGATGGCGCACGATCGATTCAAACTCATGTAGTCAAGTTTCTAAGAGCAAACGGTGGATGCCTTGGCATCTGGAGCCGAAGAAGGACGTAGCAATCTGCGATAAGCCTCGGGGAGCTGATAAGCGAGCTTTGAGCCGAGGATTTCCGAATGGGGAAACCCCGCTGGGCGTACTTGTACGACCTAGTGACTCCCGCCTGAATATATAGGGCGGGTAGAGGGAACGTGGGGAAGTGAAACATCTCAGTACCCACAGGAAGAGAAAACAACAGTGATTCCGTCAGTAGTGGCGAGCGAACGCGGATCAGGCTAAACCGATCATGTGTGATAGCCGGCAGGCGTTGCATGGTCGGGGTTGTGGGACTTTCCTGCTGCTCTGCCGAGTAGCAAGGGTTACAGCGCGATATAGACGAATGGTCTTGAAAGGCCAGTCACAGAGGGTGCCAACCCCGTAGTCGAAATGTCGTAATGGCCCGGAGAGTATCCCAAGTAGCACGGGGCCCGAGAAATCCCGTGTGAATCTGTCAGGACCACCTGATAAGCCTAAATACTCCCAGATGACCGATAGCGGACAAGTACCGTGAGGGAAAGGTGAAAAGTACCCCGGGAGGGGAGTGAAATAGTACCTGAAACCGTTTGCTTACAAACCGTCGGAGCAGCCCTAGTAGCTGTGACGGCGTGCCTTTTGAAGAATGAGCCTGCGAGTTAGCGATATGTGGCGAGGTTAACCCGAGAGGGGTAGCCGTAGCGAAAGCGAGTCTGAATAGGGCGATTGAGTCGCATGTCCTAGACCCGAAGCGAAGTGATCTATCCATGGCCAGGTTGAAGCGACGGTAAGACGTCGTGGAGGACCGAACCCACTTAGGTTGAAAACTGAGGGGATGAGCTGTGGATAGGGGTGAAAGGCCAATCAAACTTCGTGATAGCTGGTTCTCTCCGAAATGCATTTAGGTGCAGCGTTGCGTGTTTCTTACCGGAGGTAGAGCTACTGGATGGCTAATGGGCCCCAAAAGGTTACTGACGTCAGCCAAACTCCGAATGCCGGTAAGTGAGAGCGCAGCAGTGAGACAGTGGGGGATAAGCTTCATTGTCGAGAGGGAAACAACCCAGACTACCGACTAAGGTCCCTAAGCGTGTGCTAAGTGGGAAAGGATGTGGAGTTGCATAGACAACCAGGAGGTTGGCTTAGAAGCAGCCACCCTTGAAAGAGTGCGTAATAGCTCACTGGTCAAGTGATTCCGCGCCGACAATGTAACGGGGCTCAAGCACACCACCGAAGTCGTAGGATTCGCATAATAGGTAGGCCTTCGTGGTCCAGCCGTGCGGATCGGTAGGAGAGCGTCGTGTGGCCAGCGAAGCGGCGGTGTGAACCAGCCGTGGAGGCCACACGAGTGAGAATGCAGGCATGAGTAGCGAAAGACGGGTGAGAAACCCGTCCTCCGAAAGACCAAGGGTTCCAGGGCCAGGCTAATCCGCCCTGGGTAAGTCGGGACCTAAGGCGAGGCCGACAGGCGTAGTCGATGGACAACGGGTTGATATTCCCGTACTGACGAAGAACCGCCCAAGCTAATCCAGTAATGCTAAGAGTCCGAATACCGGTGACCGATCCCTTCGGGGAGGAGCTCCGGGGCTAGCACTCGACCCTATGCTGGTGCGGCTAGCGTATTAACAGGTGTGACGCAGGAAGGTAGCTGAGCCGGGCGATGGTTGTCCCGGTGTAAGGATGTAGGGCGAACGATAGGCAAATCCGTCGTTCACATAGCCTGAGATCCGATGCGTACCCCTCACGGGGGAAATCAGTGATCCTATGCTGCCGAGAAAAGCATCGACGCGAGGTTCTAGTCACCCGTACCCCAAACCGACTCAGGTGGTCAGGTAGAGAATACCAAGGAGATCGAGAGAATCGTGGTTAAGGAACTCGGCAAAATGCCCCCGTAACTTCGGGAGAAGGGGGGCCGGATTCGTGAAGGGATTTACTCCTGGAGCGTTGAAGGCCGCAGAGACCAGTGGGAAGCGACTGTTTACTAAAAACACAGGTCCGTGCTAAGTCGCAAGACGATGTATACGGACTGACGCCTGCCCGGTGCTGGAAGGTTAAGAGGAAGGGTTAGCGCAAGCGAAGCTCTGAATTTAAGCCCCAGTAAACGGCGGTGGTAACTATAACCATCCTAAGGTAGCGAAATTCCTTGTCGGGTAAGTTCCGACCTGCACGAATGGCGTAACGACTTCCCAGCTGTCTCAACCGCGAACTCGGCGAAATTGCACTACGAGTAAAGATGCTCGTTACGCGCAGCAGGACGGAAAGACCCCGTGACCTTTACTACAGCTTGGTATTGGTGTTCGGTGTGGCTTGTGTAGGATAGGTGGGAGACTGTGAAGCGGGCACGCTAGTGTTCGTGGAGTCATTGTTGAAATACCACTCTGGTCACTCTGGATATCTAACTTCGAACCGTAATCCGGTTCAGGGACAGTGCCTGGTGGGTAGTTTAACTGGGGCGGTTGCCTCCCAAAAAGTAACGGAGGCGCCCAAAGGTTCCCTCAACCTGGTTGGCAATCAGGTGTCGAGTGTAAGTGCACAAGGGAGCTTGACTGTGAGACTGACAGGTCGAGCAGGGACGAAAGTCGGGACTAGTGATCCGGCAGTGGCTTGTGGAAGCGCTGTCGCTCAACGGATAAAAGGTACCTCGGGGATAACAGGCTGATCTTGCCCAAGAGTCCATATCGACGGCATGGTTTGGCACCTCGATGTCGGCTCGTCGCATCCTGGGGCTGGAGTAGGTCCCAAGGGTTGGGCTGTTCGCCCATTAAAGCGGTACGCGAGCTGGGTTTAGAACGTCGTGAGACAGTTCGGTCCCTATCCGCTGCGCGCGTAGGAAGTTTGAGAGGATCTGACCCTAGTACGAGAGGACCGGGTTGGACGAACCTCTGGTGTGTCAGTTGTTCCGCCAGGAGCACCGCTGATTAGCTACGTTCGGGATGGATAACCGCTGAAAGCATCTAAGCGGGAAGCCGGCCTCAAGATGAGACTTCCATACCTTTTAGGTGAGAGGCTCCCAGCCAGATTACTGGGTTGATAGGCAGGATGTGGAAGAGGGGACTAAAGACCCTCGCAGCTGACCTGTACTAATAAGCCGATAACTTGACAACACCCTCTCTTTGAGAGAACTGAGTTTGTTGCTCGCGTCCACTTTGTGGTTCTCGATTTACGGTCGAGAACTACGCACAGATTCTGTACAACATCCATGATGTTGCGCATGTCTGTCCGTAAACGATTGATAAGTCAATAGTGTTTCGGCGGCCATAGCGAAGGGGAAACGCCCGGTTACATTCCGAACCCGGAAGCTAAGACCTTCTGCGCCGATGGTACTGCGAGGGGGACCTCGTGGGAGAGTAGGACACCGCCGGACTTCTTTGTGAAATGGCCACCCAGCAATGGGTGGCCATTTCGCGTTAACGCACCTTTTGTGAGCTCGAGGAGACCCCCATGGCCGAACGGCCCGATCGACCCGCGCGGGACGACCGGCCCCGTCGTGACGGGGCACCCCGTCGCGGAGGTGCAGCGGCTCGACGCGAGGGTGCTCCGCGACGAGACGGTGCTGCGCCTCGACGAGACGGTGCTGCTCGGGACGGTGCTCCCGGTCGGGACGGCGCTCCGCGGCGCGATAGTGCCCCGCGGCGGGACGGTGCTCCGCGTCGGGACGCTGCCCCGCGGCGCGATGGCGCGGGCTACCGTGGACCGAGGCCGGCGGGCGCATCCCGACCGGAGCGGCCCGGACGCGCCGAAGGCGATAACGATCGCCCCCGCCACGATGATCCTCCGATTCCCGAGCACATCACCGGTAAAGAGCTGGACCGTCACGCGCGCAATGAGTTGCGCACGCTCGCGAAAGAGAACGCCGATCGAGTCGCGCAGCACCTCGTGATGGCGGCCGAGCTTATCGACGACGACCCCGCGCTCGCGCACCGTCACGCGGCGGCCGCTGCACGTCGGGCGGGGCGCATTGCGGTCACACGCGAGTCCTATGCCATCACCGCCTACGCCGTGGGCGACTTTGCGTTGGCGCTCCGTGAACTGCGTACCCATCGCCGCATTTCGGGCTCGAACGAGCAGGTGCCGCTCATGGTCGACTGCGAGCGAGGTCTCGGTCGACCCGAGAAAGCTCTCGAGCTTGCGCGCTCGATTGACCGCTCCACCCTGAGTGAGTCGAGCCGGGTCGAGTTGGCGATCGCGATGTCGGGCGCGCGCCTTGATCTCGGGAACCTCGAGCAAGCCCTCCTTGAGCTAGAAATACCGGAACTCGACCCGACGACCGCGTTCCGCTACAGCCCTGCACTCTTTGACGCCTACGCGATCGTGCTCGCCGATCTCGGGCGCACCGACGAGGCCGACGAGTGGGGGCGTCGCGCCGACGTCGCCGCTCAGGCGATCGCCGCGGCCGACGGTGACGACGGCGAGGAGACCATCGAGATTCTGGAGGTCGATGCTGCGGAGATCAATGCTGCGGAGGTCGACGGTGTTGACGTCGATGCGGCGGAGGTCGACGGTGACGATGCGCCGTAAAAGTCCGCCCGCGTCGCCCACTCCGCTGACGGATCGGGATGCTCTGCTTCTCGACCTCGATGGCGTCGTGTACACCGGCCCCCGTGCACTGCCGCACGCCGTGGAGAGCATCGCGCGGGCGGCGCAGTCACTGCGCGTCGGCTACATCACCAACAATGCGGCGCGCACCGACGAGTCGGTCGCGGCGCACTTGCGCGAGTTGGGGCTCTCGGTGGCCGCGAATGACGTGGTGACGAGCCCGCAGGCTGCGGTGCGCGTGCTGGCC
>Ga0136600_1001559_pt1 | contig 10256 bp, 7 predicted proteins | sample AntRauMFilla2698_FD_104634 | JGI IMG/M metagenome (GOLD analysis project Ga0136600, IMG submission 104634) | Saline lake microbial communities from Rauer Islands, Antarctica - Metagenome Filla 2 #698 | ecosystem: Environmental > Aquatic > Non-marine Saline and Alkaline > Saline | place...
GCCCGGTCGCGGGCCTTGCGCAGATCAAACTTGGTGCGCCGGACCACCACTTCCTTGCGGAAACTGATGAAGGTCTCAAGGAAGGTGCGAAGGCCGGCCTGTTGCGGGCGCCCGCCAATCAGCGCCAGCATGTTGACGCCAAAGCTCGACTGCAGCGGGCTCCAGCGGAATAGCTGGTTCAAGATGACGTCGGCGTTGGCGTCCTTTTTCAGCTCCACCACCACGCGCATGCCGGTGCGGTCGGATTCGTCGCGCAGATCGGAGATGCCCTCGATGCGCTTCTCGCGCACCAGATCGGCGATCTTCTCCACCATGGACGCCTTGTTCACCTGGTAGGGGATCTCGTGAATGATGATCGCTTCGCGGCCCTGGCGCACCGTCTCCACGCTGGTCTTGCCGCGCACCACGACCGAGCCGCGGCCCTCCATGAGCGCTTTTCGCGCACCGGAGCGGCCGATAATCTCGCCGCCGGTGGGAAAGTCGGGCGCTGGCACGAATTCCAGAAGCTCGGCGTCGGTGACGCCCGGATCGGCCAGCAGCGCCAGCGTCGCGTCCACGACCTCGTTCAGATTATGGGGCGGGATATTGGTGGCCATGCCCACCGCGATGCCGCCGGCACCATTGACCAGAAGATTGGGATAGCGCGCCGGCAGGACGACGGGCTCATGCTCGGAGCCGTCATAATTGTCCTGATAATTGACCGTATCCTTGTCGATATCGGCCAGCAGCGCCTCGGCCGGCTTGTCCATGCGGATTTCGGTGTATCGCATGGCGGCGGGCGGATCGCCGTCCACCGAGCCGAAATTGCCCTGACCGTCCAGGAGCTTCAGCCCCATGGAGAAATCCTGCGCCATGCGCGCCAGCGCGTCATAGACCGCGCTGTCGCCATGGGGGTGGTATTTACCGATCACGTCGCCGACGACGCGGGCCGATTTCCGGTACGCCTTGTCGTTGGTGTAGCCCTGCTCGTGCATGGACCACAGGATCCGCCGGTGAACCGGTTTCAGCCCGTCACGCGCATCGGGGATGGCGCGGCTCACGATCACGCTCATGGCGTAATCGAGATAGCTGCGCTTCATCTCGTCTTCGATGAACACCACAGAGCCGCCCGGGGCCGGCATGGATGGCTTTTCGCTCATCGGATCGTCAGGAGGCAGATCGCTCAAAACCGTCTCGTCCGTCGCTGGCGCGCCTCGCCGGAAGGATGGCGGGCGGCGTAAAATTCAAAGGCGGAACGCGCCGTTCAGAATCGAACGGCGCGGCTGTCACACCGGTGTAGCAAGCAGGGGCAAAACCGGCAAACGGCGCGGGCTGTGAGGTGTGGAGAAGCGCGGCTACCAATAGCCGGGAAAAACGCCGCGCGGCGGGTCCGGTGTCTCGCCGTCGCAAAAGCGGCCCTCCGGCTCGCCATTGGATTGGGCGACCCGGTCGAGCTGTTGGGCCACTGTGCGAACCCCCAGCGCTTCACGCTGCGCTTCGGTCACCGCGTTCACCACCGGCCACAGGCACATGCGATACCCCGCGTCCGGCCCGGCTTCGGGATCCAGGAGCTCGCCGCGCGAATTGGTAGCGTAAAGCTGCTTGTAGCCCAGATTCATGAAGTACCGGTCAATTGCGCGCGGAATGAGCCAGGCGGCCTCGGTGTCACCCAGTTCCACCGCCGTGACGGCGTGGTGCCACGCGGTCTGATAGTCCGCCGGCTCGTCGCCATGCTGGTGAATCAGCGCCGCGTTGTGGTGATCGCGCCCGGTCTCCAGGCACTCGCCCTCGACATACGCCTTTACGGCCGCCAGACGCTCGGCGTCGCGCGCCACCACATGGGCACCGAACCCCTCGCGCCGATCGGCCTGATCAGCCTCCCGGAGCGCCTCAAGATGGGCGGAGACGTCGTCATAGGGCTGCGGCGCAACACACGCGGACTGCAAGACGGAGAGGATCAACGCGAAGATCATGAATTCAAATTATCTCTAAGCGCGAATTTCTGCAATCTAAAAGGTATTGAGCAAACCAACCCCCTCGTCTTTGCGTTAGGGCGTGATAGATTCATATCCAAGCTGTTTAACTCCGGAGTTCCCATGATGACCGCCGCGAAACTTTTCACCGCCGCATCCGCCGCCGCGCTTCTGGCCGCCCTGCCCGCCTGCGCCCAGGAAGACCCGATTGCCGACCCGGCGCAGGCTCAGGATCAGGGCGAGGACACGCTTGGCGCCATGATGCAGGACGCCGCCGACGACATTCAGGACGAGCTGAGCACGGCCGCCGATGAGATGACCACGGCGAGCCCGGTGAGCACGGCCTCCGGGCGCATCATCAATCGCGACCGTGAAGCGGTTGGAACCGTCAGCTTCCAGCAGGGCCCGGACGGCGTGGTGGTGACAATTGAGGCTGACTTGAGCGCCGGCACCGGCCAGTGGCACGGTGCACACCTGCACCAGGTTGGCGATTGCTCCAATGACGATTTCACCAGCTCTGGCGGACATATCAATCCGGGCGGCAATGCCCACGGCTTTCTGAATGCGGACGGGCCGGACAATGCCGACCTGCCCAATGTCTGGCTCAATACCGACGGGACAATGCGCGCCCAGGCCTACACCACGCGCGTCTCGGTGGACGGCCAGACCGATGCGCCGGCCCTGCTGGACGCGGACGGCAGCGCGCTCGTGATCCACGAAAGCCAGGACGACATGCAGACCCAGCCCATTGGCGGGGCCGGAGCGCGCATTCTGTGCGCCGTGATCGAGGCGGACGGCTAGCCATGGCGGGCGGACGGGTTTCACGCCGCGCGGTGCTTACCGGCGCGGGCGCAAGTCTGGCGCTGGCCGCCTGCGCGCGCGGTCAGACCGCCGAGCAGGCGCTGGCGCCGGGCTGGACCAGCGGGCCGGACCTGCCGATCCGGGTGCAGGAGATTTATCCAGCGGTGCTGTCAGGCACGATCTATCTGGCCGGCGGATTGTCGCCGGACGCAGGCTCCAGCCCGATCGGAATTTCAGACCGGGTCTTCGCCCTGACGCCCGGCGCAGACAGCTGGCGTGAGCGCGCCCGCCTGCCTCTGCCAATCCATCACCCAAACCTGGTGGCGGTGGGCGGCTATCTCTACGCGGTGGGCGGCTTCACGGCGGAAAACGGCGGTGCCTGGTCCATGAGCCGGGCGGTGCGCCTTTATGATGAAAGCCGCAATCAATGGTCGGCCGGGCCGGACATGCCCCACCCCTACGCTGAGACCGTGGCCGCCGAGTTGAATGGCAACCTTCACGTCGTGACCGGACGCAGGCCCGCCGGCGGCGCCAACCAGCAATGGTCCGACCATGCCGACACCAACGCCCATATCGTGCTCGACGCGGCAGTGGGCCAGTGGCGCACCGCGCCGCCCGCGCCCACAGCGCGCAATTCAGCCGCCGGGGCGGTTCTGGCTGGCAAGCTGCACGTGGTTGGCGGGCGCACCGTTACTGGCGGCAATACGCCCGTGCACGAGGTTTATGACCCCAGCGAGGAACGCTGGACCACTCTTGCGCCCCTGCCCGAACCGGTGGCGGGCCCGCGCGGCGCTGGCGGTCTGGCCGCCGCGGCGCTTGGCGATGCGATTTATGTGTTCGGCGGCGAGTGGTTTGATAATTCAGGCGGCGGGGTCTACAGCCAGGTGTGGGCCTATGACGCGGCGGAGGATCGCTGGCGCGACGCCGGCGTCATGCCGACCCCCCGCCACGGGCTCGGCGCGGTGACACGCGAAGATGCGATCTACACGATTGCTGGCGCCGCCGCGGCTGGCGGCAACGAGACCAGCGCCGCGGTGGAAGTGTTCCGGCCCTAAGGCGTCGTGCGTCGCCATCGCCGCACTGATCGCGCGATTTGGCCTCGTTAAGGGCAGCGGCGCTGGTGTCGCGTTCTAGCCAGCCCTTGGTCAGGCGAGGGCCGGTTCAGCCTGGCTCCAGCGCTGGACAGGGTGCCCCTTCGGACTGTGCGAAGCGCGGCGGGCCATCCTCGGCGACTGACTGGCCCAGCAACCAGTCCAGCATGCCGGCCTCCAAACCACTGGCTTGAGCAGCCGGGAGGCCGCTCCATCCGTGGCCCATGCAGGCGATCTCCCAGTACTCAAAATGGGTGTTACCCACAGCTTCCAGCGATTCAACGAGGACCCGTGCGCTGGCCACCGGTGTGGAGTCGTAATCCTCGGCCCCGTGCACAATCAGGATCGGCGTTGTGTTGTCCTGGAGCACGTGCACCAGGCGTGAATGGAGCCTGGTGGTCCAGAGCCGCCAGCTATTGTCAGGGCCTGACCAGGTATCCTGCCAGGTCGGATTATCTGCCATCTGTTGAAACAGGCTGCGCAGATCGTCGATGCACGCGGCGCGCTCGTCTGGGTCGGAGATCTGGTCTTCCGAGCAGATCCAGAAATTCTCGAAGTGCTCGGCCATGGTGTAGCCGCCGCCCATGGCACCGAGCACTGCGCGGGTAACATCGGGATAATAGGCCACGATCTGACTGGCGATATCGCCGCCATCCGACCATCCCCAGATCAAAAGCTCGCCATTCCACCAGTCAGCGTCCGCACGCAGATGCTGGAGCACGCGCAAATGGTCGAACACCCGGTTATCAATGGTGTAATGGCGCAAATAGTCTTGCGAGCAGTCCGCCCCATGACCGGCCTCAGGCTCGACCCCGGGCTTTTCCACCATCAGCCGGGCAAAGGCCTCAGGCTGGTCAGGGCCGGGGCGGTACAGCTCCCGCCAGCCAGGGCGCAGCTGCCCGACACAGCTTGATCCGTCCACCATGAGCAAAAGCGGTGCCGGCTCGCCGGTCTCAGGCCGATCAAGATAAAAGCTCAGATCGCGCCCATCCACCGTGGCGATGGTGTGCGCCTCGTCATAGACCCAGCCGGGATACCCGTGTGGTGACGCCGCCTGCACGGCAAGCGCAACAGCGCCGACAAAAAGCGTGATCATCAACATCCTCACAGACTGTCCAGGCCGGTAGAGTGGAATGGTGCACGCAATGGCAAAACTTAAATTTGCGTCATTCCGGGGTGACGGGGCGCAACGGACCGCCGCCGCCCGGTGCGCCGGGTCTAATGCTTGTCCCGGCGACGAGAGCGCTCCACCCATTCCTGCTCAGCGGGTCTTAACACGCATCGCGGCCAGCGCAGGCAAATACGCCAAACGCCCTTGGCTAGCCCGCATAAATTGTGGTTAGTATTAATGCTACCTTGGTAATTGGCTGGAGCTGAACGATGATTGTCACCCTTCTGTTAGCATTCACACTTCAAGCGCCGGTCGTCATCAATTATGGCGACGAGCATCTGGCAGCCAACACGTTTTGCAAATTTGACGAAGACGACCTGTCCCCGAGCGCGACAATCCGCGGAACGATCCAGTTTGCGCCGGCAGGGGAGGAGCGCATCAACTTGCCCGAAGCATACAGGGCATCGTTCACCCGGACCTTCATCACCACCGATGACATACAGGGTGCATCAATCAGGCTGACATCCGGCGGACGGCCCGTGAACGTGCATTTTGACGGCCGCGTCGCCGTTGGCGAGATCGCCAATACGGGCATTTCCGTTTTCCGGTTCCAACTGGATAGCGACGGTGGCTACGCCTACACGCAGTATAGCGACCTTGACCATACCGATAGCGGTCCCGCCAAGGATCGGATCATCCTCAATTTCGGCTATAAAATCGAAGGCGACGGCGTGGAGGATTATGCGACAGTTCAAATCGACGTCTACAATCGAGACGGTTCGACCTGAAGTCCGCCACGCCGCTTCCACAAAAGCATAACGGCGGCACCCTGAGGGCACCGCCGTTATTTTTTGCCGGTATAGACCGCCCCTAGAACGGAATGTCGTCATCCAGCGTGTCGGAGGAGAAGTCTTCGCGCGGGCGCGAGCCGCCAGAGCTTCCCCCGCCTTGCGATCCACCGCCTTGCGATCCACCGCCGGACTGGTCGTCCATGCGGTCATAGGACCGGCCGCCGCCGCCGCCACCACCGCCACCACCGCCATCATTCTTGCCGTCCAGCATGGTCATCTCGCCGCGGAATTTCTGCACCACCACCTCGGTGGTGTAGCGGTCATTGCCGTCACGATCCTGCCATTTGCGAGTCTGAAGCTGGCCCTCGACATAAATCTTCGAGCCCTTCTTCAGGTAGTTCTCGGCGACCTTGGCAATGTTGTCGTTGAAGATCACGACATTGTGCCATTCGGTCTTCTCACGGCGCTCGCCGGTGGATTTGTCGCGCCAGTTCTCCGACGTGGCGATCCGCAGATTGACCACCGGGTCGCCGGAATTCAGCCGGCGGATTTCAGGATCCGCGCCCAGATTGCCGATCAGCATGACCTTGTTGAGGCTGCCCGCCATCTTCAAAACTCCCTTGCCGTTCTCCGGCGATTGTTCACATTATGTTCTTCCGGTCAACGCCGGAACGAGTCCCTTATTAACGAACACGAGGCGGGCCGCCCTGTCCATGCACACGGGCCGCCTCTCCACAGCTTTGCGGTGGCGAAGGCCGCGCGCGAAGCCTAGTTATGATGCGATTGGCTTTAAGGACGGATTTTCTCCATGGGCGAACCGCTCAAATCAATTTCGGTGCGCGGCGCGCGCGAGCATAACCTCAAGGGCGTGGACGTTGACCTGCCGCGCGACAAGCTCATCGTGTTCACAGGCCTGTCCGGGTCCGGCAAGAGCTCGCTGGCGTTCGACACGATCTACGCCGAGGGTCAGCGCCGCTATGTGGAAAGCCTCTCGGCCTATGCGCGCCAGTTCCTGGAGCTGATGAGCAAGCCGGACATGGACTCCATTGAAGGCTTGTCGCCGGCGATCTCCATCGAGCAGAAGACCACGTCGAAAAACCCGCGCTCCACCGTGGGCACGGTCACCGAGATTTACGACTATATGCGCCTGCTCTGGGCGCGCGTGGGCGTGCCCTATTCGCCCACCACTGGCGAGCCGATCAGCGCCCAGACCGTCTCGCAGATGGTGGACCGGCTCACCGCGCTGGAGGATGGCGCGCGGCTTTATCTGCTTGCCCCCATCGTGCGCGGGCGCAAGGGCGAATACCGCAAGGAATTCGCTGATCTGCAAAAGCAGGGCTTCCAGCGCGTGAAGGTCAATGGCGCTTTTTACGAGATCGACGAGGCGCCCGAGCTCGACAAGAAATACAAGCACGATATCGACGTCGTGGTGGACCGGGTGGTGATCAAGGCGGGGCTGGAGCAGCGCCTGGCGGACAGCCTGGAGACCGCCTTGCGTCTGGCCGATGGCATCGCGGTCGCCGAGTTCGCGTCCGACTCCGGCAAGCACGAGCAGCATGACCGCATGGTGTTCTCCGAGAAGTTCGCCTGCCCTGTGAGCGGCTTCACCATCGAGGAGATCGAGCCGCGCCTGTTCTCGTTCAACAATCCCCACGGGGCCTGCCCGGCCTGTGACGGCCTGGGCGCCAATCTGAAATTTGACGAGCACCTGGTGGTGCCCGACCGCGACAAGTCGCTCTATGACGGCGCGGTGGCGCCTTGGGCGCGTGGCACCTCCAAGCTTTACCAGCAGACGCTCAACGCGCTGGCCGACCATTACGGTGCCTCGATGTTCGTGCCCTGGCGCGACCTGTCGGCCAAATTCAAGCGCACCGTGCTGGACGGCACAAAAGAGAAGATCAAATTCACCTATGAGGACGGGCTGCGCCAGTTCTCCACGACGAAAAGCTTTGAAGGTGTGGTGCCCAACCTGTCCAGGCGCTGGCGCGAGACGGATTCCAGCTGGGTGCGTGAGGATCTGCAGCGCTTCCAGTCGGCCCAGCCCTGCGAAACCTGCCACGGCAAGCGCCTGAAACCCGAAGCCCTGGCGGTGAAATTGGCGGACGCCGACATCTCCGAAGCCGGCGAGCGCTCCATCCGCGACGCGCGCGACTGGTTTGACACCGTGGAAGCGACCCTGTCGCCAAAAGAACAGGAGATCGCCCGGCGGATCCTGAAGGAAATCCGCGACCGGCTGAAATTCCTCGTTGATGTGGGGCTCGATTATCTCTCCCTCAACCGCGCCTCGGGCACTTTGTCGGGCGGTGAAAGCCAGCGCATTCGCCTGGCCAGCCAGATCGGCTCGGGCCTCACCGGCGTGCTCTATGTGCTTGATGAGCCCTCCATCGGCCTGCACCAGCGCGACAATACCCGGCTTCTGGATTCTCTGCGCGGGCTTCGCGATCTGGGCAATACCGTGATTGTCGTGGAGCACGATGAAGAGGCCATCGAAACCGCTGACTATGTGGTCGATCTGGGCCCTGCGGCCGGCATCCATGGCGGCGAGATCGTCGCCGAAGGCACGCCCAAAGAGATCGCTGCCAACCCCAAATCGCTCACCGGCCAGTACATGTCCGGCAAGCGCATGGTGCCCCTGCCCGAGCAGCGCCGGAAGGTGGATTTAAAGCGCGCCGTTACCGTGAAGGGGGCAAGCGGCAATAATTTGAAAAATGTCGACGCGGCCTTCCCGCTGGGCGTGATGACCTGTGTCACCGGCGTGTCCGGCGGCGGCAAGTCAACGCTCACCATCGAGACCCTCTACAAGGCCGCCGCGCGCCGGCTTTCAGGCGCCAATAACGTGCCGGCCGAGCACGAAACGGTGGAAGGGCTCGAACAGCTCGACAAGATCATCGATATCGACCAGAGCCCGATCGGGCGCACGCCGCGCTCCAACCCGGCCACCTATACCGGGGCCTTTACGCCGATCCGCGAATGGTTCGCCTCCCTGCCCGAAGCGCTGACACGTGGCTACAAGCCCGGGCGGTTCTCGTTCAACGTGAAGGGCGGGCGCTGCGAGGCGTGTCAGGGCGACGGCGTGGTGAAGATCGAGATGCACTTCCTGCCAGACGTGTTTGTGGAGTGCGATGTCTGTGACGGCGCACGCTTTAATCGCGAAACGCTGGAGGTGAAGTTCAAGGGTAAATCCATCGCCGACGTGCTGGACATGACCGTGGAAGAAGCCGCCGATTTCTTTAAGGCGGTGCCCAGCGTGCGCGACCGTATGGAGACCCTCAAACAGGTGGGTCTGGGATATGTGAAGGTGGGCCAGCCCGCCACACAGCTCTCAGGCGGTGAAGCCCAGCGGGTGAAGCTCTCCAAGGAGCTCGCCAAGCGCGCCACCGGCAAGACGCTCTACATTCTCGACGAGCCCACCACGGGCCTGCATTTCGAAGATGTGCGCAAGCTGCTGGAAGTGCTCCACGAGCTGGTGGACGCTGGCAATACCGTGGTGGTGATCGAGCACAATCTCGACGTCATAAAGACCGCCGACTGGCTCATTGATCTGGGGCCCGAAGGCGGCTCGGGCGGCGGCGAGATCGTCGCCTGCGGAACCCCGGAAGAGGTGGGAGAGGTGAAGGCCAGCTGGACTGGGCGCTATCTCAAACCTCTGCTGAAGCGCGACCGGGCCCGTCAGAAGAAGCTGGCGGGGTAGGCGCTGCGCTTGACCACCCACCTCGCCATGACAGGGCCGTCGCCGATCAGATGCTCGCTCAGACTACTGCCCTGGCCCGCCTTGGCTTTCAGGGTCCGATCGCGTACCGCCCTCAGCCACGCCGTCCGGCGCGGCGCGCGATCAGCACGGCGAGCACGGCGCTGATCACCCCGGCTGCAAGCGCCTGAGCAAAGGTTTCAGGTCCCACCACGGTGGCTTCTGGCCCCGCCATGCCGGTGGCGCGGGCGAACACTTCAGCAAAGGCGGCCTTGGCCGACAGGGACGGATCTTCAAACAGTAAGGCCAGTGTGGGCGCGCCCACTGCCGCAGCATTGAAGGCGCCGTGGGCGGCCACCGCCTCCCACACAGAGCGGGTGAGCACGCACAAGAGCGCAAAGGCAAGGCCTGTCAGTCCAAGTCCCAGAAGCGCCACAAGGCCGAAGGCGAAGCCGGACACGAAGACATGGGCGTGAAACACCATGAAGAAGGCGCTGGAGACGATCACCGCCGCCGCGACACCCCAGCGCGCCGCCAGAGAACTCATCAGCCAGCCGCGAAACACGATCTCCTCGGCCGCGCCCTGAACCAGAAAGACCGAGCATCCCAGCAGCACGGCGAGTATCGCACCGGTGGGCGGAATCCCCGGAACCGCTGCGTTTCCCACCGGATCGATCGCTTCACCGCGCGCCCCCAGCGCCAGGGCGGCCGCCGCGATGGCGATCACCAGAACGAGACCGAGTACAAGCCCAAGCAGATAGCGCGGCACGCCACCCGGCCCGAGGCCGATGGTGGACAAGGGGCGGCGCTCAAAGAGCTTGA
>Ga0136600_1001561_pt1 | contig 10252 bp, 9 predicted proteins | sample AntRauMFilla2698_FD_104634 | JGI IMG/M metagenome (GOLD analysis project Ga0136600, IMG submission 104634) | Saline lake microbial communities from Rauer Islands, Antarctica - Metagenome Filla 2 #698 | ecosystem: Environmental > Aquatic > Non-marine Saline and Alkaline > Saline | place...
AAACCCGCTATGGGGAATAGGGTTGCAAGGCTTCCGTTACCTGGATTTTTCGCAAGTGCAGTTAAATTCCACCTCTCACCCTCATAATATTACGCTCGAGATTTTACTTGAAGCTGGTTTCATCGGGGCGGGATTGTTAGCGTCTTTTGTTATTATAATGCTAATAAAAACATTATGGTTCACGCAGCGCCGCGTTCCGGTAGATCGTCATGGCTTTAAGCTTATAATTATGGCGACGGGCATTGCATTTTTGTCTTATCTGATTGCTGGTCAGTTTTTAACAGCATTTTTCCGTGGCTGGTGGCTTGTGTACCCAACGTTATTGGTAGCGCTTTTGGGCGCGCTAACATTTGCTTACAGGCGGGAGGAAGGCGCAGCCTTTATTGCGGCAGAAAAAGGTCGGCGCGGTGTTTCAAAAACCAAGACCGACTCCTAAATCTATCTATGGGAATGTGAAGTTTGACCCTAAAATTTACTATCTTGTTAATTATAAGGATGAGATGGGTGTTTTAGCTGTAAAGATGTTTAGAGCCTGAATTTATGTGATGATAAATTTTGCAAGTCATTTTGAGCGTTGGTCTCTTAAACTGAAAGAAGCTAAGTTTGTTTTCTAGGCCACGCATGAAATTTATTTTCGTCAATTAAAACGCTGCTTATGCCTAGCGGGCAGGTAAGGCCACAGCTATTGTTTTATTCAAAGCTTTATTGAAGACCACAAAGTGCATCATGCAAGCCTTTTAGGGAAAAGAGCTTAGAGCGGTTTTGTTATTTCTTTCTGATCTATCTACATTAGAGAATCAGTTTGGTGGCGCGGGAGAAAAAGGAAGAATTTGTCTTTTTCTTTGATGTTTACGTGGATAGTTTTTGGAGCGACTAAGGTAAAATCACGCTATTTATGCCCTTTTTATAGCGCCTTAAGCTGGCAGTCTTTTTAATTTAAAAACTATCTTCTATAGCCCTTGACTGACTGGAGTATATCTATATCAATCCTTTTAGAACGAATGAAAAAAACGGGTGAAAGTCCCGTTTTATTTAACGAGAGATTCAAAGGCTCGGCATGTTGCCTAAAACGACAACAAAGCGCTTAATTCCGTTTCGCAAAGGAACGATGCTACCCTCGGTCGGGGTATGTGGCTCGGTGGGCCAGGTTCAAAAATTCATCGGTGAGTCCTATTTTTTTTATTTATTTTGGCGGTTTTTAAACCGCTTTTTTTGTGCCTAAAAGCTGGAATTAATATTTTTAAACCCATTCATGATTGAAAAAAGGAGAAGATTATGAAGAAGATTTTATTATCATTAACTACATTAGTTGCAATGGCTGTGCCAGCCGCAGCGTACGCAGCAGAGCAAATCCAAATTGTGGGGTCATCAACAGTGTATCCGTTTGTGACTGTGGCCGCAGAAGAATTTGGAAACAATACAGATTTCAAAACACCCATCGTTGAATCAACAGGTACGGGCGGCGGTTTCAAACTGTTTTGTGCCGGTGTCGATGCGTCGTCCCCGGATATTTCAAACGCTTCGCGCGCAATCAAGAGCAGCGAAAGAGAAATGTGTGCCAAGAATGGCGTGAAGAATATTACCGAGCTTAAAATTGGGTATGACGGTATCGTTTTGGCCAATTCCAAAGCGGCAGAACCTTATGCGTTAACGAAGGAGCAGGTCTTCTTCGCTCTGGCAAAACATATCCCCTCAGACGGCGCGCTGATTGATAACCCTAATGAAAAATGGAATGACGTTGATGTGTCTCTGCCGGACACAAAAATTGAAGTATACGGCCCGCCGACAACATCGGGAACGCGTGATGCGTTTGTGGAATTGGTGATGGAGCCTTCCTGTAAAGATCTACCGGAATTTAAGGCGGCTTATGTTGATAAGAAAGACCGCAAAAAAGTGTGTCACATGATGCGTGAAGATGGTCATTACATCGAAGCCGGAGAGAACGACAATCTTATTGTTCAAAAGCTGCAAAGCAATCCCTCAGCTTTGGGCATATTTGGTTACAGCTTTTTGGATCAAAGCTCTGACATTGTTCAGGGCAGCACAATTTCAGGAGTCGAGCCGACATTTGCAAATATTGCAGATGGTTCTTACGGCGTATCACGCTCTTTATTTGTCTATATCAAAGATGCCCATGTGGGTGTTACAGACGGGCTACAGAAATTTGCCGCCGAGCTGATTAGCGATGAGGCGGCCGGTGAATATGGCTATCTTTCTGCGAAGGGTTTGATCCCGCTTCCACAAGAAGAGCTGACGGAAATGCAGGGCCGCGTAAGCGCCTTGGTTGAAAGCGCCGCTGAGTAATTAAGATTTTGAATAAATAAATTTAAACGATCAAGATAATGGAGAGAATTATGATCAAAAGAACTTTACTATGTGCATCTGCGGCAGTGTTGGTGCTGTCTTCAGGCACTGCCGCCGCCGAGACCATGTCCATGGAGGCTATTCAGGCCCAGTTACAATCGCTGGCATCGCAGGTTCAGCAACTTTCAGAAGTTGTCGAACAGCAAAATGTAGTGATTAAAAAGCAGGAAACCGAACTGGAAGCGCAAAAGCAGGCCTCTGCCGATGCAATTTCCGAGGCGGTAGCAAATATTCAGCCCGCAGCAGGTAATGGCGTGGTTGGTGATGTAAAAATTTCTATGAAGCCGTCACCGAAAATTGAATCGCTGGATGGGAATTACTCCTTCCAGCCCTTTGGCCGTGTTCATTTTGATGTGACTTCATTTGATGATGACAAGTTTGATCATGCTAGCAATGCAACTTTCCGCCGCGCGCGTCTTGGCTTTAAAGGAAATCTTGGTGAAGATTTTAAATATAAAACCCAGATTGATTTTGCCGGAGAAAATGTCGCGATTAAAGATGTCAGCCTGACTTATACGGGCCTGGATATGGCCGACATTAAAATCGGGAACCATAAGCCGTCTTTTGGTATGGAGAATAATGTTAGCTCCAATTACATCATGTTTATGGAGCGCTCCTCGGCTACGAACGCGTTTACACGCAGCGAGATATTGGGTGTAAATGTAATGAGTGGTGGTGATGATTGGTCATTTAATGCTGGTATATTTAATGAGGATGCCGGTAATACAAGCACAGGCGAAGATGAAGATATCAGCCTTGATCTTCGCGGCTCTGTGAATGTGCTTGGTATGATGGATGAAAGCACCGAGAATGTTCTGCATGTCGGGGCAGGGTATAGCCACCGCAAACCCACGGGCAATGTTCGCTTTCGTGCGCGCCCCGGCACAGGGGATGGTAACCGCCAGATTGATACGGGTAATATTGCCGCCGTTGATGATATTGGCGTATATAACGCCGAGCTTGGTGCCGTTATTGGCCCGTTCACATTCCAGGGCGAATATTTTAATACTGATCTGAGTCGAAGCGGCAGTAATGCTGATGCCAAATTTGATGGTTACTTTGGTCAGGTTGGCTGGTTCCTGACAGGAGAAAGCCGCCCTTATAGCGGCAGCAACGGTAAGTTTGGCCGCGTGAAACCCAATAACCCGTTCAGCTTGTCTGAAGGTGGGTGGGGCGCTTTGGAAGTAATGGCGCGTTACGACAGCACAGACCTTAATGACGTGGGCGCCGGTATCACAGGCGGCAAAATGGATACGACATCATTGGGTGTAAACTGGCATCTCAATGATCGTATGCGCGTGATGGGTAATGTGATTGATGTGGATTCCGATGCGAATGCCGCTACAGCCGCAAATGATGACCCAACAGTTTATAGCATGCGCGCCCAGTGGGATTTCTAAATAACCTATAATTCCTTAGGGAATAGCCGCTTTACATGAGGTGGCTATTTCTTTTAACTAAGTGCATATTTAAAAATAATAGCGGATAAGAAATGGCGAAGTTTGAAAGCTTGATCAAGGCAGCACTTTTGGCCTGTACGATGCTCTCTGTGTTGGTGACAGCGCTCATTATTGCATCTGTTTTTTCTGAAACAATGCGTTTCTTCTCGGAAGTTTCCGTATTAGAATTTTTCTTCGGCACGGAATGGAGCCCGCAAACGGCGTTAAGGGCTGATCAGGCCGGAAGCTCGGGCGCGTTCGGCGCGATTCCTGTCTTTATTGGTACGTTCCTTGTAACGTTAATCGCGATGGCCGTTGCGGCGCCGTTGGGGCTGTTTGCCGCCATCTATCTTTCGGTTTACGCGAGTAGTGGTTTTCGAAGCTGGGCCAAACCTGTTCTTGAAATTCTGGCGGGCGTTCCATCCGTTGTGTATGGATATTTCGCGGTCATTACAGTGGCGCCATTGCTGCGTGCTTTCGGCGAATCTATAGGCTTGTCTATAGCGTCTGAGAGCGCGATGACCGCCGGAACTGTGATGGGCATTATGATCACTCCGTATGTAATGTCCTTATCTGAAGATGTGATTAGCGCCGTTCCCAAATCATTGAGCTATGGTTCTTTGGCAATAGGCGCGACGCAGTCTGAAACAATAAAACGGGTGATTTTACCTGCCGCTTTGCCTGGGATTGTCAGCGCACTTTTGCTGGGTGTATCGCGCGGTGTGGGCGAGACAATGGTTGTTGTTATGGCGGCCGGTCTGGCAGCAAATTTAACAATCAACCCTTTGGAATCCGTAACAACAGCAACCGTGCAGATTGTAACATTGCTCGTCGGCGATCATGAATTTGACAGTAATAAAACATTGGCCGCGTTTGCATTGGGATTTTCATTATTCTTTATGACCTTGCTGCTGAATGTGGTGGCCCTTGTCATTGTTAAGAAATATAGGGAGCGCTATGACTAAGTTTTTTCAAAGACGTACGCGTATTGCTATGGACAGGGCCAAAAAGAAGAAGAGCCCGTTTTTATATAAATCTTACAGTAGCAAGCCCAAGCATAAGCGCATAAGAAAGCGCAAAGCGCAGGAGCGCCGGTTTAAAAATATGGGCTTTATTGCGATCGTGATTTCATCACTCTTTTTGGCAAGCCTGCTTTGGAATGTCTTTATGACCGGAAAGTCCGCTTTTATGGAGGCGCAGATTTTACTACCGGTTAAATTCGATAGTGCACTGGTTGAAAGCGAAGATTATCGCGACATCGTTCATAATTCTTTAATGGGTTTATTTCCTGATGTAGTCAAACGCAGCAATAAGCGCGCACTTTTTTCGATGGTGAGCCGCAATACGCATAATGAATTACAATCCTATATAGAGGAAAATCCGCAATTTATAGGAACAACGCAAGATGTATGGGTTGCCGCATCAAGCGCCGTTAGTGTGTTTTACAAGCGGCATTTATATGAACAAGCCGAGCGAGGCGGTAAGATCGTACCCGCCGAGGCGGCGTGGATTACAGAGCTGGCGCGTGCAGGGCGGATGGAATTAAAATTCAATGCCATGTTCTTTAAAAACGGCGATTCCCGCGAGGCCGAGCAGGCAGGTATATTGGCCAGCACAATCGGGTCTTTCTTTACCATACTTGTTTGTATTGTGATGGCATTTCCATTAGGTGTGGCAACGGCGATTTATCTGGAGGAGTTCGCAAAGAAAAACTGGTTTACCGATTTTATCGAGATTAATATTAATAATTTGGCGGCGGTGCCTTCGATTATTTTCGGTCTGCTTGGTTTATCTATTTACCTCAACTTATTCGGCTTGCCGCGATCTTCCGCGCTTGTTGGCGGTATGGTTTTGGCGCTGCTGATTTTGCCGGTGATTGTGATTGCAACGCGTAATTCCCTGCGCGCCGTTCCACCCTCTATTCGATATGCAGCGGCAGCGCTTGGCGCGACCCCGACCCAAGTTGTCTTTCATCACACATTGATTTATGCGCTGCCTGGAATTATGACGGGTGTGATTTTAAGTATTGCTCGCGCTTTCGGGGAAACCGCGCCCTTGCTGATGATTGGTATGGTGGCCTTTATTGCCGATATTCCTAAAACAATTCTGGGTCCGGCCACGACCTTGCCGGTGCAGGTTTATTTATGGTCCAACAACCCCGAGCTTGGTTTTGTTGAGAAAACGGCAGCCGCCATTATGGTTTTGCTGGTCTTGATGATTTTAATTAACCTTCTTGCAATTTATATTCGTAAAAAATATGAAATAAAATGGTGATGATATGACGAAGAAAAAAGCGGTAAGCAACGATAATATTCGCATGAGAACGCAAGGGCTTAGCGTTTTCTACAATGAAGCTCAGGCGTTATTTGATGTTGATCTGGATATTCGCGCGAACACGGTGACGGCGCTGATCGGGCCTTCGGGGTGCGGCAAATCTACTTTTATGCGTTGTTTGAACCGTATGAATGACTATGTGGAAGGGTGCCGCGTGACGGGTAAGGTGCGTCTTGACGGGTTCAATATTTATAAAGATAGCGTTGATACGATTTTGCTGCGACAAAAGGTCGGCATGGTGTTTCAAAAGCCAAATCCGTTCCCTAAATCTATTTATGAGAATGTGGCGTATGGTCCTAAAATTCACCATCTCGTTAATAATAAAGATGAGCTGGATGCTCTGGTTGAAAAGACGCTCAAGCGTGTGGGGCTATGGGACGAGGTTTATGACAGGTTATTAGCGCCGGGCACCTCACTCTCGGGCGGGCAGCAGCAACGTTTATGTATTGCACGTGCCATAGCTACCAAGCCGGAAGTGGTTTTGATGGACGAGCCTTGCTCGGCTTTGGACCCTATCGCGACAGCACGCATTGAGGAGCTTATTGCAGAGCTCGAGAAGAAATTCACGATTGTGATTATCACCCATTCCATGCAGCAAGCGCAGCGCGTTTCCAGCCATACGGCCTTCTTTCATTTGGGGCGCATTATCGAGGCGGGTGAAACGAAGAAGATATTTACCGAGCCGGAGCATAAGAAAACCCGCGCCTATATTGCCGGTAAATTTGGTTAAATCTTTAGGTCAAGCCTAGGCTGCCTCTGTTCGTTTTATAGGCTAACTTGCGAAAACCAGCTACGTAAGCGTTAATGCGGCGTATCTTGAGGAAGTTGTCATCTTTTATAAAAAAGTTGAAAGAAAAACGGGGTGGATTCTGCCGACCCGGAAGCAGAGTTCTTTGTTAGAACAACAGTTATCGAACGTAATATCTATACGGTGCGCATGTTTTACCGACGGTGCAGGCCGTCTCAAAAAAAACTTAAAATATAAATATATTTCGCGACAGTATGCTTTTGATAAAATGCATATGTCTTTCGTGAGTTTTTGTCATAATCTATAAAACTTGACAAAATCGCACAGAAGGTCAATAATGTCTTATATATCAGTCATTATATTTTTTAATATTGTTTATATAAGACAAAAGGCAGTGTTTTGGCAAAGAAAGAAAACCGTACATATTCTCGTTATACCGATGAGGCATTAAGGCTTTTGGCTGGGCGCATCAGGGCCACGCGTCTTGATCGGAGTATTACTGTTCAATATCTCGCCGAGCGCGCTGGTATCTCTCGTGATTTACTCTACCGTATTGAGCGGGCCGATCCTGCTTGCGGTATTGGTGTTGTATTTGAAGTTGCGGCATTGCTCGGCTTGACCTTGTTTCAGTCAGAGTACAATGATCTTGTTGATAAAAATAAAATTATTGAAGATAAGCTAGCGCTTTTGCCAAGCCGTTCCCGCCCTAAAAAAATAGAGTTAGATGATGACTTCTAAAGCAAATTACAATGAAATCTTTGTCTGGATTTGGCTGCCGGGAGAAACAAAGCCTGTTGTCGCAGGAAAAATTGCCAAGGCGGATAAGCGTGTACTTTTCACTTATGGTCAAAGTTATTTATATAATCCAAAAGCTATCCCTATATATGATAAAGAACTTCCGCTCCAAAGCGGTGTTCAAGAAAAAAACTTTGGCACAGATTTTATGTTTGGCTGTTTGCGTGATGCCGCTCCGGATGCATGGGGCCGCCGCGTTATTCTCAATAAATTGCTGGGCGCACAAAGCAAGGAAATGGACCCCGGCAATCTGGATGAATTCACTTATTTGATGGAGTCTGGATCAGAGCGTATTGGCGGATTAGATTTTCAGTTTTCGGCAAAAACCTATGAGGCACGTTTAGCGGGGCAGGCATCTTTGGAAGAATTGTTGCGCTCTGCTGAGTTGATTGAAAAAGGTATGCCGTTGACGCCAGAGCTCGTGCACGCAATTAATCATGGAACATCAATTGGCGGGGCGCGCCCAAAAGCGCTCATCAATGATGACGAGATTAAATATATCGCCAAATTTTCATCCAGCACCGATCAGTATAACGTTATTAAGGCTGAATATATTGCCATGCGTCTCGCCAGTTTGTGTGGGTTAAATGTTGCTAGTGTAAAACTTGCGAGCGCATCTGGAAAAGATGTCTTGTTGATTGAGCGTTTTGATCGTGAGTTTAAGAATGGTGAGTGGGTGCGCAAGCTCATGCTTTCAGCCCTGACGCTTTTGGGCTTGGATGAAATGACACCGCATTATGCCAGTTATGAAGATTTGGCCGAACTTATGCGCCACCGCTTTGCAAATCCAAAGGTAATATTGAAAGAAATGTTTGGGCGTATTGTGTTTAATATTCTGTGCGGTAATACAGATGATCATGCCCGTAATCACGCCGCGTTTTGGGATGGTAAGCAATTAAAGCTTACGCCAGCCTATGATCTATGCCCTCAGATGCGTCAAGGCGGTGAGGCTTCGCAAGCAATGATGATTGTCGGCAATGACCGTTCCAGTCGTTTGGCAACATGCCTTGCCAGCGCGAAGAGTTATTTTCTGAGCGAGGCCGAAGCGCGGGAGACCATTGCCGCGCAAGTAAACGCAATGAATCGAAATTGGGATGCTGTTTGCGATGAGGCTAGTCTCTCCTCCATTGACAGAGCTTTGTTCAAAGGCCGCATGTTCATGAATTCTTATGCCTTTGAGGGTTATGAAGATTGACCACAATAAGTCGTGCAGGTTTTCATTTGGATACAGTTGGATATAGGCAATGTTAGCTCAGCTTATGATTAACGCTTAAGAGCCATGCAGTTTTATCGAGGCACAAGTTAAAAACTTACCAAAATCAAATGCCTTCATCAGTGCTTTTTAGCCACGCATGAAATTTATTTTCGTCAATTAAAACTCTGCGGATGCCTGGGGGGCGGATAAGACAGGTTTCAAATCCATTGTCTTTCGCGTTGAAAATAAGCGAGCGAAACGAGCTTTCTGAAAAAGCCGGATAGCGCATGGTCATTTGTTTGACAGTGTAAAAGGACATTGTATTGGTCTCCTAGCGTCTAGTTAAAATAACTTACGCCCAGATAACTCAAATACAATTTTAGATTACCATAAAAATGATAAAAAATCAAATTTATTTGCATAGAATTATGCGGTGAGGGGGCGCCAAATTTTTGTCTTTTCTAAACATATTCATCTTCCTTTCTTTCTTCGGCTTCTTGCGCGCTCATTGTTTCTGTGAAGATTTTATTATTCATGCTGGCCACAACTTTTTTCGTGTGTGCTTCGGATAGGTGGGAGTAACGTTTCACCATTTGCAGTGTCTTATGGCCCAGCACTTCGGCTATATCTGTAATGCTGGCACCATCCATGGCCAAATAAGAGGCCGCTGAGTGTCTTAAGTCATGAAAGCGGAAGTCTGTAAGGTTGGCAATCTTGATAGCGTTCTCCCAGCTTTTCTTAATGTCGACAGGGTACAAAGCGCTTTGCCCCGGGAATAGATAATCTGAGACAATATTGCGATGTTTGAAAAACTCGCACATCAAATCATAAGCATAGCCTTGCAGGGGTAACACGCGGCGTTCACCATTTTTGGTTTCTTCAAGGGTAATCACTTGCCGCTCAAAGCTAATATTCTCCCATTTCAAATTCAAAATCTCGCCTTTGCGGGCTCCAGTGCTTAACGCCAAAACAACAATAAAATACAGATATTGGTTGCCGCTTTTCTTGCAGGCATTCAAAAGCCGTATCCGTTCATCGTCCGAAAGATAGCGCGTGCGGCCTCTATTTTCCTTTAGCTTGGAAACGCGTGATAGCGGATTATCGCTGACCCATTCCCATTCGCGTATGGCGATCGTGAATGTGTGGCTTAAATAGTGTAGTCACGAGTTAAATAATATGAGATTCTATTTGTAACGAAAGGATCTTACATGACACATTCACACCGCAGGCACGATATTTCAGACACAACATGGACATTATTGGAACCCCACCTCCCCGGCCGCGAGGGCAGTTGGGGCGGGGTTGCCAAGGATAACCGTCTGTTCATCAACGCCGTATTCTGGATCATGCGCACAGGTGCGCCGTGGCGTGATTTAC
>Ga0136600_1001564_pt1 | contig 10242 bp, 10 predicted proteins | sample AntRauMFilla2698_FD_104634 | JGI IMG/M metagenome (GOLD analysis project Ga0136600, IMG submission 104634) | Saline lake microbial communities from Rauer Islands, Antarctica - Metagenome Filla 2 #698 | ecosystem: Environmental > Aquatic > Non-marine Saline and Alkaline > Saline | place...
AGCAATCCTGAAAATAACTTCCAGTTAATAAGCAGTTTGTAAACCCTAAGCGAGTCAAATATTATGGCTATAAAAACAAATATAGACAAGTTTAAAAATGGAAATCATAATGGAGAATCCATTCCGGAATACACCTCGAAGGATTTTTCATCTGACCAGGATGTTAGATGGTGTCCCGGATGCGGTGATTATACCATTTTAAAGCAAGTGCAGAATGTAATGCCTGATATCGGTGTGCTAAAAAAAGATATCGTCTTTATTTCTGGCATAGGTTGTGCTGCACGGTTCCCTTATTACATGGATACTTTTGGTATGCATTCAATTCATGGAAGAGCGCCAGCAATTGCAACAGGTTTGAAAGTTTCTCGACCCGAACTAAGTGTTTGGATTATAACTGGAGATGGAGATTCTCTTTCTATTGGTGCAAATCATTTTGTTCAGCTTTTGCGCCGTAATGTGAACGTAAATTTGCTGCTTTTCAATAATCAAATCTATGGATTGACTAAAGGACAATATTCACCGACAGCCCCGGAAGGGACCGTCTCTAAATCAACGCCTTTTGGTTCGCTAGATCATCCGTTTAATCCTCTTTCTTTAAGTATGGGAGCAGATGGTTCATTTATAGCAAGAGCTATGGATCGCGATCCAAAACATTTAAAGGATATGTTACTACGAGCAAGTCAGCATAAAGGCACGTCAATGTTGGAGATTCTGCAGAACTGTATTGTTTTTAATGATGGAGCATTTGAACTATTTACAGATAAAAAATCTAGACCTCGTGAAACTATTTATGTTGAACATGGAGAGCCACTAATTTTTGGAGTTGATAAGGAAAAAGGTATTCGACTAGACGGCTTGACTCCTGAAGTCGTAGAACTCGGAAGTGAGTATTCAAAAGAGGACCTTTGGATTCATGACGAAAAAGACACAACTAAGTCAAATCTGTTAGCGCGTTTCTTTGAACATCCAGCCAATGGGGAGCACTTAAAGTTTCCTCGTCCTTTTGGAGTCCTATATGCTGTTGATAGACCAACTTATGATGAAGGAGTTCTGTTACAAAACGCAGATGCGCTTAAACGGTCTGAACCGAATTTAGATTCTTTATTACAAGGACCAGAAACATGGGAAGTATCTTAATTCTACAATATTCTTTGAATGCAGTGGGGATTTAAAGTTCTACTCAAAGTACCAAAAAGCATCAATGATGTCTAAATACACACCATCAAATCCAGCGTTGATTATTTTTTGGGTATAGGAATTTTTATCCCCATAAATTATTTTTTTCCAGTCAGTATCCCAGTATTTAACTTTAAAATTACCTGGCCAGTTAGGATTTTCTGATTCAATCCAAGACAGTCTATTTTTATCCCAGTTTTCTTGCCAATAAAAACGATAATCTTCTGCTTCCCCAATACTCATATAACTTATTACCAATCTTTTGCCACCATTAGCTTTTAATTTCATACGCTCAAGATCAGTAGATGAAAACACATTCTTGCCCCAAAAAGCATCTATGATAAGTGCATCATAATTTGTGGCTGATATATCATTTAAAAGTTCAGATTTAGTTTCGAACTCACCAAAGTTTAATAGATATAAGAAATTCTTTGCCTCTGAAAGTGTTGTAATATCATTAGTATTTTCGTTCCTGATTGGTATATCAGGTATCACGTCTAAATTTCTTGAGGGAGCTACAAAAGATAAATATCCCCTTTGGTCATTCTTACTTTTTGAAGCTTTTATATTTGTCTCAGAACGAGCGTAATCAGTCACTAATATGATTTTATCAATTTGCTTAGCTATAGTTAAGTTATTTATCAGATAGTACTGGTCTTCTCCAGGAGTAGAGACGTCATCATCAGTATATCCAAAAAATAGATCTTCTTGTCCTAGTCCATCCACTGCTGATACATATTCTGTGGCAATTTCACCATCCTTCAAAAGTAATTCATGACCGTTTTGAGGAATTACAATAAAATCGGAATCTTGCTCTCGTGCAAATGAAGCGATCTCAACTACGAACGTTCTCATTTCATCTCTGTAGTTAAGATCAGGCTTCACAGAACTGCAATTAAAGAGTAAAGTTGATGCACTAATAAGTAATAGTAATTGTTTCATGTTTTTATTTGATGAATACGAGTATATCTATACTTTTGAGTAAATAAATCGAGGTTTAAAATTGGATAGCCAATTTAGTCAGGCAGAAGATCATTTAAAAGAATTTTGGGGATATGATTCCTTCCGGGAAGGACAGGATATAGCTGTGCGTTCTGTATTTTCAAATAAGGATACTTTGACGTTATTTCCAACAGGTGGAGGTAAATCACTATGCTATCAAGTTCCGGCTACTGTTTATGAGGGCTTAACACTCGTTATCTCGCCACTTGTGGCTTTAATGCAGGATCAAGTACAACAGTTAAAAGATATAGGCATCTCAGCTACATTTATAAATAATACAATTCCTTTTTATGAAGTTGAGCAACGATTGGTAAATGCTAGAAACGGGATGTATAAATTATTGTACTGTGCTCCTGAGCGTTTGGGGACAGAGCTATTTCAAAATGAACTATTGGGATTAAACATCGATCTAGTTGCCGTTGATGAAGCACATTGTATTTCGGAGTGGGGGCACGATTTTAGACCAGCTTACAGGGAAATAAGAACAAATTTAGAATCACTTAAGGATTCTGCTTCCTGGATCGCATTAACAGCGACAGCAACTCCTGAAGTAAAAGATGATATAATTCAGAATCTTCAGTTTAATGAACCTGAAATTATTTCTTTGGGATTCACTCGTCCTAACTTAACATGGTGGGTGGTAGAAACTCAAAAGACGAGAGAAAAAATGATTGAAGGAGTTTCAAAAGCTTCTAAGAAAGGTGATGGTTTAATTTATGGTGGAACTCGTAAGAATTGTGAGTATTGGGCTGGATATTTTTCAAATAAAGGAATTAGAACGGAAGCGTATCATGCAGGAGTAGAAAGTGCTCTTCGAAAAGATATTCAAACCAGATGGATTAAAGGAGAAACTCCTTTAGTTGTAGCAACGAATGCCTTTGGAATGGGGATTGATAAACCAGATTGCAGATATGTTATTCATGAGACCATGCCATATTCAATTGAAGCGTATTATCAGGAAGCAGGACGTGCTGGACGAGATGGGGACGAGGCTTTTCCAATTTTATATTATAAGCCATCGGATTTTACGGCTGCTCAAAATCGAATACAGCAAAGCTATCCAACAAGAGAACAGTTAGAAAAAGTGTATCTGACTTTATGTGATAACTTTGAGCTTGCTGAAGGTTCGTTTATGATAGAGAATGAAGAATTGACCATAAGTGCGTTGCAAAAACGCTCTAAAGAACCAGTCGCTATTATTCGTTCATCATTGCGGTTACTTGAACAATTTGGTGTGATTGCATTGCAGCAAGATGTGAAGTCATCTTTCTCAATCCAGTTCAATTTGAGTCAGCCTAGTCTCCAAAAGTTTAAGGAGCGATGTAATAATCCTGATAAAGCCGAATTTGTTGATAAACTTGAAAGAGCGTTACATCCGGCTGCTTTTTATGAGCTGGTTGATACAGACGAAGAAAAGCTTTTATCAGCATTGGACATAAACAGAAATGGATTGATCAAAGCGCTGAATGTATTAATGCAAAATGATCATGTACTCGCATTCACTGTAAAAGAAGAGCGAGATTTAGTTCGGGTATTAGATGCAAGATTCTCAAAATTACCTATTGGTAAAAATGAAGTTGAACAGCATAGAAAAGTCCTATTGTCTAAACTAGATAGAATGAATGAATTCATTAATTCTGAAACTTGCAGAGAAGTCTTTCTAAGAAATTATTTTGGTGATACCGAGAATACTCCGTGTGGACATTGTGATAATTGTCTGAAATCTCAAAAAGGAAGCAACTCAGTAACATTAGATGCTGAGTTAGTTAAAAAAACAGTAGAATTATTATCTGAAGGGGATAGGTCTTTTGAGATGATTCATAAAAAACTCGGTAGTAGTACCGAAGAAGTCCGAGCTGTGTTATCATTTTTAATTAAAGAAAATAGAATTCAGCAAAGCCAGAAAGACAATACATTCTACTCTTTGGTAGAGTCTTTTTCCTGAAGTTTTAAAGAATCAGGTTTTTCAAAGAGTTTTAGTTCTCTTCTCATCTTCGAGATTGCAGTATCAGCTCTTTCCTTTTGATCCATTAATTGGGTTTGATAAAATTCATGACTTTTCCTAAAAAACGCGGTATCAGTATCATGCTTTTTAAACACTTCGAGGTAGAGAGAGTCAATTACTACACTCGAAGCACCACGATTTTGGTACACACGTAGCAGCTCCAGTTCGTAAAAGATATCTATATACTTTTCTTCATCTAGAAGTTGCTCAGGTTTTTCAACTTGAGGTATATCTTCACATCCAGAAATAGTCAAAAGCCCAATGAATACAAAAAGTAATTTCTTCAAAGCTATTAACCGGGATTCTTTGGATTTAAAGGACGCATAGTAAGTTCATTTATAAGGAAGTTATCAGGTGTTTCTAAAACATGAATTAAAGTATTAGAAACATCACTTGCCTGCATCATATTAGGATGCTGATCAACTTCATCTATTGCGTCAAAGAAACTAGTAGCTATTGAACCTGGAAAAAAACAAGAGACTTTAATACCATCATATCTAAGCTCTTTGAATAGGGCGTCACTAAAACCTCTAAGCCCATATTTTGTAGCATTGTAAGCTGATAACTGAGGATTTCCCATTAATCCTGCAACAGAAGAGATGTTAAAAATATGGCAAACATTTTTATTCTCTTTCATCAATGGAGTAATCAATCGGGTTATATAAAAAATACCTGAAAGATTAACGCTAAGCATGTTATCCCATTCTTCAAGCTTCAAATCATCAACATTGGCAAAATAGCCAAGACCTGCGTTGTTGATTAAAATATCTGGTTTATGACTAGATGAAAAGGTCTTATTTACCCAGGTTTCAAGTTCTTTACTTTTGGTAATATCTTGTTGGACAGGAATGAAGTTATCGCCAAGTTCTTTTTTAATCTTATTGAGTTTGTCGATACTACGTGCTAAACCATAAACGATAGCACCTTTTTTTACTAAATCTTTAGAGAATTCTGCACCTAATCCGCTGCTTGCTCCGGTTACAATTGCAATCTTAGATTTTATATTCATTCTGTCCGTTAGATTGATTATTCTTTTGTTGTTGATAATGTAATACAAATTCATGAGTAAAATCGATTCATCAAATACCAAAAAAACGCTATATCTAGATATAGGAAACTCTTCCATTAAGGTAGCTTTCAAAGAACATGGAGTCTGGGAAAAAGTAGGAGATGGTTTTAAATCTGCTACCTATCTGATTTCATGGTTAAATAACCATAGTGATAATATTGAAGAATTAGTGGTTGCAAGTGTTCGAAAAGATCATTTTGAGCTTCTTCACAATCAAGTTGAAGATCAAAAAATAACACATATTACTATTAATGATATTTCTCACGATAAGTTAGATTATTCTACTCCTAAGACATTGGGGATTGATAGATATTTAGGATGTTTAGGAGCATTTTTAGGTATTAAACAAGGCGTCGTTGTGATTGATGTTGGTAGCGCATGCACAATTGATATGATGGATAGCGAAGGGGTGTATCGAGGTGGAATTATAATGCCTGGGTTGCAAAGTGTGATGGACATCTTTAAAACTTCTGCTCCTGAGTTACCTGAAATAGAGAAAGAAATACCTCAAAACTGGCCAGGTAAGAATACAACAGAGTCCTTACAATGGGGTCAGATTGGTTTTTTTATTGATGGAATTGAATCAGCATTAACTAGATACAAAAATCGTTATGGTAAATTTGATATCTATATAACCGGAGGAGATGCAGAGGTAGTTTCTTCACTTATCTCTGAGAAATCTAAAAAAGATGAGTTTCTAATTTTTAAAGGCTTAGAGTCAGTTTTTAACGCTTAGATAGCTTTTCGTTGATTAAAGCTAAAACCATATCCAGAGCAACTTTATTTTTTCCACCACGAGGTATAATTACATCTGCATAGCGTTTGCTAGGCTGTACAAATTCTAAGTGCATCGGCCGCACAAATTTTTGATACTGCTCAATTACGCTTTCAACGGATCGACCTCTTTCGTTGATATCTCTCTTTAATCTTCTTAACAGCCTGATATCATCATCTGTATCTACAAAGATTTTTACGTCCATCAGTTCTAGTAAATCAGGTTCGCTAAAAATTAATATCCCATCTACAAGAATAACATCTTTTGGTGTAAGTGGTGTAGTTTCTTCTTTTCGAATATGTTTTGAAAAGTCATATCGCGGAACTTCTATGGGATAACCCTTACCCAGTGCATTTATATGCCTTATAAGTAATTCAGTTTCTAAAGAGGCGGGATGATCGAAATTGTATTTTATACGCTCATCAAAAGGTAAATGCTTAAGGTCTCTATAGTAAGAATCGTGCTGAAGAAGCAGGTGCTTATTATCCCCAAGCGTTTTTGATATCGTATTTACAACTGTAGTCTTACCTGAGCCACTCCCTCCAGCAACTCCGATAATCAATGGTTTAGTCATTGGCTGAATTAGCTTGCAAAGATTGACTGTCGTCTTGTTCTTTTTTGTACTGTTTTATGGCTCTGTAAATAGCTGATGCTATATAAGATTGCCCTCTTTCACTTTTTAAATAACGTTGTTCAGCTGGATTAGTCAAAAACCCAGTTTCTACAAGAATAGCCGGCATTGTAGACTGATACAACACAACAAGTCCCATCTGTTTTACACCACGCGATTTACGTTGAGCTCTATTTTTGATTTGATCTTCAACCATATAAGCAATTCGTTCGCTGTTAGCGATATTTCCACTATGAGCAAGTTCGTAAACCATCAGATCTTCATCAGAAAGATCTTCGACTACTTCATGATCCGAATAGATCTGGTTCTCTTCTTTCATCACTTGAAAAGACATATCGCTTCTATTCAATCCAAGAAAGAAAACAGAAGCTCCTCTAACCGAAGAGCTGGTGAAAGCATCTGCATGAATCGACACAAAAAGATCTGCTTCAGCTCTGTTTGCAATACTTCCACGTTCCCAGAGATCTATAAATTCATCAGTTTCTCTGGTATAAATAACTTCAACATCAGGGATACCTTCTTCAATATAGGCTCCTAGCTTTTTTGCAATGGCTAGTACAATATCTTTTTCCTTTGCTCCTCTTTTAAAACCAAGATTACCTGGGTCATGTCCACCATGGCCAGCATCAATCACAATTTTATCAAACTTTAGTTTATTCCTTACTGGGATGTATGAATCGGAAACTTCTTGAGTATCAATTTTGATAGGAGGAAGAGGATTGTCCGGAAGATCAATTTCATCATACCAGGTTCTGGCTAAAAATTGCTGAGAGTATTCATTTACTACATCAAAAGGTGTTTTGGTTAACGCAACAAGCAAGTGATTTTTGTTTTGATCAGGGTAAGCTTTTGCAATGTAGGTATCATCATCTCCAAGATAAATATCGACACCAAATCCATAGTCGAGTTCGTAAAGAAAAACCTGTCTTACTTTAATTCCTTCTTCAGGAAGTTGAATATTTGTAGTATCAATATCCCCATAAAGTACCATTTGTATGAGGTCTGGTGCAGGTTGCAAAACTTCAAATGAATCAACAGCTTGTTCAAAGTGATACCTAATTACAGCGCCTTTGCCATCGCTTCTATCCACAGTAGATATTCGGGACAGACTATTCTGAGCGGATAAAGACCCACTTAATAAGAGAAGAAAAACAAAAGCAAACGTGCACCAAGAATGGATATTAAACATTCCTTTAGAGGTATTTTTGTTAAGCATAATTTTGTAGATGATTCTGTTAATTTAATACATTCTTAGATGCTTAAAAAGCGCCATTTTCAAGGAAGTAACGATTCATAAAAAGAATATATTTTTCGCTAATCTATGTATGAAGTTGCAAAATTAGTACCTTTAGCTTTTATCCATATAACTCAGAAACAATCAGAAAAAGATTTAAGATTTACAAGCTTAGGCTCAGGCGGAAGGCTGGTAAAGTAAAAAACCTCTTCATAGCTTATTGGGCAAAAACAGTAGATGCTACAGCTATTTTCATTAGATTTGCGAGTAGAAAGGTTCGTCAATTTATTATTCTAATTCAGAAGATTTTTGGTTTTAGTATCATTGACCAAAATAATACTGAGAAAAGTATTGGCTTAAGTACTTTTTTAACTGAGACAGATCAAAAAATACAGGAACTTCCAAAATCATATCGGGAGTTATTTGACATTACAAAACTAATTGAGCCAGATCTTTATGTGAATGGGTCAGATAATATTCGAGGTGTATCCAAAGCATTTGATGCGTGGAAGGATGGGTTTTCAAGTAGTGTAGCTCTAGTAGGTGAAAAGGGAAGTGGTAAATCAACACTATTAAGTTTATTGCAAGAAGAGGTTTTTAAAGATTCTAAAGTCATAAATCTTGATATAAAACAGTCTACATGGAAAATCGAACAGATTTTAAGTCTTTTTGGAAGTGCTTTTGATGTGACTGACGTAAACCGACCAGAAAATATTGTAAACGCCCTTAATGCTAGAGAAGATAAAATTGTTGTTAATCTTGAAGGGCTTCAAAAACTATATTTGAGAAATATCAATGGATTTGAAGCCTTAGATGCCCTTTGGTTAATCATGTCTGAAACTAAAGAAAAGGTATTCTGGATCACCACTTGTTCAAGATATGCATGGGAATTTTTAAATAAAGTAGAAGGTGTAGAGACTCATTTCACTCATGTATTCTGGACTGACTCATTAAGTGATTCAAATATTGAATCGGTAATAATGAATCGCCACGTTAAAAGTGTTTATAGATTAAATTTTGAAGCTGATGAATCGACAAGAAAATCACGTAGCTACAAAAAGAGACTAGATGACCCTAAAGAAGTACAGAAATATTTAAAACAGGTTTATTTTGAAAACCTATCAGATTTAACAGAAGGTAATACATCAGTAGCCTCAATATTGTGGTTAAGATCGATAAAGAAAGTCGAAAAAAGAACGATTACAATATCACCTTTCCAGCCTGTTAATATTGAAACTCTAGAGATATTAAAGGCTGAAACATTGTTTACACTTGCAGCAATAGTATTGCATGACACTTTGAAAGTTGCGGAGCTTTGCCGTGTTCTTAATTTGACACTAGCTCAAAGTAGAGTGCTTTTAACAAGATTGAAATCACGAGGTGTGCTTATCGAGCAAGATGGCAATTACTTTCTAAACCAATTAGTATATCGTCAGGTTTTAAGATTGCTAAAACGAAGAAATATTATTCATTGATGATGAAAAAATTAATTCCATATTTCATATTTCTGATCATATCATGTACTTCAATAATAGTATTAGGACAAGATCTTTCGTCAGCTCAACCGGATTCCTCAGTCGTAGATTCCACAAGCTCAATTAGAGTAAAACAGAATATTGTACCATTTGACGACTTATTCTCAATGGGTAAGATTATTTCATCAATAATAGTTCTGATCTTAGCTTTTCTATTAAATAGATTCATAACCTTTTTATTAAGTAAACTAGCAGAAAATCAGGCGTCTTATCGGTTAATAATCAAGAGATTAATTCCATTTTTGAATGTGAGTTTATGGTCGATTGCATTATTCATCGTTATTGGAGGGATAATAAATCCTCCAGTTGAAACTATTCTAACGGTTGGAGCATCAATCGGTATAGCTGTAGGTTTTGCTGCTCAGGATATCTTAAAGAATATTTTTGGTGGATTTATAATAATTTTGGATAGTCCATTTCAAGTTGGGGATAAAATATCGGTCGACGGATATTATGGTGAGGTTACAGGAATCGGACTTCGTTCAACCCGAATTGTAACACCTGACGATTCTTTAGTTACGTTACCTAATGCTGATATTGTAAATAATGCTGTTGCAAATTCAAATACAGGAGCTTTAGATTGTCAGGTAGTTGCTTCAATTTATTTGCCATCTGATACGAACATTGACCTTGCCAAAGAGATTGCCTACAGAGCTGCTATTTCATCCAGATATGTATATCTGAATAAACCAGTTGTTGTTATAACAGAGAATCAGGTAATTGATAAAAACTATATAATTCACTTAAAAGTTAAAGCTTACGTACTGGATATTCGTTACGAATTTCTCTTAAAAGGAGAAATAACAGAACTTATA
>Ga0136600_1001565_pt1 | contig 10235 bp, 7 predicted proteins | sample AntRauMFilla2698_FD_104634 | JGI IMG/M metagenome (GOLD analysis project Ga0136600, IMG submission 104634) | Saline lake microbial communities from Rauer Islands, Antarctica - Metagenome Filla 2 #698 | ecosystem: Environmental > Aquatic > Non-marine Saline and Alkaline > Saline | place...
CCTTCGTCAAAAGGATTGGTGACGACAACAGACGGCGCGGAATAGGAGGAATAGCCAGCGACAGAATTATTGAATCCGTACTTCGATTTTGTGATTGCGCCAACACGGATATAGGTGTCTGCACGTATTTGATCTGTGGCGTTTTGGCGCTCTAATTGCGGATATGTATCGCCGCTATTGCCTGCTGCAGCAACCAAAATAGCATTATTATTATGCCAGAACTCATCAAGTTTATTGATCTCAGACCGCGTGTCATTTGTTCCGGCGGAAAATTCAGGCGTTGTAATGGGAACCATGCTGTAGGATAAAACATCCGCGTTTTCAAAAAGCACATCACGGTAATTGCTGGGCACGGCTGTGTTTCCCCATACAGACCAGTAGGGCGCGATGATGCAGTGTGTTTGGACATCCAGCCCTGCGCGTTCTTCGGCAGCCTGATCAGCGATAGAAGCGGCCATTTCGCCGTGGTAATTAAAGATATGGGGGCTGTAGTGCTCGGGTTTATTATGATTTGGCACAATCGCATGAACAGAGGATATTGAATCTTCAATTTGAACAAGTGTTACAGGGGAATCAGGCAGCTGCGCCGATAATTCTTGCTGCTCCGGCGTGCGCCTATCATATTCTGTGGATTTTTCGGAGATGATCTCTTCCCATGTAAAGGATTTCAGGATTGGTGGAGGCTCATCAAACAATAAGTTAAAAGGCATTGGGGACATAGGAGCCATAGTCTCTTCACTGGCAGCCGCAAGACTGCCGAGAGATCCTGCCGCAATATTGAAGAGCGCCAGATATTTTTTAAATGGTGTAATGCGTCCCTGCATATTTTTATTACTTTTTTACTTTTTTTATATCTATCAAAAAGTCTATAATTTTTACATAAGCTAGTCAAATTTTTATGTAGAATAAGATTGTGTAATCATCGCCAGCCCGTTATCTATTAAAACAGCAGCGTTTGGCGCGGTCATGCGGTTGCTGCTTCCTATCCAGCCAAAATCATAGGGGCCGCCGAGCGCGTCGGGAGTGAATTCCAAACCTTCATAGTGTAAATTTGTGATAGGGCGCAGCGGAAATACGCCGACATAATCACCAATTTCACCGGAGAAATGATAATCGGAATCCGCAAGGATGATTTTCTGGTTCTCATCGCGCAGCGCAAAGCGGGCGGGATTGTCCATCTGCATAAGGGTCAGGATATTGGCAAAGGTGTGATCAAACCGCGCGCCGATAGCGCCGATGATTGTGATTTGCTCAATTTCATCAGGGATAAGCCGCAATATTTTTTGCAAATCAGTGCAGTTTTGATCAGTATCTTGCAGAACCTGCGTTTTTTCACTGGCGGTGTATTTTTGCAGCAAATCAGGGTGAAGAGAATCAAAATCACCGGTCAAAAGATGCGGGGTTATATCCAGAGCATGGGCGATGCGCGCGCCGCTATCGGCACATAAAAGAAGATCATCGTGTTTAATAAGGGGCGCAATCCATTTGACATGATCTTGCGGCGCGCCGGCCAAAATCACGGCGCGCGATGCTTTCGGTAGCGTTAGTGATGATGAGTTTGTGCAGTGAGTCATGAAATTTTCTTTTCTTATCGCGTAAAAATGGCTAACACTTAATTATTGAAACGATTATAGAACAGTTAATTTTTATTACCAAAGCATTATGCCTATCAAAAATAAATTTGAAACAAAAGCTAACCCTTGCGGCTGCAATGATAAGACAGATAACGCAGAGAATGTGGCTTATGTGTTTGATCTGGATTGTACACTTTTGGATACGCGGCCTTTATATCCGGCGATGCAGGATAATGCAGCGAATCTGCTGATGAAACATCACCCTCATTTAAGCTTTGATACAGCAAGTAGCGAAGTTGTCCGCATTTTGTATGAAAATAACGGCTATGTCCGCGAAGCGTTTGAGCGCGAGTACGGCATTTGCCCGCATGAAACCATTCAGGCTGTTTACAACCCCGCCTTTATGGATCTGGATCTTGTCGGCGTGCCGCAGGGGATGGAAGATTTGCTCAGCGATTTAAGCGACAAAGAGCTCTATATTTATACCAACGCCTCGTCTGAATATGCGCAGGCCTTATTGGATCATTTATCGCTGTCTGCTTATTTCAAAGGCATATACGGCACAGATGATTTGAAAGATTTTCGCAAGCCCGACCCCAGAAGTTTCGCGCAGTTTGAGAAAAAAGCAGGCATTGAGGAGGGGGCGCGCGTCATTTTCTTTGAAGACAGCCCGTCCAATCTGGTCACAGCCAAAGAGCGCGGCTGGCAAACAGTATTTGTGCAGGAATTTACCGAAGGTAACATGCATACAAACGCAGACTTACAGACATGGAATATGATTGACCGCATGGTCGATGCCGTTACCCATTTCTTTTTCAAAGACGCAAAACCCAGCTGGCACATTTCCCCGCAGCATATTTACAAATAATCCGGTAAAATTCTAAGCCCTTCATTTTGTTAAGAAATTATTATAGGTTCAATGATATGATGAATAGGTGCGGGTAAATTTACGCGGTAATTAAGGGGCAATGACAATGAAAAATATCCAAAATAATCAATCTGTTAACGCGGATGCATCTCAAGAAAACAAGCAACATTTCAAAAATGTGATGTGGCAGGGTGTTTTTGCAGCTATGCTGGTTATGTTTTTCACGCTCAGCACGATTTTAAGCGCGCAGGCAGGCTCTGATGATGCTGATACGAGAAATCAGAGTGAATATGCATCACCGCTTTATACTGGCACGATCGTAAAATCTGAACCTGCAGTGCCTTTTAAAATTGATAAATACGTCCGCAAAGGTACCAAAGCACAAATAGACTATGAATTTGAACATTATATTAGCCCCGACCTCACTTTAGAAGGATCAGGGCAAGTAAATTTAACTTGTAGTGACCCGGAATAGTAACGGCGGTTGGAACATCGAGCAACCACCAATTGGTGAGTGTTGGGATGCCTATGAAATCGAGTATTACAAGAATGGCGAATTGGTAACACTTTCACAGCCCAGACGGCCCATTACAAATTCAGTAATTGATATTGAAGCGAGCACGCACTGTCCTAACTCTGCCTCTGATCCTGATAAAGGATATTGTGTTTTCGGCACCGATAAAATGACAGGTGCAACCGGCGACGATATGTTTAAACTGGAGGCGGGGGAATGGGATGGCTATTTCGAGTATGAAACGCTCAATACCTTGAAGGGCAATAATAGCGGCTTGAAATTTATAGAGCGCACATCCTTAGACAGTACAGACAAAAATCGCGCGATGATGATGCCAAGCGGCCCGCCCGGTGTACTTACCGATTTTACCGGTTTTATGGATCGTGGTCCGCTAAATACCGAGCCCGGTTGCTGGAAGGCAGATATAAAGATTTGTGCATTGCCTTTGCCGGATACAATTCCGCCGCTAAAGGGTATTTGCGGTATGGCAACAGAGAGACATTACACAGAAATTTCACAAATTCCGGAAGCGGATGTATGCTCTCAGGGTATCCCTGCGGGTAATTTAAGCTTTAACGAGACAGATTATCAATTTGAGTGGACATGTTACGGCGTTGGCGAAGGGCCGCAGGCTCAAAGCGTGGAATGTACATCTATTCAATCTATGGACGGCGTATGTAATGAAAATGTAAACGGATATCAGTTTGAAACAGAGGCCGCCCTTCGCAGTGAACCATTATGTACCAGCGGAGAAGAATCAGGATTTACGGATGAAAACGAAGGCCGCTGGATTTGGACATGCGCCGCAATAGGAGACGGCGAGCCGCAAGGGTGTCTTGCCTTAAAACCAGGCTTTAGCTGTGACTCCAGAGTCGGTGATGTCATGTACATTATGGACGATAGTGGAAGTATGGGCGGGGCTGCTTTTGGTGATTCTGACAACGATAGTAAGATTGTTCTTGCAAAACGCGTGATGGATGAAACATTCCGCAAGCATATTAATAAAGAAAACGAAGTTGATCCGGATCAAGATAAAATCGGTATCGCAGGCTTAGACAAACTAAAAAATATCGGCAATGCCCGTTTCTTAAACTGGAATGGATCAGACTTTGATTCAATGGCAACGGACGGCGTAACCGAAAGCATGTTGACGAAGGGTATTTATGATATCTCACAATTCGGTGCTACAGGCTCTTCGACACCGCTTTACGCCCGTGTTCAGCAGGCCGCAGCATTGCTAGGCAACGGCGCAGCAGGGGAACCAAATGCGATCATTGCATTTTCTGACGGCGCTTCTTCGGGTAATCTTTCAAACACAGTATCTGCACTAAGCGGCTACACCAATCTTCGCGTACATACAATTGATGTTGAAGATAACAGAGACAAGCTAAGACCATTATCGCAAGAAACCGGCGGGCTGTATCTGCAAGCCAGAGATGAAGCGCAGTTCCAGGCTCTGCTCGATCTCGCAGTGCTGGGTTGTGATAAAAGGGATTATGACCCTGTCGAGCCGACTGAACCGACTGCAACGTGTGCGTTGCACACAAGTGACGCAGCTATGCTAAACTATTTCGGAAATATTGGAGGAAATATGGCTAATAAGCCATATGAGGTACATTTATACAATGGCCGTCAATACTCAGATATTGTTGGCGCAGGATCATATCCCGACGCAGCAGTTGCAATGCCGCACGGTGGAACCTTTGATGGCCTGGCGATTGCAAAAGACACAAAAGTGAAAATATATGGTGGTAAGAATTTCACGGGCGGTATTGTATTTGAAGCAGAAGGCCCAGCGATTTTTAATAGTTCTCGTGCAAAGTGGAATACTCATCCGGAATTTTTGGAGTGGAAAAATAGTCCGGCTGTGCATTGGGATGATCCAGATCCGAAAATCAATCAATTTAAGGACGGACGAAATGAAACTATCTCAAGAGCAGAGATGAATTCGTGGCGAAATAGTGGATCGATAATTGTGGAATGCAAACAACCTGTTAGTGGATTGTGTGGCAATGCCCACAGCAATAGCTACGTTGATGCCGCTGCGGCAAACGGAGCGGGCTTGTGTGCAAGTGGTTTTGCCACCCCGTCCAGTGTTTCCGGCGATGGCCCATGGAACTGGACCTGTGAAGTTACAAATGGCGGCACCGATGCGAGTTGCAGTGCGGATCAGGAAATTGTGCAGGACGTTATTCCTGATGAGCAAGAGGAGCCACCAACAAATGAATGTTTCTTCCACGTTACTGGACAATTTTTAAATGACACCGGAACAAATTCCTACGGAAAAATTACGAAAATTGGAGTTGATGATCAATGGTCAACTCTTGTGGGGCCAGGAAATTACAGCACTGCTACGCCATTTGCAGAGGCGCACGCAACGACGTTTGACGGGCTGGCGATTGGTAGTGGTACGAGAATTATTATTTACTCCCGACCTAATTTTACGGGTACAATTCAGTACGATGCCACCGGTCCAAGGATTTTGTATAGCCATATTGTGCAAAGGTATACACCTCGTGCCTTTACGACCAATTGGCCTCAGTTTCCACAATATCCGCCTTCAGTAAGAGATTTGTATGGCGACAATATGCACCAATTAGGAGCAGGTGGTAGCTTGAAGGTAATTTGTGATTAATTTTAATTAAAGAGAAAGTATCAAAATGAAAGTTTTTAAGTTCGTTGTTATGATTTTATGTTCAGTTTTCCTGTTTAGTAAGATGTCCTATGCAGATGAATGGGCAGATCGCGCAGCTCATTTGAAAAAGTGTGATACTTATAAAGCCACTTTTTTAGGAGGGCCTCTAGCACAGTCTTATGAGGTTAAAATAAAGAGGCTTTCCGATGGCAATTGTAAATATCTTGAGCAAGTAAGCGAGGATCAGTATTTGGTTTGCCAGCTTACCGAGAAACAACGCCTTGAGCTGGCCAATTTCTACGAGGGTTGGTCAAAAGGTGTGTTCACCGGTAAGATGCCTTTGCCAGAGAATGGTGCTGAATGCGCAAAGCTTGATTTTAAGCCTACATTTTAATAATTCTAGGGCTAATACCTAAGATTATTTTATCAAAGAAAAGATTAAAAACCCCTTCAGGATATGAAGGGGTTTTTTAATTTATGATGTGTAAGTCGCGCTGTTATTGGGGCGTGTTACGCTGCGTTGGCGAAAGACAGATTGTCTGTTTTTGGCGCTTCGTTTTCCATTATAATCAGATTGCGGATGTCGCGTTCCTGTAGCAAACCAATAAACTGGCCGTTATGTTCCACGGGCAGATATTTAAGATCCATGTGAACCATACGCAAAATGCTTTCTTTGAAGCCGATGCTCGCAGGGATAGGCTTCGGAGTATGTGTTATAAACTCGCTTGCGGGCAAGAAGTTTTGTGTGCGCGGCTGGTGCATTTCGGAAATTTTTTGTGTGAATGTTGCACGTTCAATAATGCCTTGGAATTTCATATTTGCATCGATGACGGCAAGTGTACGGTCTTTGCGTTTTTGAAAAATTCTTTTGATGTCCGATGATGTTTGATGCATCGAAACAGCAGGCTGATCCGGATGCTGTCTGAAATAGGTCTTGAGATTTTGAATAAGCATAGTCATGTGATGTAGATCTCCCTTTGTTATTATTTATTTATTGAAAAGGCATATTAGCATAGTTATGTCATTTTGTAAAAACTATATTGCGTGATGCCTGTTATATGATGAAAAAGCCCCTGATTCATCATCAGGGGCTTATAATTCTTATAATATTAGGCTGGATATAATCAGCTTGGGTTAGTTTTTGGATTTATCAACCAGCTGGTCTTTGGCAATCCATGGCATCATGGCGCGAAGGCGTTCACCGACTTCTTCGATTTGGTGCGCGGCTTGATTGCGGCGAATTGTTTTAAATCTTGGCGCGCCGGCTTTGTTTTCAAGCACAAAGTCACGGGCAAATTGACCGGACTGGATTTCTGCCAGAACACGTTTCATTTCCGCTTTGGTTTCCTCGGTGATGATGCGCGGGCCCGTTACATAGTCGCCATATTCCGCCGTATTTGATACGGAATAACGCATGTTCGCAAGGCCGCCTTCGTACAAAAGATCAACAATCAGCTTTGTTTCATGCAAACATTCAAAATAGGCCATTTCGGGGGCGTAGCCCGCCTCGACCAATGTTTCAAACCCTGCCTGGATCAATGCGGACAGTCCGCCGCAAAGCACAACTTGTTCGCCGAACAAATCAGTTTCGCATTCTTCTTTGAAGGTTGTCTCGATAATGCCGCTGCGTCCGCCGCCGATGGCGCAGGCATAAGACAGCGCAGTTTCTAAAGCTGTGCCCGAGGCATCTTGGTGAACGGCAACAAGGCAAGGAACGCCGCCGCCTTTGCTGTATTCACCGCGCACTGTGTGGCCGGGGCCTTTGGGAGCGATCATAAACACATCAACATCCGCGCGTGGCTCGATCAGGCTGAAATGAACGTTAAAGCCGTGTGCGAAAACAAGCGCTGCGCCTTTTTTAAGGTTCGGCGCAATCTCGTCATTGTAAATATCGGCCTGTAGCTCGTCAGGGGCGAGGATCATCAAGACATCTGCCCAGCTTGCTGCTTCGGCAGGGGTCAGGCATTCGATGCCTGCCTGTGCGACTTTGGCGCGTGTGTGCGAATCTTCGCGCAGTGCAACGCGCAGCTCTTTTGCGCCGCTGTCCTTGAGGTTATTGGCGTGTGCAAATCCTTGTGATCCGTAACCGACGATGGCTACTTTTTTGTTTTTGATCAGTTCAAGATCGGCATCTTTATCATAATAGACTTTCATAGTCGTTTGATTTGATGGAATCGCGTGGATTTCAGCTTTTTTTGTCGCGCTCATAATATGTTTCCCTCTTTTGTATAATTAGTTATCCAGTAAGGGCTTTAAAGCACAAAATAGGCGTTTTTCCAAGTGTTTTATTAAGTGTTTTATTAAGCGTTTCGTTAAGTGTGTTATCAGGTTTAGGTTTTGCTCGTGTAGATTTTGGCGCTACCCTCGAGTGTTTTATGAACCGGACATTTATCGGCGATTTCCAAAAAGCGCGCACGTACATCTTCGGTAATATGTTCGCCATGAATATCAATGATGCGGTGAAAGACATCAATTTTGTCGCCGTCATCATTTTCTTGTTTGTCGTGGGTGACCGTCGTGCGTACGTGCTCTAGGGCGATATCTTTGCGGTCTGCATACATCTGCAGGGTCATGGACGTACACGCCCCGAGCGCGGCTTGTAAAAGCCCGTACGGATCCGGGCCCGTTCCATCGCCGCCCATATCTTCGGGTTCATCGGCCAGCATGTGATGCTTTTTGCCGAAAAAGACATTGTGCTGGAATTTGCCGTTGCCTGTTGACGCGATCAGTACGGATTCATCATTGAGTCCTTTATATTGCGGAGGCATTAAGGCAGCGGCGCTATTATTTGTTTCAATAAAGCGCTTTGCCCATGCCGCAATTAAATTTGCAGCATATTCGGCGTCTGCCTTGCGGGATAAAAGATGATCTGCGCCATCAAGGGCAATAAAGCTTTTGGGGTGTTTGGCGGCTTTGTAAATGGTTTCCGCGTTATCAATGCCGACCGTTTCATCTATCGGCGCATGCATAATCAGCAATGCGGCTTTCAAATCCTTGATATGCGCGCTCATATTCTGGCTTTGGATATCCTCGATAAATTCTTTGCGTATTTTAAACGCTCGCCCGCCAAGCTCGACTTGTGCAATGCCGTTTTCCAGTATCTCGTCTTTGGAGGATTCAAAATGTTTCTGTACGTGCTCGGTGTCTGCAGGCGCGCCGATTGTGGCCACGGATTTGACCGATGGAATGCGCGATGCTGCGGCGAGTGCCGCAGTGCCGCCGAGGGAATGCCCGATTAAAATAGACGGCGCTTGCAGCGTTTCATCCATGTGCTTTGCAGCGCTGATTAAATCTTCGATATTGGAGGAAAAATCCGTATTTTCAAATTCGCCTTCGCTTTTGCCAAGTCCGGTAAAATCAAAGCGCACAACAGCGATACCATTTGCCGTGAGCTGTTTGGCGATACGCGATGCGCCGAAGATATCCTTGCCGCATGTGAAACAATGCGCGAATAACGCGTAAGCGCGAACAGGGCCATCAGGTTTATCGAGCCTTGCGTCCAGTTTATTGCCTTGTGATCCTGTAAAAGTAAATTTCTTCATGATGTATCTGCTTTGTTGCTTTCAAATTTTCTATCTTTTTAAAATAGACGAAACGCTGCAAACATCAATGGTCGTACCAATATAGCGGGAATATTGTTGACATAAATTAAGACGCTGTGCTTAAGTAATAGATCTTGAACATCATGTGAATAGAGAGTTTAGTCCGCTGAGCAAGTTGTCTTATGATTTTGATATGGCGTCCCGTAATATTGGCAATGCTGATATTCAAGAGCTTTTGCTGCGTATTTTACCGCGTAATCAGGCTGCGTTTAATGCCTTTGAACATGCCTTAAAATCAAAAGATTGGGCGTTGCGGCAAGCTGCGATTATGGATGACAAGCATTCCGAGGTTTTATTATCGGGGTATGGCCAAGCCGATAAAAATCGTTTGGCGCGCAAAGCAGCGCTGAATATATTTTTACATTTCACTGCGAATGATTATACAAAGCTGAGCTTGCAGCAACAAAAGCTGATCGTGCATTTATTTTTGCATGAAAAAGATGTCATGGATCAGTTTAATCCGGGCTGGTCCTCGTCTGTACAATTATTATTAAACCAAACAGCACACATCCCCCAATCTTTGCAGCAGATACATCAATACAGAATGCGTACGCTACATGATTTGATTGTAACAGACGATTTTGTTGCAGGCACTTATGAGGATTTGATAAGCGAGGATGCTGTACAATTAACGCACGCAGAGCGCAAAGGGATGGCGGCTCTTCATCTCGAGATTTTATCTGCTATTTATGGCGTTCAAATGCCGAAGGTCAAAGATTATTATGATGCGGTCGAAGCGCAGCGCATAAAAGACCATATGGCGCAGCATGCAGATGAGCCGTTGCCGCCGCGTGATCCGAACTATCGTCCGGCCATAATGGCATTTAATTATGAAGCCAACACACTGAACCCCCAGTTTAATGCCTGTGTTTATTTAAATGCCGATAACGCTGTGCCGCCTGCGTTCACGGATAAAAATACCAGCTTTCCAATGTGTTTATCGCATGAGTTTGCACATCATATCGAAGGGGTTTTGATGTTAGCCGATTCCGATAATGATAAATTCACGGGGTATCAGGTGCCGCCACAGCTTTACCCAAAA
>Ga0136600_1001566_pt1 | contig 10234 bp, 8 predicted proteins | sample AntRauMFilla2698_FD_104634 | JGI IMG/M metagenome (GOLD analysis project Ga0136600, IMG submission 104634) | Saline lake microbial communities from Rauer Islands, Antarctica - Metagenome Filla 2 #698 | ecosystem: Environmental > Aquatic > Non-marine Saline and Alkaline > Saline | place...
AGGTGAACAGGCCCACGCTGGCGCGCTCGGCGTCCTTGCCGGCCTTGTCCTTGAACTGGGTCATGCGCTCCAGCCAGCCCAGGCGCGCCACGCACTGGAAGATCCAGGCGAGCTCGGCATGGGCGGGTACGGCAGACTGGGCGAACACGGCCGATTTGTCCGGATCAACCCCGGCCGCCATGTAGGCGGCGGCCGCCGCGCGCACGCGGCCAGGCAGGAGTTTGGGATCGTGGGTCATGGTCATGGCGTGCATGTCGACGACGCAATAAAAGCATTCCGCGCCGGAATTCTGCAGCTCCACCCACCATTTCAGCGCGCCGAGATAATTGCCCAGATGCAGGCCGCCGGTGGGCTGCATGCCGGAAAGAATGCGCTCGGGGCCGCAATAGGTCTGGGCTTCGCTCATGGCGTTGAAAATCCCGTGGATCAGTGAATGGGAGCGCCGGGTTTAGCCGCGCAGCCGCGCCCGCTCAAGCCGGGAAACCCTATGCGCCGGGATCGTCCTCGTTTTTCGGCGCTGGCACGGCCCGTGGCCGCATCGCCTCGGCGATCTCGCGCGGGCGGATCGCACCGGTCACAAGGCAGGCGCCGGCATAGATCACCGCGCCCGCCGCGCTCACCGCCAGCAGCCCGGCCACCATGGCCCATCCCGCGCCAATAAGCCCGGCCAGCGGCGCCAGCCAGACATCCTGAGACGCCACCATGGCCCATACGCCAAGCCCCATGAGCGCGCTGGCCAGCACAATACGCGGCAGCGACCGCGCCAGGCGCGCGTCCACCTGAAACAGGCCGCGCTTTCGAAGCGTCACCGCCAGCAGCAGGCAATTGGTCCATCCCGCCACGCTGGTGGCCGCGGCGAGACCGACAAAGCCCAGCGGTCCGAAGAACAGCGTCAATGCGAGGATGAAATTCACCGCCACCGAGACCAGCGAGAACATCATCGGCGTGCGCGTATCCTCACGGGCGAAAAAGCCTGGCTGCAGCACCTTGATCAGCACGAAGGCGGGCAGGCCTGCGGCGAACACTGCCAGCGCCAGCGCCGTCATCTGGGTGTCGGCAGCGGTAAAATTCATGCGCTCGTAAAGCCCGCGCACCAGAAACTCGGGGATGAGCAGGAAGGCCGCCGCGGCCGGCAACGTCAGTGCCATGGACAGCTCGATCGCCCGGTTCATGGTGAATTGCCCGCCCGCATGATCGCCGGCGCGCACCCGGCGTGCGAGATTGGGCAGAAGCGCAACGCCCATGGCGATGCCGATCACGCCCAGCGGCAGCTGGTAGAGGCGCTCTGAGTAATTGATCCAGCTGCGCGCGCCCTCCTCCAGCGTGGCGATGGAGGAGGTCACCAGCACGTTGATCTGTGTCGCGCCGGCGGCCAGCGCGCCGGGCACGCCCAGCGCCACCAGCCGCTTCACGCGGGGGGTGATCTTGGGCAAGCGAAGGCTGATCTTCAGGCCGCGCCTGCGCGCCGCAACGACCAGAAGGGCCGCCTGAAACACGCCCGACACCGTCACCCCTACCGACAGCCAGACAGCCAGCTGCGCGCCCTCGGCGAAATCGAACGCCAGGATCGCGATGAGCACCAGGTTGAACAGCACCGGAGCAAACGCACTGGCCGCAAACCGGCCATGGGAGTTCAGCGCCCCGGTCATCAGCGCCAGGACTGACATGGTCAAAAGATACGGCATGGTGATCTGCATCAGCATCGCCGCAAAGGCGAGCCCGCCGGGATCATCGGCCATGCCGGGGAAGAATACATAGGCCAGCCACGGCGCGCCCACCTGAAACGCCACGACGATCACCGCCGTGGCCGTCACCAGCGTCGACAGCGCCTCGGTGGCAAAGCGGTCAGCCTCCCGCGGGTCCGCGCCCTCCATCTCCCTTGCGTAGAGCGGCACAAAGGCCGCGTTGAACGCGCCCTCGGCCAGAATCCGCCGGAAGGTGTTCGGGATCGTCAACGCCTGGAAAAACGTATCCGCCACCGGCCCGGCGCCCAGAAACGCCGCCGTGAGGATCTCCCGCACAAAGCCGGCAACCCGCGACAGCAGCGTCATGCCAGAGATCACGCCAAGATTTCGCAAGAGACGCATGGCTGTCTATCGTCCGATACTGGCGGGGGCCTGGGCGAGGCCGGCGGCGGCGCGGGTGGCGCTGGCGGCTTCTTCTGCGTCGGCGAGCACCTGTTCCAGCGCTTCGCCCACAGCCGCCAGCCGGGCCGGGTCGCTGGGCTTCAACCCTTTTTCGGTGACGTAGAAGGTATCCACTGCGCGCTCTCCATAACCGTCAATGCGCGCGCCCTCCACGCTGAGGCCAAGCTCTGCCAGGGTCCGCGCCAGGGCGTGCAGCAGGCCCGGGCGGTCGCGCCCGGAGGCTTCAATCACCAGAGCGTTGTCGGCCGCTTCCTCGTCGATCTTCAGATAAGGCGTCACGGTAAAGGCAGCCTCGCGCCGGCGAATCGGCCGCTCGGCGATGGCGCAGGCGTCGGGAAGACCGTCGCGGGCCGCCATCTCCACTGCGGCCTTCAGCCGGTCGCGTGCAAACGTGTCGGCCCAGCCATAGGGCTTGCCGCCGGTCTCCTGCACAAAGAACACGTCGAAGGCGCGCCCGTCGCGCGTGGTGGTGACCTGGGCGCCCACCACGTTTGCGCCTTCCAGCGCCAGCGCGCCGGCAATATCGGCAAACAGGGCGTCGCGGTCGGGCGCGATCACCATCACCTCGGTGGCAGAGCGCCGCCGGTCCACGCGCACCCCGGCGCCGACCGTGTCGCCGCGAGCGGCAGAGGCGCGTGCAAAGGCAGCGTGGCGCAACCGGTCGGTTTCAGAAAAGGCAAGCCAGTAGGGCGCTTCCAGCTGCCCGGCCCAGTCTTCAGCAAAGGCAGGGTCCAGACGCTCCATGGCGGCGCGGAATTTCTCGCGGGAGGTGTCTGCGCGCTGGGCCAGCCGGGCGCGCGCCACGCTTTCATCGGCCTTGTGGCCGCCATCCTTCAAGACCTCGGTGGTCGCCGAATGCAAATCGCGCAGGAGCTGAGCCTTCCAGCCATTCCAGACGCCAGGCCCTACCGCACGAATGTCCACCACGGTCAGCACGGTCAGCAAGCGCAGGCGTTCCAGCGTGCCGCAGGTCTGCGCGAAATCCAGCACCGTGCGCGGATCGGAAATATCGCGGCGCTGGGCGGTGTCGCTCATCTCCAGATGATTGGCGATCAGCCAGGCAACAAGCTCCGTCTCGTCATCATCGAGGCCCAGCCGGGCGCAGGCGATCCGCGCATTATTGGCGCCCTCCACGCACTGATCGCCCTTGCCCTTGCCGGTGTCGTGCAGCAGCACCGCCAGATGCAGGGCGCGCCGGTGGGTGATCTGGTGCACCAGCCTGGAGGCGAGCGGATGATCGGAGAGTAGCCGGCCAGACTCGATATCGCGCAGGATTCCCAGCGCATTGAGCGTGTGCTCGTCGACCGTGAAGCGATGATACATGTTGAACTGGGTGCGCGCGACGATATCGCCAAACTCCGGGATATAGGCGCCCAGAAGCCCGGCCTCGGTCATGGCGCGCAGGGTCATGCGCGGATCATCGGCGTCCAGCAGCACAGCAAAGAAGCTGCGCGCCGCCCGCGGATCGGTGCGGAAGCTTTCATCCACCTGGCGCAGGGACTGGCCGATATCGGCCACCGCGTCCGGGTGCAGATCAAAATGGCGCGAGGCGGCGGTCTCGAACAGGCGTAGCATCAGGCCCGGATCGCGCTCCAGATTGGCGTTATCGGAAAAATCCAGCCGGCCCGCATGAAGGCGAAAGCCCGCTTCGGCCAGGCCTGTATCCTCTGCATCGCCATCCGAGGGCATGAAGCGTCCACTTGCGCCCGGCAAATCCTTGAGATGGTCCGCCTCCAGCTTGGCGCAGACCAGGCGCGTGAGCGCGCCCACATCAATGGCCTTCTTGAAATAGGTGCGCATGAACATTTCCACGCCGAGCTGGTCGGCGGTGTCGGCAAAGCCCATGCGGGCAGCGGTTTCCGGCTGGATGTCAAAGGTGAGCCGGTCGTCCTTGCCACCCACCAGATCATGGATGTGAAAGCGCGTGGTCCAGAAGAAATCCGCCGCAGAAAGATAGCGCTCCACATCCGAAACCGAAAACAGCCCGTCACCCACCCAGCGCTCCAGCGCGTCGTCGCCATAGAGCACCTGGGCCAGCCAGCGCAGGGTCTGCAGATCGCGCAAGGCCCCCTTGCCGTCCTTCACATTGGGCTCGACCTGATAGCGGCTATCGCCCTGGCGCACGATCCGGGCATCGCGCTCGGCCAGCTTCTCAGCGGCGAAAGCCGCCGCGTTGGGGCGCAATAGCTCCGCGTCGAAGCGGGCCAGAAGCTCGCGCACCAGAGACAGATCCCCGGTGATCGAGCGCATATCCAGCAAGGCGGTCCGCTCGCTCACGTCTTTGGTGGCCAGCGCAATGGCCTCGTCCACGGTGCGCACGGCACCGCCGCCAATGGTCAGGCCGGAATCCCAAAGCGCGTAGAGCGTGCGCTCGATGACCAGCGGCGCCCAGTCCGGCGCCGGGTCACTGACCAGAAACACCAGATCCACATCCGATCTGGGTGCCAGCTCGCCGGCACCAAAGCCGCCCAGCGCACACAGGGCGAGGCCGGGCGCGCGCGCGCCTTCATCGACGAGGTCCATGGCGATGGAATCAAACAAGGCGCGCAGGGCCGCGTTCATGACGCTGGACAGGGTGCGCGCCGCCTCCAGCCCGCCCGTGGCGTCGCCCAGCCGGCTCTCGGCCAGGCGGCGGCCCTTTTCCAGATAGGCTTTCAGCTTGGCCAATGCCGCCGAGCGCGCCGCCGGCTTGTCCCAGCCCACCCGCGTGGACGCGGCGAGCTCGGCGCGCAGGCGCAAACCATCAAGGGCGGCGGGAAGCGAGGAGGGTCTCATGGCGCTAGCTGTACTGCATTCGCGCCGCTCTGGGCAGGGGGCGCGAGACGCGCTTGCAGACAGGTGCTGCAGACCGGTTTATACGCGCGGCGATGGAAGATATCGCCCCTTTCGCGGCCCTGGCCGCCCTTGGATCCGCCGCCGCCCATTCGGGCATGGCAGTGTTCACCAAGCGCGCCGGGGACACGCTGGTCTTCCGCTCGATCTCGCTGGGATTGTCGGCAGTGTGGCTGAGCCCGCTGCTTTTCCTGACGCCGTTTCCAGGCCTTGAAGTCTGGCGCTTCCTGCTGGTGAGCGCGGTGCTGATCTGGGCATTTAACATGCTGATGATCAGCGCGTTTCAGCGTGGCGACCTGAATCTGGTCTATCCGGTGATGCGCGGTGCGGCGCCCGCGCTGGCGGGGTTTCTGGCCTTCGCGTTCCTGGGCGAATCCTTGAGCCTTCTCAGTGCGGCAGGGCTGGCGCTGGCCAGCGCGGCGCTGATCGCCTTCGCCTGGCCTGAACGCGGCGGCGCGCCAAAGCTCGGAGCTATCGGGTTTGCGCTGGGCGCGGCGGTGATGACGGCCAGCTACACCGTCACCGATGCTGCAGGCGTGCGCGCGGCGGACTCGACGCTGCAATATCTCGCCTGGTTCTTCGCAATCTCCGCGCTTACGATCACCACCACCGCCCTGATCCGGCGGGGCCGGGCGTACTGGCTGGCGGCCAAGCGCGAGTTCAGACCTGCCTTCATGAGCTCCTTCTTCACAATCACGACCTATGGACTGGCGCTATGGGCCTTCGCCAACGCGCCGGTAGCCCCCATGGCAGCCTTGCGCGAGACCTCCATCGTGTTCGGCGCGGTGCTCGCGGCCTTTGTGCTGAAGGAGCCGTTCGGGTTGAAACGCGGCCTCCTGGCCCTGGCGCTGGCCTGCGCCCTCGCCCTGCTCCAGCTCGCCTGATCGATCCGGCTTTGCGTTGCGTGCGTAATAAGAGATAAGGCTGACGACTCCTTATGCCCTCACTTCGCCCGCCCGCCCCTGAAACTGACCCCAGCCGGAGCCCTTTGATGAGCGAAAAACGCAACACCCTCGGACAGGGCGCCAAGCTGCTGGTGGATATCGGCCCGGCTGCGGTCTTCATGGTCGCCTATAATGTCGCCAAGGGCATGGGCGGCGAATCCGCCATCTACTGGGCAACCGGGCTGTTCATGGCCGCCACCGCGCTGGCGGTGCTCTGGGCCATGGTGGTGCAAAAGCGCTTCCCGCCCATGCTGATTGTGACCTTCGTAATCGTTACCGCCTTTGGCGCCATGACGATCTATCTGCAGGATCCGATCTTCGTCTATATCAAGCCTACAATCATCAACCTGCTGTTCTCGTTCACTATTTTGTTCTGTTTCGCGTTCGGTTTCAATGTCTGGAAGTATCTGTTCGGGACCATTTTCGCGATGCCGGAGCGGATCTGGTTCATGCTGGGCGTGCGCTGGGCATTGTTCTTTGCGATTCTGGCGGCGATCAACGAGGTTCTCTGGCGCCACATTACAGATTCGGTGGTGTCGCCCGATGCGCGCTGGTTTGAGTGGCTGGAGTTGACCGAAGGTTTCTGGGTGAATTTCCGCTTCTTCGGCGTCTACCCGCTCTTCTTCGTGTTTGTGCTCGCCAATCTGCCGCTGACGATGAAATACGCCAGTGAGCCCGGTAAAGACGGGGACGGCGGGGACGGCGAGGCCGAGCCGAAAGAGGGCGAGGCAGAAAAAGCCTGAGCTTGCCCGTCACGCAGCCTCTAACGCGCCTGTGATTTCTCAAGACCGGCGCAAACGGCTATGTCGGGTGCATGATCAAACTTCTGTCAGTGCTCGCCGCCCTGTTTTCCCAAGTCGAGGCCGTGCCTGAGGGCGAGACGGCTGAGGCGGTGCGCGGGCCGGTGGTGGTGGAGCTGTTCACCAGCCAGGGCTGCGCCATGTGCCCGGACGCCAATGCGCTCCTGGAGGAGATCGGCGGCGCGGACGACGTGATCGCCATCGCCTACGGGGTTAGCTACTGGGACATGTATGGCTGGTCGGACCAGTTCGCGCGCCCTGAATTTGCCGCGCGCCAACAGGCCTATGTGGACGCTGGCGAGGCGATGCGGGTCTACACCCCCCATTTCGTGATCAATGGCGCGCCGGAAAAAATGCGCTTTTCCGCCGAGACCGTGCGAGCCGCCCTGGGCAGCGCTGCGCCCCTGCCCCCGGTGATCACCATTAATGGCGGCGTGGTGCGCGTTGACGGTCCGGCCCGCGGAACCCCGGCGCAGATCTGGCGTGTGGACTATGCCCCCGGCGCGGTGAGCCGCCAGATCAGCGGCGGTGCCAATGCGGGCCGCGACATGGAGCATTTCAACATGGCGTCCGCGGTCACCCGCCTTGGCGACTGGACCGGTGGCGCGATGACTGTGAGCCTGGACCCGCTAAATGAGGGCGGCGCCTGCGCCATCCTGATCCAGGACGGTCCCGGCGGCCGTATTCTGGCGGCGGCGCGGCTGGACTAGCGAAAAAACAGCCCGAAGAGCAGCTGGCGGGCCGCATCAAAGGTCCAGAGCCCGGCGATCGCGCCGATCAGCAGGATCAAAAGCGCGCGCCAGCGATTGCGCCTTAAAAATCCGAGAAACGCGCGAAACCCGCCCCACACCACGCGCCAGCCGAACAGGCGCAGCGGCACGCCGAGCGCCAGCGCGCCCAGCAGCGACAGGCCTGCAATCACCCCGAGATCGTTCATGTGCCCCCCCAGACCCGCGGTTCTAGACCGCGTTCAGGATCGCCTCCGTCGGCCGGCCAATGGCGGCCTTGGGACCGTTTACAAGGATTGGCCGCTCAATGAGTTTGGGCTCATCGACCATGGCCTGAAACAGGGCGGTATCCTCGTCCACATCCTTCAGGCCAGCGTCTTTATAAGCGGCTTCCTTGGTGCGCATCATATCGCGCGGCGAGGCCAGGCGCAGCTTTTTTGCAATATCTTCAAGCTCGGCGCGTGTCGGCGGGATTTTGAGATACTCGCGCACCTGCGGCTCGATCCCCTTTTCGCGCAGCAGGGCCAGCGCCTCGCGTGATTTGGTGCAGCGCGGATTATGCCAGAATTCCATTAGCCTACCTCATGTCTTAAAGCGCATCCGGGCCCGCAGCGGCCAGCACGGCGCGCGCGGATTTAAGATGCATGTGCTCGACCATTCGCCCGTCCAGCGGGACGGCACCCTTGCCGGCATTCTCAGGTCTTTCAAACGCGGCCACGACCTTTTCGGCCCAGGCGATTTCAGCGGGCGAAGGCGCGAAAGCGGCGTTGGCTGGCGCCACCTGGCCTGGATGGATGAGGCTTTTGCCGTCAAATCCCAGCGCGCGGCCAGCTTCAGCCTCGGCGATGAAGCCCGCTTCGTCGGTATAGGCGTTATAGACCCCGTCCAGCACCGCCACGCCCGCCGCGCGCGCGGCCAGAACGAGGCGCGCCAGATGCGGCTGCAAGGCCGCGCGCTGGCCCGGTCCTTCGGGCAGCCGCAGAGTTTCTGCCAGATCATTGACCCCCGCGATCACCGCCTGAAGCCCCAGCGAGTCCGAGCGCGCGGCCAGGCGCTCCAGCGCCAGGATCCCGCGCGGCGTCTCGATCATCGCCCAGAGCGGGCCGGACCAGCCGGCCTCGCCAAGCAGGCCCCGCACCTCGGCGAGGCCTTCTACGCTTTCCAGCTTGGCGATCAGCACCGCATCGGGGCACGCGGTCGCCGCGGCGGCCACGTCTTCAGCAAGCTCAGGCGCACCGGGCGCGGCGATGCGCAGCACGGCAAAGCGGCCCGCGGCTTTGAACGCCTTGATCGCCTGGGGCGCCGCCAGCCGCGCGCCAGGCTTGTTCTGCGGCGCTACAGCGTCTTCCAGATCCAGCATCAGCGCGTCAGCGGGCAGGCCGGGCGCTTTTTCAAGGGCGCGCGGCTTGTCGCCCGGCACGAACAGGGCCGAGCGCAAAAGGCGCGGCGAAGCGGTCTCGTCAGTCATGGCCTGAAGGCTTACAAGACGGCCATGACCTTGACCAGCATGCGCGAACGCTCCGTCATCATCCTCAGCTCTCTCGTCTCCGGCGCGCGGGTCGGCGGGGGTTTGACTGCCGCCGCCCTGGAGCGCGACGGGTTCCGCACCGAGCTTGTCCCCACCGTGATCATGGGCCGGCATCCGGGCCAGGGTGCCCCTGGCGGCGGGCCTGTGGATGCGCAAATGCTCAGCTCGACGCTGGCCGCCATGGCTGATCAGGGCCGGGTTGAGGCCGCCAGCGCGATCCTCACCGGCTATTTTCGGGACCCGGATCAAGTGGAGGCGGCGGCGGTTTTTCTGGCCGAAGCCAAGCGGAGAAACCCGCAGCTTACCGTCATGGTCGATCCCATTCTGGGCGACGGGGGCGGCGATGCCCGCGAAGACGGCAGCGGCGCCGGCGGGCGGCTCTACATCCCGGAAGAGACCGCGGCGGCGATCCGGGACCGTCTGATCCCGCTGGCCGACATCATCACCCCGAACCTGTTCGAGCTGTCCTGGCTTACAGGCCGAAGCCTCAGCGGCGACACTGCGATCGCCGAGGCGGCGCGCGCCCTGGCACCGGCGGCGCTGGTCACCTCGGCCCGCGATACAAAGACGCGCATCGGCGCGCTTGTTGTCACGCAAAACCATATCTGGCGGGTGAGCGCGGACCGCATCGATCCCGCGCCCAACGGCACCGGCGATCTGTTCGCGGCCACCGCACTGTCGCGCCATCTCACCGGCGCGCTCTGGCCTGAAGCCGCCCACAGCGCCGCGGCGCGGGTCTGGCTGGCGCTGGACGCGGCGCGGCGCGCGGGCCGCGACGAGCTGATCCTGCCGCACAGCACCGCTCACGCCCACGCGAACCCACCCGAGGCCCATATCCGCCGCACGCCGGTGGGCGATATCCAGCCGGTCTGGGTGACCGGCGTCGATGGCGCGCCCGGCGGCTGGGCGACGGTGAGCGTTGATCTTTACGGGGTCGAACCGCCGCGCGCGCAGGTGTTTGACCGGTTTGAAGACATTCTGGCGACCCATGCCCAGATCATCGCCGTGGACATGCCCATCGGCTTTGAAGACAGCCCCTCGGCCAGCGGAGGCCGCCCTTGCGAGCGTGAAGCCCGCGCGCTTCTGGGTCCGCGCCGCTCCAGCGTGTTTTCAAGCCCGCTCAGGGCGGCGCTTTCAACGACGAGCTATCAGGGTGCCATGGCCGCAAACCGGGCCGAAGGCGGGCCGGGCCTGTCGAAACAGGCGTGGAATCTGTTTCCGAAGCTGCGCGAGGTGGACGCGGTCATGAGCGCCG
>Ga0136600_1001568_pt1 | contig 10228 bp, 11 predicted proteins | sample AntRauMFilla2698_FD_104634 | JGI IMG/M metagenome (GOLD analysis project Ga0136600, IMG submission 104634) | Saline lake microbial communities from Rauer Islands, Antarctica - Metagenome Filla 2 #698 | ecosystem: Environmental > Aquatic > Non-marine Saline and Alkaline > Saline | place...
AAGAGGAGTACATATCATGTCACCCACAAACTATTTCGAAGGCCAACATAACACAGATATTACAAACGCACTCAATCAGGTGCTGGCGGATATGCTGGTGCTTCATATGAAGCTTAATGCGTTTCACTGGAACGTCGAAGGCCCTCATTTTAAGCCGCTGCATGAATTATTCGAAGAGCAATATACCGAGATCCGTCCTGCGATGGATAATATCGCCGAGCGTGCACGTGCGCTGCGTGTCTATGCAATAACGGATATGGCCTCTGCTCTGAAGACATCAAAGATCAGTGAAACAACGCAAGTGCCGTCCGCTGAGGATATGGTGCAGATTCTGCATGACGATCATTTGACCTTGGTCGATTCACTGCGCAAAGGCGTTGCGGTAGCCGAAAAAGCAGAAGATGTCTCAACAGCCGACATGTGTACGGCGCTGGTGACTGTGCATGAGAAAGCAGCATGGCTATTGAAAAGCCATCTGGTCGGCGCGGCATAATCCGTAAGATTTGGTAATAATTTCAAAATAAAAGCAGCCTTTGCAGGGCTGCTTTTATTATTTTTGATTTATCTTGTCATAACGTTTTGCGCTGTGCTAGGGTGCAAGCATATTATGGATATTGCCGATAGCTTATAGAAACAGCGTACAAAAATACGCAGGCAAAATGAAAGGAATTAAGAGATGAGCGATAATTTAGACCCAATGGAAGCGCGCCAGTTGAACGAACAAGTCGATGGCGATGAGGCGGCGCAGCAAGAGGATACATTAAACCCTGATAATGATCAGGATCAAATTGATGATATTCTGGCCGCTCAACGTCTTGATAAGCAAAATCATGGCGGAGTCGTCGGCGGCGTTGCGGCAAAAACAGGAAAATGGGTTCGAAAAAACGGCCTTAAAGCTGCATTTTATATTGCAACAAGTGCCGTTGTCGGTATTGGCGCTGTCGAAGCTTTGCAAGCGACGACTGGTGTAACCATAGAGCCAATGACAAAAGTTTTTAATTATGCTGCTGCGACATTGCTTGCTTATCCGATTGTTTCTGTATCACGTTTTGTCGGTAAGGATTTGTCGATTTTATCATCGGCTTTTAAAGATGGGATGTCACATACAAATATTGTTAAAAAATCCAAGCTATTGCAGAAGATTTTCGGCCAGAACCGCCGTTTTTCGGATTTGCAAAACCGTAAAGCCGGTGAGCTGGGCGGTCATGTAGCAGGTAGTGTTATAGTGGCATCTGTTGCCTTATTCGGTGCGCAATATTTTAATGGTTTGAAATATGCAACGACAGAATTTGCGCCGAATGCATTTACGAAAACAAGTCAGTATTTTGAGGATGTTTCAAACGGACAATCTGTCCGCGCAGAAGCTGAGGAGCGCGGCGCAGCGGATACTGCGACTGTGTTTTTGGCAGAAGATCAGGAATCGCCTTGGGTTCATGATTTAGGCGTGGGCCGCGAGATCACGATGATTGACTCAAATGGTGAAGAAGTGACGCTGGTTAAGCCGCAAACGTCTACAGAAAAAATAACGCCAGTTGTTACACCTGCATCGACATTAGCGCCGTAATAGCATTATAATTTCTAAAGAAGCCGCCGGATCTGTTTATAGATTTAGGCGGCTTTTTTTATTTTATTATTGAGCTTTACGGATTTTGCGCCATTTTGCGACATTGGCGTTATGATCGGCGAGGGTTTTGCCGAAGGCATGCCCGCCTGTGCCATCGGCAACGAAATACAGATAATCGTGCTCGGCTGGATTAAGGGCGGCTTCGATAGAGGCGCGGCCGGGGTTTGCAATCGGGCCGGGCGGCAGTCCGGGATAGCGATAGGTGTTATAAGGCGAATCAATTTGCAGATCTTTGCGCAGTAATCGCCGCCCGAGCGGGCCTTTTCCTTCATCCTCAATCACGCCAAGTGTTAAGGCGTAAATCACAGTCGGATCGGTCTGCAGAGCCATGCCGATATTCAGGCGGTTGGTAAATACGCCCGCGACTTTTTTGCGCTCGCCCGCAACGCCCGTTTCTTTTTCAATGATCGAGGCAAGAATAAGAGCCTCTTCTTTTGTCTTGATCGGCAGATTTTTGGCGTGTTCATTCCATGCTGTATCCAGCGTTTTTTGCATGGCCTCTTGCATGCGTTTTATTTTTGCTGCGCGGTCATCGCCGCGGGCATAATGATATGTTTCGGGCAGCAGAGATCCTTCGGGCGGTATGGTTTCGATTGTGCCGCTTAAGGGTTCTATCGCGTTTAATTGCTGCACGATTTGCCAGCTTGTCTGGCCTTCGGGCACGGTGAAGCTGCGGATATAGACATCACCTTCGCCGAGTTTATCCAGCACATGCAGCGCGGACATGCCGCTGCGCAGTTTATATTCGCCTGCTTTAATCAAGGTACGATCCGGACTGATTTTACCGTATATTTTTAACGCAAGTGCGGCGCGCGGCGCGAGGTAGGTGTTTATTTCCAGTTTATCTATTAAACCGTTATAGCTCTGGCCCGCAGGAACCTCCAGAATAACTGTGTCCTGACCGAGCGCGAGCGGTTTTATTAAAAGGCTTTGCGCATAAAAAAACGCAACGAACAGGACAAATCCGGCAAGCACAGTGAGAACGGTTAAAGCAGTAAAGACAATACGCATATAAGCTATGTAAGGGTTTTTTGGCAGGCTGCCAAGAGTAAAATTACGGCGCGGGACTATGGGGCTGTGCGGGTGCATCGCGAAGGGTCGATAATATGGCGCCAAGATCAATTTGCGCGGGCATTTTGTCGGTGGCTTGGCCGCGGGTCATTTGCAGCACGGGTTCGAATTTTTTCTGCGTTACGGCGGCCAGAATGGAGTGTGAAATAACGCGCCATGAATCGCTTGAGAACATTTCGCCCATACCCGGTATCGTGGTGATGGCTTTAAGGTCGGCCGCGCTAGCCCATGAGGTTTCGTTAAAGGTAGATTTAAGCTGCGGGGATTGTGCGGTCTGTTCTGGATCTTTTTGTACCGAATCAAGGCGCTTTACCAAATCCTGACAAAAGGCCGGAACGTAATGTGACAGATGTTTGGAGTCCGGATCAAAAAATGATAAAAACAGCTCTTTCCAGGCTTCGTTATAATCTGAAAATTCAAAAGCATTCTGATCTTTCGGTAGCTTGTCTTCGATGGCGTATGGCACACACTCGCGGCCGGGTTTATCCAGATAATTTGCAAACATTGTCTCGGTAGTGGGATCAATTTCTTCAAGACCGGCATAATAGGACAGATAATGCATAGTGATCGCTTCGGTGGCAAAAGCGGCGGCCTCTAGCGTTAGATTATGCATCAAAAACCCTATGATCTCGCGCGGACTGGATGGCACATCACTCTCGCGCAGAAGGCCGCGTGCATCTTGATCCAGATGCATTAACTCATGGCTGTAGGCCTGCACAAAATTAGTGATTTCATCGTCCGAATCTTCGTCTGTGCCGGCATGCATTAAAATGAGATTTTCGCTATAGGTGGCATTGCGGCCTTCGGGATCCTGCCCGTCAAACCCGACATAAACGGGCGTGTCTTTCAGGCGATCTGTAATGGCTTTTATGATCGGGGAGTTTTCATACAAGACGTGCGTCAGGCTGGATAGTGTATGTTTTGCCTCAGTGCTTTTATCCACCGTGCCTAGCGGGATAAAAAAATCTTTGTAATCGTCTCTGATAATCGCGAGACGCCGTAATACCGCGTCATGATCTTTGTTCATGATAATGGCTGTTCCCTGTTTACTATGACTTTTTATAGTCTGTCATATTTATTATTATGACATTCATCATAAGCAGCCTCAAAAAAAAGTAAAGGGAAAAGCAGAATACGGTCAGTGCAGCTTTAAGAGTTCTTCAGCGCGTCCAGAGCTTTGAAACGATTTCTATCGCTTGGGTGTGTGGACGTGATTTCTTTTAGATCAGTGCGAAAACCTTTTGGTGCGTCGCAACCAGATGATATTTTTGTAAGCAATGTGTTTAAAGGATTTGTATTTTTTAAGGCGGACTTCATGGTGTCCGGGCTGGTGCAGGATGCTGCGACGGCGTCTGCAGAATATTCATGACGTCGGGATAGCATGAAAGTGGTCAGATGTGAAACCAGGGCTGTTCCAACGAGGCATGCAACGGCAATTTGCGTTGCGGTTGATGCTGTTATTGCAATGCCGGTTGCTGCAATAATGCCGGCTGTGCATAGGCCCGCTGTTAAGGCTTTCTGATCTTGAGCTTTGGAAGGGGGCGTAAAAATGTTCGGTTTTGGCTTGAGCGCGCGCATTATGCGGCTGCCAATAACAAGACCGGCTGCGGGATAGGCCACTAATGCAAATACATCCATCAAATTTTGACTAGCGCTCGCAGCAACGGAAATTGCGGCTCCAAAAAAAGCAGTGGAAGCAAACAGAGCCGAATAAGCTCCCTTTGGTGCATGTTTGGATTTAAAATGTGCCATTTCATGTGCCAAAACAGCATCCAGCTCATCATCGTTTAATCGCGCGGCAAGAGCGTGTTGTATTGTTACATAAGGGGATTTTTTACAAGCCAATGCTGCGAGTTCTGTTGGCTTGAGATTTTCGTCGAAAGTGTCGGTGTGTAAAACAGGCAGAGGAGGTATGCGCATTTTTTGCGAGACGCGCTGCATGCTTTGTTTTAAACGGGTATGGGTTTTTATTTTTTCATCTTCCGGTATAAAAAACGTTTCAGGGGGATCAAAAGTTTGATGTGTTTCATTAGGGTCATAATTAGCAATTTTATATAAGCCAAAACCCATAGCCAGAAGGGCGAACGGTAATGCTGCCGATCCCGTCATAATAACGGAATGCACCAATAACGCGCAAGATGCTGCATTACCGAAAGCCAATGTTAAATTTTCACCAATCTTATGTCGTTTCATGGCTATATTTTTCCTTTATTTTTTATAGAAAACAGCTTACCTATACTTTACATAATTGTTAATAGATTATTAAAGGCTTCGCGCTTTTTTTTGAGTTTGCGAAATGGTGTTTTAAATTGCTTTGATCGTCAAACGGACGTTGGAGGAATACAGTTTTTTGGTAATTTATGCAGCTTTAAGAGATATTTAGCGCGTCCAGAGCTTTGAAGCGGTTCATTTCGCGGGGGTGCGGGCAGAGCGTTTCTATGGCATCGTAACAATGGCCGGAATTCTGCTCATATTCCTGTACAAAAGGGTCAATGTTATGCTCCGTTATTGTCGGTATTTCTGCGGTACGTAGATGTATGTTGCTAAGGGCGCTTTTGACGTCTTTTATGCTTGTGTGGCTTTGCGCGAAGGCATCGGCTTGGTATTCGCACCTGCGGCTATGCAGGTTTTTTGCAAGCGTGGTTGTTAAAAAAGTTCCGGCAGATATCAATAACGCAATTTGTGTCTGGGGCGAGGCAAGCAGGCCGACACCGGCGGCAGTTGTAAAAGCGCCGGTTAAAAGAGTTGCCATGCTTTTTTTAAGGTGCTTTTTTCATGTGTGTCTATGGTTGATCTCATATGTTGACGGGATAAATAAATATTGAGGCCCGCGCCGACTAATAGTCCTGCGGCAACCGATATTCCAGTGAACAAAAGGTCGGCCGGATTCATCATAAGCGTTGTAGTGCCGTAACTAAAAGCGGTTAAGCCCGCCGCTACATGGAACGTTGATCTGGTTTTGCTTTGCTTAGAGTGGCCGGATATAAGATGCCCGTATTCATGGGCGATGATTGTATCAAGTTCCTTATCTGATGTTGCATCAATAAGGGCTTGCTGCACACAAATATAAGGCTCTTTGAATAGATAAATAGAGGCGATTGACGTGTCTGTACCTTGGCTATTTTTAGTGTCCTGCAAAAACGAAGGTATCTCCAGAGCGTCTATCTTTCGGCTGATACGATTTATGCTGTTGCTAAGACGCTTTCTTGCTGTTTGTGTGAAAATACCCTGTTGGAGCTTTTCGTTTTCTTCCAGATACAGTGCGTTTTTGTGTTGTTGGGATTTCTTCTCGGGCTTTATAAAAGCGATATATGCGCCTGCGGCGAGTGCAATAATCGGTGTCAGTTTTGACTCGCCCATGATGGACATGTTTACGAGCATTGCCGATGAAGACAAGACGCTGAAAGCAAGTGCGCTGTAACTTATGAGTGATCTATTATCCATAATGCGTTATATTATATTACATAACGCACGTCAACTTAAAACGAACGGGCTGCAGGGTTTAAAGAGGTGAAGCCCTGCGTTTTGGCTTTAAATTGCTTTGATAATTAAACTTGCGTTGGTGCCGCCGAAGCCAAAGGAGTTTGAAAGCACGGCTTTGATCGGCTTTTCCTTCGCGGTGTGCGCAACAAGATCAATGCCCTCGCAGCCTTCGGACGGGTTATGCAGGTTTAGTGTCGGCGGCATGATGCCTGTTTGCATGGCTTTGGTTGCGTAAATCGCTTCAACCGCGCCTGCTGCGCCGAGCAAATGCCCGATTGCAGATTTGGTGGAGGACATATGCAATGCATCAAGGCTGCCTTCGAACATGCGTTTGACTGCGCCGAATTCGATGCCGTCGCCGACGGGCGTGGAGGTACCGTGCGCGTTGATGTAATCAATATCTTCGGGGTTCAGCCCTGCGTTATGCAGGGCGGCCTTCATGGCGCGGAAGCCGCCATCGCCGTCCGCGGCAGGGGATGTTATGTGATGCGCATCACCGGACAGGCCATAGCCTTTGATTTCGCCGTAAATTGTCGCGCCGCGTTTTTTCGCGTGTTCATATTCTTCCAAAATCATCATGCCCGCGCCTTCGGAAATTACAAAACCGTCACGATCGCGGTCCCAAGGGCGGGAGGCTTCGACGGGGTTGTCATTATAGCCCGTTGATAAAGCGCGCGCGGCGGCGAATGTTGATAGGCCAAGACGGTTCACAGCAGCCTCGGCGCCGCCCGCAACCATGACATCGGCGTCGCCGTAAGCGATAAGACGTGCAGAATCGCCAATGGCGTGCGTGCCTGTGGCACAAGCGGTGACAACGGAATGATTTGGCCCTTTGAAACCATGTTCGATGGAGACCCAGCCAGAGGCCAGATTAACCAGCATTGCAGGGCACGAAAAAGGCGACAGGCGACGCGGCCCGCGTTCATGCAGGGTCACGGATGTATTGTACATGGATTCAAGTCCGCCGATGCCGGAGCCGATGAGAACGCCTGTGCGCTCAAGGCTTTCTGTGTCTGTCGGCGCCCAGTCTGCGTCAATAAGGGCTTCCTTGGCGGCGGCAATAGCGTAGGAAATAAATTTGTCCATTTTCTTTTGTTCTTTGGGCGGAACGAAAAGATCGACGTTGAAATCGCCCGCAGCCGGGTTTTCATCATCGGTATGAGGCGGACGGCCTGCGATTTGCGAGCTGATGTCGGAGGCATCAAAATGAGAAATTTTAGAAAGTCCGGAATCGCCGTTTATTATGCGTTTCCAGTTATGATCGACACCAAAACCCAAAGGGGAAATCATGCCCATGCCTGTTATCACTACGCGTCTCATTATTACTCACCTTTCATATTTGCGTTATATCTCGCACGCGCTCTATTCTGTGTGCGTTATATCCCGCCAAGTTTTAATATGTCCGTTAAAAAACATCGCCGCTTAAACCTTTTTGATCAGATATAAGAGCGGCGATATATATAATTATAAATGTTGGATACACTGCATAATTTGCAAAATATCACGGCGCATCGTAACCGATACGGTTACTCGGCTGCGTTTTCTTCGATGAAGCTAACGGCGTCGCCAACTGTCTGGATCTTCTCGGCAGCATCATCAGGAATTTCAACGTTAAACTCTTCTTCGAAAGCCATTACAAGTTCAACTGTGTCCAGTGAATCTGCACCAAGATCATCAATGAAGCTTGCTGTTTTTTCAACTTTACCTTCGTCAACACCCAAATGCTCAACTACTATTTTCTTTACGCGTTCTGCAACATCACTCATCGCTAACCTTACCTTTGTTTAAGTTTACTTTTTATAAAAATTCATCCATTCCATTACGGAAAAAAACGGAACTTAAAGAGCTTTTATTATAAAATCAAGTTCTTTTGTATCGTTAGCATATGACGCATAGCGATACCAGTCTTTTATCGCCGCAAAAACAGCGCTTTACCGTGCTTTTGTGGATAAGATTAAGTGATCAAAGCCTGAAATTCAGACCAGTGGGTCATGATATGATCTGCGCCTGCCGCCTTAAGACGGTCTGCATAGCCCTCGATTTTGCTGTGGGCTGCTGTGAAACCTATGGCGGTCATACCTGCGGCTTTGGCGGCTGTAATACCAACGACGGTGTCTTCGATCACCACGCATTTTTCGAGGGCAACGCCGCCGGTTTTGGCGGCGGCATGCAAGAATAAATCAGGTGCAGGCTTGCCTGCTTTGACATTGGCGGCTGTGAAAATATGGTCTTCCTTGAAAAAATCATTCAATGTTGTGATTTCAAGCGAGCGCATAACATTTTGGCGCTCCCCGTTCGAAGCCACGCACATTGTGTATTTATCCGCTGCCCATGCCACGGTATCGCGTGCGCCTTCAATGCGTTTCATAAGCTCTTCCGCGTTCGCGTCAACGCGGTCAATAATGCGCTGTGTCATATCGGGCGGCAGGGTTATATTGCTTTCCGCTTCGATTTTCTTGTAAATATTATCAAGCGACATGCCGACCATCTCCGCATAGATGACATCAACGCTATAGCGCGGCAATCCCGCATCGATGATAACTTCGGATGTGGATACGCAATTCAGATATTCACTGTCGACAAGCGTACCGTCACAGTCAAAAATAATAAGGTCAAAAGTCATGAGGGGCTATATAGGGGCTTATAATGTTGGTTTATGTTGATCGGGTTTGCTTTGAGGCGCTGGCCGGGATATTTGCGCAGCGTTCATGTTGTCAAACTCTAACCTTATATCGCTAAAATACAAGGATAATTCATCATGGAGCGTTTTTTCATCGACATGCGGTGTTTTTGTCAGCACCGAGATATAGGCGCCCTTTTCATCTTGTTCGGCGGAAAGGCCTTCTACGAAATCGCCCAAACGCTCTTCGATGATATAGAGTCTGTGGGCAACGGCGCGAACGGCGCGCATTATTTTCGGATCATCTTTGCTGATGATAATCATGGCGGTCGTTTTAGGGAAATGACGGCTTATATCTTCGCGCAGCTTATCGGAGGGCTCTTCAAGTGTTTCAACCAGCAGGGAATCGCCGAAAATTTCGATATTGATCAAATCTCCGTGATGATACATAAGTGAATCGATGTGTTGCTCCAGGGCGTTATAAAGCGCGGGGTCATCTTCGCCGCGCTCATGGCGGAATTTATCAAGATCGCGCTGGATCTCTTCACTAAAGGTGACAAGGTCCGATGTATGTTTGTTCGCGGTTGTACTGATATCAAAAGGATCTGTTTTTTGATTTTGATTAAAGTTTTTGAGCGGGGCAGCGGACGGCATAAAACGGTCACGTAAATCGGCAGGTTTGATCAGGTGCGGCGCTGTCGGGGGCGTAATCGATATATTCATGTATTTTTCATTGATCTTATAGCGGGCATCGCCAAGTATTTTTGTGACATGTTCATGCACGCGTGAGTCCTGCAGCATTTCACGTGGCCTGATGTCTATGTAGTAACCTTCATCGTCTTGCGCGATTGTAAATGCGGAATAAAGATGGCCGTATTGGGCTTCCAGGTCTTTTTCTTTGTGGCATAATATACGGCGCAGCGCGAAGGATGCCGGCGCAGCTTCGATTTCCAGAGGGAAAATATTGACGCCTTCGAAAAGATCGTCAAGATCGCGTGAGAGCTTATGACCGGTTTCGTCACATGTATGAACAACCATGCAGTTATTGCTGGTGACTGTAATATCAATCAAATGTTTGTGAGTATCCATCAGATAATCGATATTATCATCAATCATCTCAATAAGTGTATCCCGTAATTTATTCGGTTTTTCCCCGCCGCGAAAATGATTGAACATAGTTAAAGACCCTGATTCTGTTTTTTATTTATGGTATAAATACTACAGGATACAAGGTTATGTCAATAATTTTAAAGAATTATGCCTCAGTTTTGTAGCGCTAGATCATCGCCATGCCGCCATTGACATGCAGGGTTTGTCCTGTGACATAGGCGGCTTCGTCGCTGGCGAGGTAAAGGGCGGCGGCGGCGATTTCGTCCGATGATCCCATGCGGCCTGCGGGGATGTTGCCGTTAATGGCGGCTTTTTGATCA
>Ga0136600_1001571_pt1 | contig 10218 bp, 8 predicted proteins | sample AntRauMFilla2698_FD_104634 | JGI IMG/M metagenome (GOLD analysis project Ga0136600, IMG submission 104634) | Saline lake microbial communities from Rauer Islands, Antarctica - Metagenome Filla 2 #698 | ecosystem: Environmental > Aquatic > Non-marine Saline and Alkaline > Saline | place...
ATAAGGGCTTGGGCCGCGGCTTGAACGCTCTTTTCGAGGAAGACGAGGATAGCGGCGCATCGGCGTATGGCGGGCAAGGGTCGCCATCAGGCCATAATAAGCGCCAAAGCGTTGGTGTCGAGCTGCTCCACGCCAGCCCGTTTCAACCGCGTCATAGTTTTGATGAAGATAGCATCGCCGAGCTTGCCGATTCGATTAAACGCCACGGCCTGATCCAGCCAATCATTGTGCGCGCGGATAAGGATAATCTCGGCACTTACGAAATTATTGCGGGCGAGCGGCGGTGGCGCGCCGCGCAAAAGGCTCAATTACACGAAGTCGCGGTGATTATCGCCGATTTCGACGATATTCAGGCCCTCGAAATTGCGTTGATCGAGAATTTGCAGCGCGAGGATTTAAACCCGATTGACGAGGCAAATGGCTATCAGAAATTGCTGGAAGATTACGGCCATACACAGCAGCAGCTTGCCGAGGCTTTGGGCAAGAGCCGCTCTCACATTGCCAATATGGTGCGCCTTTTGGGTTTACCGGACGCGGTTCAGGTTTATTTGCGTGATGGCAAGCTTAGCACAGGGCATGCGCGCGCCTTGATTACCGCCAAAGCGCCTGAGGTTTTGGCAAAGCGCATAATCACGCAAAATTTGAATGTGCGTCAGGCGGAAACGCTGGCAAGCGAGGATTCTAGCAAGTCCAAAAAAGCAGGCGCGAAAAAGAAAGCGCCGGTAAAAGATACCGACACGATTGCACTGGAGCGGGAAATCACAAACTTACTTGGCATGCGCGTGAGCATAGAGGCCAAGGGCGCAAAAGGCCATGTGCGGGTTGATTTCCGTGATTTGGACCAGCTTGACGGGATTTTAAAGCGATTATCTGCGAAGGAGCCCGGCGCGGCGTTGGCTCAAATGAAAGAAACCGACCCTACAGGCCACCGCCTGACGGATTAGGCCCCGCTTACGCGGCGCGGCGCGTTTTGCGCATTGATAACCCTAAAATTGTCTGCGCGCACAAGGTTTCAACTGGAATTCCCGACCGCTTGGTCTGTGCTTCCAGTTGATTGAGGCGATCCAGTATTTTCATCAGCGCATCAAGACTATGCCCTTGTAATTGCGTGCGAAATGCGGCTTCTTGTTTAAAAAATATGGGGGGCTTGAGCGCTTTCATTGCCTCGCCCGCATCTGCGCCGCTCTCCATTTTACAGCGCGCTATGTGCAATTTCATATAATGGCCCTGCAATGTCCGCAAAATGGAAATTACCGCCACGCCTTCGCCCAATAAGGTATGAAACGCTTTCATGGCTTTGTCGGCTTGGCCGCCCGCAACGGCATATACCAGATCATCATAGCTTTGCGCGCCCGCCTGCCCGCAAGCCGCCTGCGCATCGGTAATTGTGATGGGGCTGTCTTCCGCGCCTTTATAGGTGATTAATTTCTCCAGCTCGCCGCGAACTTTGGCGCGATCACCGGAAATATTCATTGAAAGCCATTGCACGGCGTCGCGGTCAATCATTTTGCTGTTTTCTTGCATGGTGGCTTGGATCAACCGCCCGAGATCACGTTCATCCTCGACATAACAGGGCACAGCCGCCGCATTTTTGGCCTTTTCACACAGCAGCCGCAGCGAGGAACGCGGCCCCAACTCGCCAGCCTCTAAAATCACCAGCGCCCCGTCATTAGGGCTTTCCAGATATTCTTTCACCAATTTCGTAATTTTATCACCCGCGCCTTCAATGCGCACCAAACGCTGGCCGCCCATCATCGACATGGCATTAGCCTCATCGGACAGCCGCGCGGGGTCTTCATTTAAAATATCGGATGAAAACACGGCGACATTAAACGGGTCGGCAATATCCTCGACCGCGCTGCGTGCCATGATTTTCGCGCGCTCCTGCATTAAACCCTGATCGGGGCCGTATACCAAAATTACGCGCGCCGCCGGATCCGGCGAAGCAACGAAAGGTTCAATATTGCGAAAGGTAATCTTCATTTAAGCGGCATTTTTTAAACGGTCAGCAAATATGTCAGCATTGCACTTATAGGGGTTTTCAAACAAGGCGGGATCGTAGCTTTTTTGCAAATCGCGCACATCCTGCAGCGTGGGAAGCAGCAGGTGATTGACTTTCGCATCGGTCATACCGCTGCGGCAAATTTTCAAAATCGGCGCGGCCATCTCGCTGAAATCATGTTTATCCGCCGCCCCTTCTAAAATATCCGCAAAACGCTGGGCAAAATCGCTCATCCGGCCGTTGCCGTAGGCGATTTCAAAATACTGATTATTATGCTGATAGGCGGCCATATAGGATTCGCGAACCAAAAGCCGCGTTTCTTCTTCCTTGGCAAAATCAAACCCGAAAGATGCCAGCAATTCATCGATTTTCGCGGCAAAATCCTCGTCAAAAGCCAGCGCGCCAACAATAAGCGCCGCACTATTATGCTGGTGAAGGCCCACGCCGAACATGCGCGCTTCGTAGCGGTGGGCAACGACTTGTTCGTCCTTGTTTTTCAGCGCCGCTAATTTCACATCCGGCCATAATATGCTTTCGGAGAGGTGGAAATTGCTCGCTGTATTCAAACCTTGCTCTTTCAGCGTATTCATTGTCATCCATACGCCCGAGGGGATGCGGTGCAATATGCCCGCCTCATCGTAATAAACGTAAAGCGGGTTATTCATGACGTGATGAATATGCGCATCCAGATATTCTTCGCCGGATTGTGCCGAAAACACATAGCACGGACAGCCACCGCGCCCATGTAAATGCCGCCGGTAATGCATGCCGTGATGATAGGTAACTGGCTGCCCTTCCGCAAAGCCGGAGGTATTATCGCTCATCATGAATAAAAACGGCGCCAGCGCATACAGCCGGCGCACATTGCCGAGCATATGATCGGGGTCGCGGTAACTCACCGAAACCTGATTGGATTTACAAACAGAGAAATACGCGGCGATATCCATCATATCCTCGCGCGGCGGCTTGAAGAACGCCTCATAGCGATCAACATTCACAACATTTTGTAGCAACTCCAAATGGGTTTTATCAGGCAAATCGGAGAAAAAAGAGCGCTTGAGCCCCATTTCAGCAGCCAGCGCCGTAAGCTTGCCGATTTTATCTTGCGTGTCGGCCAGGATTTTCGGCAATTTATCGAATGTGCAGGCCGCCGAATTAATCTCCATCGTTTCGGCGGTGGGCTCGATGCGGATCCAATCGCCCTTATAACGTGCGGTGCCCTCGGCAGAAAGCGCCTCATTTTGCGCAACATTCATGGACGGTAAATCAGGCACGGCGGGGTCAAAGAAAGCCAGCTCGACCTCGACACCCATTTTGGCGTCCTGACCGGCGCCCGCATAATTTTCTATGACATCATCGGCAGATGAGATAATGCGGAAATCCGCGGCATTGACCTGTGACATGGCGCCTCCAATCTTAAGAATATAGGAAATATGACGATCAGGGCAAGCGCGCGCTGAAAAAATTAAATTTTAATCGCTCAGCTCCTCATCCCACACTTTCATTGCGCGGCGCACGTGCGGAATGGTGATCGAGCCGCCGACAAGCATGGCAATGGAAACGCTATCGGCCAGCTCCTCCGATGTGACGCCCCGCTCTTTGCACTGAATAAGGTGGTACAAAATACAATCGTCACACCGCAAAACCAGCGAAGCGACAAAGCCGAGCAATTCTTTCGTTTTGGTATCCAAAGCGCCGGCCTCATAGGTTTTGGCGTCCAAACCAAAAAACCGTTTTTGCGATGAATTGGCGTATTTTGCCAAAATCTCGTTATAGGCTTCGCGCTGCTGCTGGAATTCTTCAACTTTGGCCATGGTTAGGCCACGACCGCAGCGCACTCTTGTGACTGTCCTTTTCCGATAATGCCTAAACTTTGTAGCGCGCTCGTTTTTACGACGTGCGCTGCAACGGTGTCGGCAGAGCTTTTAATGTAAGAGGAGAGACCCAGTTCACTTTGCAACTTTTCCGCTGTCAAATCATTAGCGCTATTCTGAAAGGCGACTTTGATTGTTTCAATTGTTTGAAAGGGCGTTTGCGTTTTGATTTCGGGTGAATGATTTAGGTAGATTTGTGGCAAACAGGCTATTATTTGCCCTTCAAACTCCACATCATAACTATTTGCTTTTTGATTGTATGTAACAGAAACACTCATGTTTTTTCTCCTTAGAAAGTTTTTTCAATCCTTTGGGAAAAATAACATGCACCAAAAGGGCGCAAGCATATATCGCCCGCCGGGTTTCCTAATTTGGAACCACGGCAGGCCTCTATTTTAAAAATGTGAGGGAAGCCATGGCGCTTTAGCTTTGATAACGCGGTGCAAGCTGTCTCCATCAAATCCCGCGGGTCTTCACAAGGAAGATATCTCACTCATAATATATTTTTGAAAAGCCTGTCAAACTTTTTATATCTAATTATGCTTATTTTATGCCCCGGGTTTTTAATCTAGCGATTAAAATACAGGGCCAATTGCGTTTCAATCTGCTGCGCCAATCCATCCAGCGCATTTTCACGCGCATCTTGTTCGGTGATGTTGGTCGCAAATTCGCTGCCTAGAATATTATAACTGGTAACGGCGCGCAGGCTGCGGTTTAAAACAGGCTCGGTCTCGCCTTTACGCTTCAGGTTAATGGCGGCGCTTATGCGCAATTGCCCGCGCGTAGAATCCGATGATTTTGTAATATCAAGATCCGTGCGGCTTTCTGCGATGCGGCTAATGTCTAAAATATAGGCGGGATCTTGCGGCCGCCCGTGGCGGTAAAAACGATCAATGAGCGCGTTGCGTAAATATTGCCCTTCGCGATTGGGGATATTCTCGATATGAATTTGCGCAAGCTGTTCCTGCGCGGGAGAGGCGCCGCCACCTGTGCCGTAAACCGGTGCAAACCCGCAAGCGGTTAAAAGCAGCGTAGAAAAAACGGCGATGGTGGCGAATAATTTTTTCACCCCGCCACCACATTCACAATGCGGTTCGGCACAACGATGATTTTTCGTACCGTCAGCCCGTCAATGGCGCGCTGCACACCTTCGGCGGCCAGCGCGGTTTCCTCGGCGACTTTTATATCCGCATCGCTGGGCAGTGTAATTGTGGCGCGGACTTTGCCATTGACCTGCACGCCGATTGTAACGCTCTCTTCTTGCAGCAGGCTTTCATCAATATCCGGCCATGGCTCATTGGCGATCAGCGTCTCATGGCCAAGTTCGCTCCAAAGCTCCTCGGCCAGATGCGGCATCATCGGCGCAAATAATTTCACCAGCGCCTCAAACCCGTGACGTAATACCCAATCAGAGCCATCGCCGCTCTTTGCGTTTTGGCTTAGTTTTTCCAGCACATTGGACAGCTCGCGAATGCGCGCTACCGCTTTGTTCATGGCAAAATCTTCGATATCTTCGCCGACACCTTTGATGGTTTTATGTGTCTCGCGCAGGGCGGAATCTGCCTGTTCGGATAAATTCTCCGGCTTGGCCGTGCCTTTATCCGCAACGGCCACGGCCGGGTCGGTAATCATGCGGTGCAATTTATTGACGTATCTCCACGCGCCCTCAATACCGCTTTCGGTCCATTCCAAATCGCGCTCGGGCGGGGAGTCGGAGAGAATAAATAAACGTGCCGCATCCGCGCCGTAAGTTCCCATAATTTCTTCCGGGTCCACGACATTCTTCTTGGATTTGGACATTTTCTCCACGCGGCCAATCGTGACGGCAGATTTATCGCCCATCTCTTCATATTCGGCCGGAGAAACCCATTTGCCGCCCGCATCTTTGAATGTGCGGTGCGTGACCATGCCTTGGGTGAACAGGCCCGCAAATGGCTCGTCCGGCACGCTATAGCCGCATTTCGCGAGCGCGCGGGTAAAGAAACGTGAATAGAGCAAATGAAGCACGGCATGTTCAACCCCGCCAATATATTGGTCAACAGGCATCCAGTAATTGCTGGCCGCGTCGGAAAAGGCGCGCGATTCATTCTCGGGGTCAAGATAGCGCAAAAAGTACCAGCTACTCTCGAAGAACGTATCGCACGTATCTGTCTCGCGCGTGGCTTCGCCGCCGCATTCGGGGCAGGCCGTATGTTTCCATGTCGGATGCCGGTCCAGCGGATTGCCCGGCGCGTCATAATTAATATCCATTGGTAATTCGACCGGCAATTGATCTTCCGGCACGGGGACAAGACCGCAAGATCCGCAATGAATGAAGGGCACCGGACAGCCCCAATAACGTTGCCGCGATAATCCCCAATCACGCAGACGATATTGCGTTGTGCCAAAACCATTGCCAGACTCTTCGCATTTTTTAATGACGGCCGCTTTGGCCTCGTCAATCTCCAGCCCGTCCAGCCATTGCGAGTTCACCAGTTTTCCCGGCCCCGTATAGGCCTCTTTTTCGATGCCTTCATCGCCGGAATCAATCACTTCCTTGATCGGCAAATCATATTTCTTGGCGAAATCAAAGTCGCGCTGGTCGTGGGCGGGCACGCCGAAAATCGCGCCCGTGCCGTAATCCATCAAAATGAAATTGGCGACATAGACCGGAATTTCTTGGCCGGGTAGCAAGGGGTGCGTGGCCTTATAACCCGTATCAAAGCCCAGCTTGTCGGCTTTTTCGATAGCTTCTTCGGATGTACCGACGGCCTGGCATTTTTGCACAAACGCGTCAAAGCCGTCTTTATCACCGGCCAGATCGCGCGCCAGCGGATGATCGGGCGACAGGCCAAGGAAAGACGCACCGAACAGCGTATCGGGTCGGGTGGTGAACACTTCTATATCTTCATCACGGCCAGCAATATTCCATTTAAACCGCAAGCCCTGCGATTTGCCGATCCAGTTTTCCTGCATGATGCGGACTTTATCGGGCCAGCGATCAAGGCTCTCCAGCCCCTCCAGCAATTCATCGGCAAATTCGGTAATTTTCAGGAACCATTGATTAAGCTTGCGGCGCTCGACCGGCGCGCCTGTGCGCCAGCCTTTGCCGTCAACGACTTGCTCATTGGCCAGCACGGTATTATCAACCGGATCCCAATTTACAACGGATTCTTTGCGATAGGCCAAACCGTTCTTGTGGAAATCGAGGAACATTTTTTGCTCATGCTTATAATAGGACGCATCGCAGGTGGAAATCTCGCGGCTCCAATCAATCGCCAGCCCCATCTCTTTGAGCTGCTTGCGCATTTCTTCGATATTGCTATTGGTCCAATCCGCAGGCAAAGCGCCGCGATCCATCGCCGCATTTTCCGCCGGAAGCCCCAGCGCGTCCCACCCCATCGGGTTCAGCACGTTAAAGCCGCGCGCTTTTTTATAACGCGCCACAACATCGGACAGCGTGTAATTACGGACATGGCCAACATGAATGCGCCCCGAAGGGTAAGGCAACATGGCAAGCACATAATATTTGGGCTTACCCGGGTCTTGGGTAACCTCGAAGATTTTCTCTTCGTCCCAACGGGCGCGCCACCGCGCCTCGGCTTCTTTGATATTATAGCGTTCTGACATAGCGGGAGCCTTTAAATGCTTTAATCGTCGCGTTCAATCTGCGCGATGCGTAATTGGCGCGCGCGCGTTAAGATAGAATCTTCCAATTGCCGCACAGTTTCGTTGGTCGCGGGAATATCGCGCCAATCACCCAGCTCGCGGCGCTGCTTGAACACGCGCACACGCACACCATCGGAGCGCAGCTCGCGGCCCAAGATAAAGACGTTAATCTTGAATCGCTCGTCTGTCGCCTCGGGCGGCGTGTACCAATCTGTCAAAATCACCCCGCCAAACGGATCGGCGCTGGCTAGTGGCATAAACGACACCGTATCCAAAGAGGCGCGCCACAAAAAGCTATTCACCTCGATACCATTCGCGCCCGTATCATTGCGTTCGCTTTTATTCCCCAGCAAGCTCAACCCGTCTTTGCCGAAAATGCTTGATGGCTCCGCATAAATATCGCCGCCGGTTGAACTGCGGTCCGCGCCGGTGGGGTATTTGGCTTCGCGCTCTACGCCCGCGCACCCCGCCAACAAAGCGGGCGCGGCCAAAAAGCCCATACAGACAAGAATAATTTTGAAAGATCTTTGCATGGCTCGTTATTTACTCTTTTTTGTTGCTCATATAATATAGTTTGTGTTTACCACGGGACGGGCGCTCTCTCAAGCGGCAAATGACCCCCGCCAGCGCCCAAGCGCCGTGATAGCGCGCCGTGATGGCGGGCGGGCAAACCACGCAAAGCGCCCCACCGCGCGATGTTGCAAAATTGCCACAGCTTTTGAAAAAATTTTCACATTCCTCCAATCCGCATTGATTTGCCCCCGCATAACAGTCATTACTGGCATTGTCTTTTGGGAACAGAAGGCTTGTCTTTGTGAAATATGCACTTCGCATAAATCGCTTTTTTTATAATCATCGCAAACTTTTGATTGGAGATTCTACGATGAAAAAACTTTTACTTAGCACCGCTGCTGTAGGTTTGGCTCTTGCTGCTACGCCTGCAAACGCACAAGTATCACTTGATGTCGGTGGTCACCTGAAAGGCTATGTTGCTTTTCATGACCAAGACACACTAACAGGTGTAGAAACTAATGACTTTGATATTCTGCGCGAAACAGAAATTCACTTCACTGGTGAAACAACATTGGATAACGGCCTGACGGTTGGTGTTCACGTTGAAGCCGAAGTTGATGGTGGTGACACTAACGACTCATTCGAAGTTGATGAATCATATGCTTACTTTTCTGGCTCATGGGGCCGCGTAAACTTCGGTAACGAAGATGGCGCCGCTTACTTGCTGCAAGTTGCTGCTCCTTCTGCAGATGACAATGTTGACGGTCTTCGTCAATATGTTCAAGGCGTTAACTACGCTGATGATGTTGTTGAAGCGGGTGGCTTCTTGGACACAACATTCGCAAATGGCGTTGACTATGATAACGACTTTGCTGAGCGTTCAGAAAAAATCACATACTTGTCACCCATCATGAATGGTTTCCAGGTTGGTGGTTCTTACACACCCGACATTGACAATGGTAATGACGTTACACGCGGACTTGCCGGTGTAGGTTTAGACGATGTTGATGACCGGTACGGTGAAGTATGGGAACTTGCCGCTCGCTACGAAGGCATGTTCAACGATGTTGGCGTGATCTTGGGTGCGGGTTATACTTCTGGTCAGCTTGAAGGCGACAGTGGTGCCGCTTTGGATGACTTTGATGAGTGGAACGTTGGTGCGGATCTGGACTTTGGTCCAATCGGTGCCGGTGTTGTTTACACAGAAAACAACAATGGTCAAGATACTCTAGATTCTAACGAAACTGTGGTTCTTGGTGTTGACTACACAACTGGTCCATTCAAATTGGGCGCATCTTGGTTCAATAATGAAACTGATGAAAACGGCGCAGCATCTGAAATTGAAACAGATCGTTATTCTGCCGGTGTTGTTTACAGCTACGGTCCAGGCATGACCTTCCGTGGTTCTGTTCACCAAATCGAGCACGATGTTGAAGGTGGTAACGATGTTGAAGCAACAACATTCTTGGTTGGTACACAAATCACCTTCTAATCGCTTCGCGATTACAAGGCTAAAGAATTGGGAAAGGCGCTCTAACGGGCGCCTTTTTCTTATGCGCGCTCATGAATTCCCCGTGAAAACGGGGCTCTTTTCGTATTTGTATTGTCATTGCGAGGACCCCGGACTTGATCCGGGGGACGCGGCAATCCAGAGTGGTTTCTTAAAACTGGATTGCTTCGCCCAAAATAAATTTGTTCTCACAATGACAATCTGTGTAAGTTAGGCTCTATGAGCATTGCCAATAATCTTATTTCTATCCATGAACAAATCGCAGGCGCCGCCAAAGAGAGCGGCCGCGCGGCGAGCGACATTAACCTGATCGCGGTCAGCAAGCGCCAAAGCGAGGACCGCATCGCCGCAGCGCTGGCGGCAGGGCACCGGACATATGGTGAAAACCGTGTGCAGGAGGCGCAGGCGCGCTGGGCGCATCGCCGCGCCGATTATCCGGATTTAAAGCTGCATCTGATAGGCCCCTTGCAAACCAACAAAGCCGCCGAAGCGGTGGCGCTGTTTGATGTCATTGAAACGCTGGACCGCGAAAAACTCGCCCGCGCGCTGGCCAAAGAGATGGAAAAGCAAAACCGCCCACTGCCCTGTTTCATTCAGGTGAATACGGGCGACGAGGACCAGAAAAGCGGTATTGCCGCCACGGATGCCGCCGATTTCCTGCAATTTTGCCG
>Ga0136600_1001576_pt1 | contig 10192 bp, 14 predicted proteins | sample AntRauMFilla2698_FD_104634 | JGI IMG/M metagenome (GOLD analysis project Ga0136600, IMG submission 104634) | Saline lake microbial communities from Rauer Islands, Antarctica - Metagenome Filla 2 #698 | ecosystem: Environmental > Aquatic > Non-marine Saline and Alkaline > Saline | place...
CTCTGCCGTGCCCTGTACCGGGTCGCGCAGACCAAGCGGCTATTACACTACGCGTGCCGATATTTTTCCCAACGCTCTTTCAGGCTAAGGCCTGGGGCGCAAAGCCTGGGGCGCAAAGCCTGGGGCGCAAAGCCTGGGGCGCAAAGCCTGCATAACTAGCCGTCCGACCCAAATGCAAGAGAACCGTCGTGGAACAGTCCCAGGCAAAGACTAGCCCTCCGCACTTATCGTTCATAATTTCGTTATTCGGGTAGTTGTTCATCCGAAGCGTCGGCTCGGTCATTTTCAAATACGCCATTCGCAGCAATTAGAATTTTGCCTGTGATCACGGGGGCGCCTAGCCTTGCTGGCCTACGCTTTATCCTCAAGCGTCATTCTGAGGAATCAGTAAGCCAAAGGCTGCTGATGATGACGTGAGAATCTCTCAGACGCTTATAGTAGAATCTGAATGGCTCAAAGTTCAGTTTTCTTTCATCTGTGTTCGCATGGTGTCGCTCAAGCCGCTGGGCTTTTACCACGCCACGTAGGCTTTTTTCATTGACCGAAGCGTCGGATCGTTTAAAGTAATCGCAGCGGCGCACCGCCAAAAAATCTAGCGGTCCGACGATTCGGCAAAATAATCACCTGTCAGCCGCACAGTCCAAACAACGCCCGGGTATTTTGACTGGCCACCGTTCCTCGAAATCCTATTTAACATAATACTACTACCTATGAATTTCGGTTGGGTATTCCTACACACAGTGAAAAGCATAGTTCCAGCTGGACGCGGGCCGGCTCTTCGCTAAAATTATTCACTGAATGATTTCCTAACGCTCGGCCCTAATTCGGGAAATACAAGGGTAAAATAAATCAAGGCTTATTTAGCCAACGCTCAAAATCCCAACACATCGTAGTTCCCCAAAGCTATATTATCGAGCACGCCTTCTAATAACGCAGGACGTTATCGGTTCGATGTTTCGGTAACAGAGAGGCTGTTTCATAATTCGCCTTTTTTTGTTTCGTGATACGATAAATATGCCGTAACGAATGATAATTATGAATTATTGTCAATTTTGATATTTTGGACATTACGTCAAGTAACGTTCGTAATCCATACTTTGGCTAAGTGTTCTTACAATAAAAACTCCTGATTCAGAGTGCAGGTAAAAAATCAAATGAGATTTGTAGACGAATCGCTTGAGAGAAGGATAAAACTCAGATGCATCTCTACCTATTCCAGAATTTTCTGTTAATGTTTGAAAAACATCATGAAGACCAATCAAGTATTCTTGTGCTTGATTTAATCCGAATTTCTCAATTCCATATTCATATATTTCTGAAATGTCGATCTCGCATTCTTTTGAAAGTTTATAGGCGTCCATCCGCTTTCATTCTTTCCTCTACCTTTTTCATAATATCTGGGATGGTACTTTCACTTATTCCACTTTCTAGACCTTTTGCAATAGCCGCTTTTAAAGTAGAAAATTTGGTGTTTTTCGACTGATCTTGTCGTACAAGATGACGAAGATATTCACTATCATTTGTGAATTCCCCAGCAGTTATCTGAGCTTTAATCCATTTATCTTGCTGTTCAGTAAAAGTTATTGTTTTTCTAACTGTAGCCATAAGTTTAAATTAATTGCCTAGATAATCATACTATTGGTGTAATAATAAGACTAAACGCTGACAAAGCCAAACTAAAAACAAGTATGCACTCTTATAAAGCCGCACACATTTGTCATCCCCTCTCTCCTACCTACAATCCAAAAATGTCAAAAGAGTGGACTAGGCGTCCCCGACTGGCCGTCCGCGACTGGGCGTCCCCGACTAGGCGTCCCCGACTAGGCGTCCCCCTTGACGGGCGTAACTTGGCGTTCCCCAAAGCTGTATTATCGGATATGCCTAGTGATAACGCAGGACATTACCGAGTCGCGTAGACCGATGCGTTGGACCGGGAACAATACTCGTGATTTCCGGATGCGCAGCATTATTGCAGATGTCTAGTCTAACCGAACCGAAGTTTCGTCTGAAAGACGGTTTATAGCCACTCGGGCCAGCGAACTAACAAACTCTGGGCCCTAAGCCAACACTAAATAAAGTTTTTTCTCAACGCTTTTTTGGCTAGCTCTCCTAAGCAAGAGAACCCGATTTTCGTATCGTCTGAGAAATGCGTATCTGCCTGCCTGCAGGTTTGATCCTTCTATTGGTATTTATTCAATTCTCATTTGTATTATCTTACATAAGTTATTCTAAAATTAGAATATATTATGCGTCGTAAAATCCCAGAATCAACACTTCCAAAGCTTAACCGATCACAAATAATAACGGAGGAAGGTATGGAAAAACTCAAAGAAGAACTCCAGCATCTATGGAAGGTAGAACGTCCTGATATAACCAAAAAGGTGACATGGGCAGCTAGTTTGGGAGATCGTTCTGAGAATGCAGATTATCACTACAATAAGAAACGATTAAGGGAAATAGATAGTCGTTTGATGTATTTGCGGAAATGCATTGATGATTTTAAAGTAATGGGATACCATCCACATCAAGAAGGAAAAGTCAATTTCGGTGCTTGGGTGAAGATCGAAAATGTCCAAAAGAAGCTCAAAAAGCGCCTAAGAATCGTCGGCTATGAAGAACTCATCGCAGCTAAAGACTATATCTCCATGGATTCTCCTATCGCACAAGCGCTGTTAAAAAAAGAAGTAGGCGATGAAGTGATAGTGAAAACTACAGCAGGTGAATTTAATTGGCGGATAATTACTATTGAGTATCAGAAATAGCTCTTTTGCCAACCGTACAAAAACTTTATGCCTACTCTACGCTTCCTTCAGCCTTAAGAAAGATTAGGCTCCAAGCAGCATTTCAAATCATTTGATGATATAATGATATTATTTTAAGCGGCTATTGCAGCGAGTTTGTGCTTTAGTCCATTGGTTTTGCTTATTTCAGCCGCTGATTGTTAAAATCCACCTCAGTTTATTTTCCACGTTTAAATCATTTAGCTAAAAATGCTGGAATTAAGAAATGCTCTGTAATCTTATGTGATTGAGGATGAGCGTATGGCTTATTGTAGGCCTTAGCCGTAATGACGATGACCATTTCTAATTCTTTAATCATCACAATATGATTGCCTCCATTTCCACTAGCCATATATGCCTCATAGAGGCTACCCGCTATCTCAAAAGTGCTATTCCAAAATAGATAGCCATAATGCTGCCCATCAGATGTTTGTTGATGTTTGGTATGTGAAAGGTGTACCCAATCGCTTGGAATGATTTGTTGGTCTTTCCACTTGCCTTTGTTCAGGTAAAGCTGTCCATACTTTGCATAGTCAAGCGTGGTAAGCCGACACGAACCCGCAGTATTGGCGACACCAGTTGGCGTTTTTTGCCATTTTACTTTGCTGATATTCAATGGTTTGAATAGTTTTTCTTTGGCATATTTCTCAAGATTGTTCGTTTGCTTTTCGAGTATATCGCCAAGTAATACCACGCCTCCTGTGAAGTAGCTCCAATGCTCAGACGATTCCCTAATGGGTAAATCCAATACGAATTTTACCCAATCTTTTGTAGGGTACATATTTTCCTCATTGCCAGGAGATGATGCATCTGCGTCGTTACCATCAAACACAGTATTCATTTGAAGCAGATCACTCACACTTATATTCTCTTTTCGAGGATCAAAATTTTCAAAGTTTTGAAGCTCATAAAAGTCTCCAATCGTCGCTTTTTCGGAAGTAATCAATCCCTCATTTATGGCAATGCCGATGAGTGAAGAAGTAAAGGATTTTGTCATTGACCTGGTGTCATGGAGCGTTTTCCTTTTCGCTCCGTTGAAGTATTCTTCTAATGCGAGCTTGCCGTCTTTTATCACAACGATACTTGTAATGTCCTTCAAGGTTTCGTTGGCTATTTGCTCATTAAGGTCTTTTATGAGGTTCTCATTAAAATTGTCTGAATACAAAGACCACTCTGTTTTTGAGATGTCCTGAATGGCTCGTTGTGCCTCAGTGACTGCTATGGGTTCTCTAATGACTTTGACAGATCCTTCCGCAATCACGTCTCCGATAATCGTTTTCTTCTCAACTCCAACATTATCCAAATAGGGTTGAACTTGGATAACCAACTGATGCTCACCGACTGATAGCGCATCATCTCCCCCTCCTTGGAACATAAATCTTTGCCAAAGGAATCGTCCCCAGTGGTCGGGATTGTCTTGCCGAACCAAAGGAATACCATATACGGTTTGTTCATTCTTATAAGCGCAACTACCCGCACCGTAGGGTATTTTGAATTGATATACTGCATCACCATCCACCCAAAAACTGAACATGAAGTTTCCATTGTCACAAAGTTGAGAGACGCTCAGCTCAGGAGCTAATTGGTTCAAATAAGCCGTGAGTGTTTTAGCTAGAAAAATGCGGAGATTGAGGTCATTCGTCTTTGAAAGTTTTACTTCGGAAAGAAAATCCTCCTCTGTAAATGAAGTAAAAGGAAGGAATGCTTCCATAAAGGCAATTTCCCCTATATGGTTTTGATGCATTTCATTGATAATAGCACCCTGAGATAGATTTAAGCTCGGTTCTGCCTTTTTTTGGCTATTTACGCCGTGACAGAAAAGACATAGAAATCCTAATAGAAAAATGGACTTTTTCATTTTATTGATATTTGATTAGTAAAGATTTTGTGAAAATTCCTCAGTTTCTGGAAACCTCAACAGGAAACATTGTCCGTTTGAGCACTACTGCAAAAACTTAACTTTTATTCTGTTTTATCCAACGAAGGATTGTGAAAAAAGAAACGATTAACGCACTACCACCAAAGCCTAGAATAGAGGCTAAGTAAATGGTGGATTGACCCGTCTGGATATGGAAATACCCAATAGCTATTTTGCCAAATATCAAACCCGTCGCAAGTCCGATAGCGACTAGCCCAATCACAAAAAGCATATAGTACCGCTCCGATGATTGAAACATATCTGGGTTTGCTCCTGCTTCTATCAGCGCCATGCGCTCTTTGTTTCTGGTGGTGAAGTAGTAGTAGGCTATCGCCAGGGATATCAAATAAAAAGAGATATAAGTAAGACTAGTTCCAAAATCCATGTGACAGTTATTTATATAGAAGACTTCAACTTGAGGAGAGCGGTTACACTTTATGTTTTTTTAATCCATTTGAAAAACAGAATGAACCCAAACGCCGAAGCAACTAGCATGAGAAGCGCTAACGAATCTACAAAATAGTACTTTCCATAATTACTTGATATAAAGGTTATTAGCATTACTGAGATTGACAGAATGCCTAATAGCATGGTAATCTTGAAGACCAAGGGACTGGACTGCATCGGTTTAACAATTTCTTGTTTTGGCACATGGCTATTGAGAATTCGCTCCAAGACATTTGAGCTAAATGATTCAGCCGGCGATTTTCTGTTCCTTTTCATATTAAGTCGTTTTTACGATCTTCCAGTAATACCTTCAATTTTTTACGGGCTCTCATCAGTTTCACTTTGCAATTAGAATGTTTCCATGTTGTGATCTCTGTGATTTCTGCTATCGACTTCTCTCCCAGATAAAAGAGCGTAATGATCAGTCGATCCTCATCGGGCAATCTACTAAGGGTTTCTTCTATGATTCGTTTCTGATCTTGGTATACCAGGCCTCCTAAGTCATCCCCCTCGGACCCAACCTCATATTTTTGAGTTTTGATCATTTCATCATCACGTGCGATATCTCTAGCAGTCTTATTTGACTTGGTCAATGCTGTATTAAAAACGATCTTGTATAACCAGCTCGAGAAACGTGATTCTCCATTGTATTGACCTATAAACCTGTAAATTTTCACGAAAGCATCTTGCGCTACCTCTTCTGCATCTTCACTATTGTGCACGATAGATCGAGCGATATTGTAGGCAAGTGATTGATATTTCTCCACCACATAAGTAAAAGCCACATGATCTCCACGTTGTACCCTAGCAATGCACTCCTCCAGTTTCTGATCTACCATATGCGTAATAGGAAGACTCGATATTGAAACAATTGGTTACATCTGGGTGAATAGCACTACATGATTCCTTTGTCTAATTGGGCGATTAAACTTATTTCCATTGGACTGGGCGTCCCCGACTAGGCGTCCCCGACTAGGCGTCCTCGACTAGATTTCTACGGTTCAAATAAGGGAATGTGTATAAGTTTTATCATATTTTCTAACATCTCTAATACATGCCAAAACTCGATGAATGATTTTATTTCTAACCGCATAAAGGGTACTCATTTTATTCTTACCCTCAGCTACTTTACTTTTATAGAAAGTCTATAATTCGCCTTTGCCGCTAGGCAGGTTATTTAACATATTTATGGATGCAGGATCAGCTCAGCGGATTCACTCGTCACCTGATTTCAACTTTAAATACTCGCTTGTTTTAATATGGAAGATATTTTAATACAAACCTCCAAGGTTTCCACTCCAAATTAGCAATCACTGCTTCAATACACGACTCAAAATGAGATTGACCAAGAAAAACCTTGAAGGTTTACAGTGTTGGCTCGATAATTAACCGAACTCAGGTTCATAGCTATTGCCACTACCCACTTAGCCAATGCCATTGTCTACTTATTAGAGGATACTGACTAATTCTTGGATAGCACTGCCTACCTATTGGATGGTACTGGCAACTTATTGAATATCAATGCCTAGTTATTAGATGATGCTGACAAACTATTAGGTGGCACTGACAACTTATTGAATACCAATGCCTAGTTATTCGGTGATACCGCTTACTTATTTGATACTACTGACTAGTTATTAGGTGGCACTGACAAGTTATTGAATAGTACTGCCTAGTTATTAGGTGGTACTGACAAGCTCTTGGCAGCCACAATCTTCATGGTTGGCGGATTAGATATTCATTGGTCTTATACGGCAATAAACGGAAATATGAAAAACTTCACCATTTTAGCAGATACACTTATACGTTATTCGTATTGTATTATTAAAGCTTAAAGTTTATTCCCTATGTTATTAAGAAAGCTTAACTATTCAGATGATGTATTGGTCCAGTATGCCAATAAGGTATTGAGCGAATGGCAGGAAGACCTTCCCGCATTTACTGCCTTTAACTCGGAATTAGGGGAAGCCAAACGCGATGAAATGGCCAAAATGGTTAACTGTGCCCTGAAGGAGGGTAGCGATGAGCTCAACGTTTTCAAGCTAGGCGACCTCACCGATGCACTGCCACAGGAAATGGAAAATGCTCGCAGCTTCTACCAGCAGTTGCGCTGCTGGGTGATTAATGCATTCCCCAACCGTGTGGCAGTAAAACGTCAATTTGGTATTCAACGTTTTCGAAAGGTTGCCGGCTCACAGGAAGCCATGCTCAGTTTTTACCAGTCTCAATCAATCGATGGAAAATTATCGCACTGTATTGGAAGTCGTCAATAGTCCGCCTTCCCTTCTGGACGGTTTGGCTACCTTGGTAGAAACACTGTCCACCGGCTAACAAGCACAGGAAAAGAAAAAAGGCAACCGTACCGTAGATACGTAGGAGCGCATCAAAAACCTTAATTGGCTGTATGCGTTCGCACGGGCTTTTAACGCAGCTGCAGAGTTTGTCTACTATGACTCGGCGAAACGGGATCTATACAGGCTCCCTAAAAAACCTTGGCGGTTTACACCGTTTGCACGATTATTCATCGAACTCAGGTTATTTAAACTCCATGTTCCTTCAGAGCCACTTTCCCCCAAACCTTTTGGCTTCTTCAGCATTTTAAGCTTTACTAATGCGTTGAATTTGCGGTTAGTCTATCAGTGTAACTAATTGTTTAGTTATAGAATCATGTCTGATTTTTAGGGAGGCAATAACTTAGCAGACAAAAAATGGAGACACAACTAGAAATTGTGGACTTGACCATCAAAAATGTCCTTCTAGAATACGTAGAGTCTGTAACTTCGCGAGGCACATCTAAATCAATCAAATGGAGGAATTTGAAATTAAAAAGGGCGAAGAGTTTATAGAATTAAACAACCTGCTTAAAATACTCGGTTGGGTATCCACAGGTGGTCAGGCAAAGCAAGTAATCACCGAAGGCCAAGTTGAAGTCAATGGCCAAGTGGATACAAGAAAAAGAATGAAGCTGCGTTCTGGGGATTCCATTGTTTTCGGAAAAGAATCAGCAGTTATCAAATGAAAACTACAGTCAGTATCATCGGTTGCGGATGGCTAGGTCTTGCCCTTGGAGAATCACTTGTTTCCAAAGGTTACAAAGTAAAAGGGAGTAGCACGTCTGCACAAAAACTTGATAAATTAGCAGTTGTTGGAATCGAACCATATCTTATCGCCTTGACTCCTTCGTGTGTGAGCGTTCGTGATTTCTTTAATACTGATATTTTAATTATCAATATCCCGCCAAGAAACCAAAACAACGATCCCGACTTCCATGAAAAACAACTCTTTTTCTTAAAGCAGAAGGCCATCGAAAATGGTATAAAACAGCTCATTTTTGTTTCATCGACTTCTGTATATCCTAGCAATAACAGTATTGTAGCAGAAGCAGAAGCATCATTGAGTGGGAAAAGTAGAGGCGGTATTTCATTATTAGCGATGGAAAACATCTTCACACAGGAGCATCAGTTTTCAACAACAGTCATTCGCTATGCAGGACTGATTGGGCCTGATAGACATCCGGGTAACTTTTTTTCAGCTGACAAGCTTTATCAAGGAGGAAGAGTGCCTGTGAATTTGATACATCGCGAAGATTGTATCGGCATCATTGAGTTTATTATTGCGGAAAACCTTTGGGACGAAACATTTAACGCATGCCTGCCCGACCATCCCACTAAAGAAGTTTTTTATACCAAAGCTGCGAAAAAACTCAATAAAAAACCTCCATCATTTCAACATGATGAAGGCCTGAATTATAAGATTGTAAGTGCCGACAAACTGGTCAAGGCGGGCTATCAATTCAAATACAAAAAATTATTAGAGACTATTTGAACTTGATTTTTCTAAGGCCATTGAAATACAGCCAGGCTGCTTTTATTTTAGAACCACCTTTTCTCGATAGTTCCATCGCATCCCAAAGTTCTTCGGGTACCTGATCCAAATCGTTCATTTCACCAGCTCCTTTGAGCCATTCGCCACCATCTATGGTCACTACCTCACCATTAACATAAGCAGAAAAATCGGATACCAAGTAGGCGGCTAAGTTGGCGAGCTCTTGATGCTCTCCTACTCTACCTACAGGGACTTTCTTAGCAGGATCAAATTTCTTTTTCAAGTCTCCTGGCAGCAAGCGATCCCAAGCGCCTTTTGTTGGAAAAGGACCTGGCGCGATGGCATTGCTTCTGATACCATATTTGGCCCATTCTACGGCTAAAGATCTTGTCATTGCCAGTACGCCGGCCTTGGCTGCAGCAGAAGGCACCACATAACCAGAACCGGTCCAAGCATAAGTAGTGACTATATTTAAGATGATTCCCGGCACTTTATTTTCGATCCAGTCTTTTCCTACTGCTAAAGTGAAATTGTAAGATCCCTTTAATACGATATCAACAACTGTGTCGAAAGCTCTATGGGAGAGCCTCTCCGTAGGACTGATAAAGTTGCCGGCAGCATTATTGAGTAAAACATCAATTTTTCCGAAATTAGCCTTGGTGTCGGCAATTACTTTCTCTACCTGATCGTATTCTCTAACATCACATGCCAGCGCCAAAACTGGATTGCCCGTTTCTTTGGTGATCTCTTTGGCTGTTTCTTCAAGGACATCAAGCTTTCTACTGGTTATTACGAGGTTGGCTCCAAGATGAGAAAAATAAGTTCCCATGGATCTTCCTAGTCCAGTGCCGCCACCTGTAACTAATATTGTCTTGCCTTTCAGCGCTCCTTCGCGGAGCATTCCTTCTTTATAATTCATCTTTTTCGGGTTAAAAAAGAAAGTTAATCAATTGCAGATAAGTCGCCTATTTTCTTGGTAAATACTGCATTACCAAGCCATAAACAAATGTTCCTATTACGGCAGAAATGAAAACCACAATGAAACTGAAGAAGCCATTTCCAATCAAAATGTAAATGGGTCCAGGACATGCTCCTGTTAAAGCCCAACCAAGTCCGAATATTGTACCTCCAATCAGGGGCGGCCAAAACAACTTCGCCTTTTCTGGAATCATAATAGGATTTCCAGCAAAATCTCGAAGTTTGAAACGCTTGATTGACTGAA
>Ga0136600_1001577_pt1 | contig 10186 bp, 7 predicted proteins | sample AntRauMFilla2698_FD_104634 | JGI IMG/M metagenome (GOLD analysis project Ga0136600, IMG submission 104634) | Saline lake microbial communities from Rauer Islands, Antarctica - Metagenome Filla 2 #698 | ecosystem: Environmental > Aquatic > Non-marine Saline and Alkaline > Saline | place...
CAACACCTTGTCATTGGCACTCTCTAAAGTAACACGGTAATTACCTTCAATATCAGAGATAGTACCATCACTTGTTCCCTTGATAATAACAGAAACACCAGGCAAACCTTCGCCTGTGGACGCTTCTACTACCCTTCCAGTTATCGTTCTTGACTGTGATATACCCTGCAATTGCAGGACAAGTATGCAGCTTATGATAAGTACGAGTTTATGCATATTTGATATTGTTTAAGTGTCTCTGAGGATAAAAGTAAGATATAATAAGCACATTTATGCTGTTTTATGCGTTTTTATATTGCTTAATTTAAAATTCATGCATTTTTATGCTTTTAATTACTTGAATATAGCTTAAGGTTTGCTGAATGGCCTATAAACTAGGGGAAAAAGTCTGTTAATTTTTCCTTTAATTTTCATCAACAACCCTGTAAAATACTTTTTCTGCATCAATCGTGCATGTTTCAGCAGATATACGCACTGAGGGTTTCGTATTTGGCATGATTAAGCATGTTTACCTTCAGATGAGCTTAGGAATTGCAAATTGGCAATTGTTAGACATTTTAAAATGAATTCTTGAATGCTACTACGATAATACATGAATGTCACGTGCTCCCCTTCTAACAATTCTTGATTCTTTAGATTTTATCATCGTACTAAAGGCAAGGTTTTTTCGTCAGCAATACTTAAAGTTGACCAATTTCAATTAAGTACAATTCTCCACTTGGCGTATTGAAAACCACTTTATCTAAGCCTTCATTGATACTTGGATAGAGGGCAATCGCGTCTGTTATTTCTGTCAATTTCCGTTTAACACCGGTTTTAATTGACTGCAGGAAAATTTCGGATTTGATGTAATTGTATCCGTCATCAATGGTTTCCGTACAAAGTATTTTGTCATTCCCTGCCCATTTAGGGAATTCTACGTTTCCTAAATCATTTAGAATATTGCCTTCAAAATCGGTAACGTAACTACCGACACCTGACACTCGAAAGAGTAATTGCTGGCGATTCGGCGAAATGCTTACGTTGAGGTAATCATTGGTTCCTAAGGGAGCGATTAATTTTGATATCCCGCTTGCAAAAGTGAGTTTGATAGCGCGTAGGTCTGAAGTTGGTGTAGCTGTGATCACAGGGTCTTCCGCTCTGCCGTTTTTCGATACTAAAGATGGTTTAGCTTTTTGCCCGACGGCTGAAAAATTGAATACTTGTGTTTTTCGCTTACTCAAATCAAAAGTGACCAACTCCTTTGCATCCTTATCTTTTTGATAAATAACCATATCCTTCTCAATACGAGCATGATATCCTGCGCCGTTTGCTTCGGTAATTACCTCTTGGCTTTTTGACTTAAAATGATAAAACTGAAGGCCATTGTAATTTTGAGAAGTAAAGACTACATATTCTCCTCCACCGGCAAACTGTGCATTGAAACCAGAAATATTGAGTGGCTCAATATTAAGCTGAGGCGCTTTCTGGGCAAATGCAAACGCCAGCGTGAAAAAAAATGCCATCGAAAATATCCAATATCTGTTCATAATTTTATCAATCAATGTTTTAGTAAATGAATTAAAACAGTAAGCATTATTTTTTAATTAATTTCAAGGAATACGAACGTTCTCCGCTCTGAACCTGTACGAGGTATGTTCCCTTTGGCAATGATTCCGTGTTTAAGTTGACCACATGATTTCCAGGCTTTAGCTGAACATTGTCGGTCAATAATTCACGGCCTTTCATATCATAAACCTGCCAACGGGTCTCGGACATTATACCATCCTCTATCACGACCTTTAAAAAGCCTGTATTCTGGATAGGATTGGGATAAAGTGTGACTCGGTCTTCAGAAAAACCATTTTCTACACTGAGCACAATCAGTTGTACCGCCAAAGTAACTGTCCCAACATTGGAAGTTAGGCCGCCTGCATCGGCGATGGTATAAGAGAAAATATCAGTTCCTTCGTAATCTTCCTCCGCTTGATAAACAAATTTTGTATCGGCTATTGTTAGCGAACCATGCAAAGGTTGACGAACCACTGACAAGGTCGTTCCATCTATATCTTCGTTGATATCACGATCGTTGGCCAAAACATCTATGGTGGCCAAACCATCAATTGCAGTAGCGCCGATATCATCGAGAGCGACCGGAGCAGAAGGCTTTTCTATCCCCACAGCAAGATATTCAAGCGCCGCGTCCATCACGAGTTTTTGAAATTTCACTTCCGTAGTTTCCAGAGGAAAAGTTAAATAAACAATAGCCGCTTCCTGATCACCCGATGCGATCTGGCCTTTATAGGCGATACCTCCGTGAGTTCCTTCAATATTATAGTCAAAAACAGCAATTGCTCCCGAACTTGGTGAAATATCATCAGGATAATCTTCTGGATAAGTAATACCGAATGGGACTTCCAAACCTTCAAATGGAGTTCCCACAATCCCTTTTGCTGGTGTATAAAGTGAAGAACCATCACGGACAAATTGCGCCTTCAAATAATTGTTTAAGAATTCTTTATCAGTGTCGTTTCCTCTAAAACCTAAATCCCAAGCTACCTCAGAACCGCTGACAAAAAGCTTTCCTCCATTTTCTAAGTAGGCCTTAAGCAGTGTCTGCTCTGAAGCACTAAATGTTTCTTTTACCGTAGACTCATCTCCCAAATACCAAACCACCAAATCGTAATCAGCAAGTGATAAGGTCTCATCGGCTATATATTCATTGAGCGTAGTTGTGACTTGCGCCGAGCGCGTATCCGAAATGGCTTTAAAATAGTCTCCTGAAAAAGTATGATATTCCTCTGTAAATGAACCATCTCTTCTGTCGAATCCGTCCACAATTAGCACCTTGTCTCCATCAGAATTACTCGACCGTGAAAAACTAAATCCGGAATTACTCTCCGCACCCGATTCAGCTACCGCAACAAGTTTGAAATGGTACACTTCATTTTCTGGGACAACCAAAAAATCTGATTTTGAGTTGATGGAAATTTCTGTGGTCGTTTTGGTGAGTGTATTTTCATTGGCTGCCAACGCCCAGTTCTCTTGGGAGTCATCAGTAGCATAATAGAGTCGATACCCATTGAGCGTCAGCTCGCCATTTGGTTTCCATTCCGCTTTGATACCATCATCACCCAATGGTGCGGCATATTTCAGTGATGCTACCGCCGGCGCACCACCCTCTGGTCCTAGAGAAATGTCGATTTGAGTATAATTACCTTCAGAAACCGTCACCGTTTGTAATTGTGGATCATATCCCGATTTCTCAAACATTACTTGGTATTCTCCACCATCAAGCCAATCAAAGAAAAAATATCCATTCAGAAAATCATCTCCGGTAAATAGTCTCTCGTTGGTCTCACCGGGATTGATGGTGACTTTGATAGCATTTAAAGGATTTCCCTCCCGGTCTGTGACAATTCCTCCTATTTCACCATAAGGCAAAGCAGGTTTTTCGTAGTAAGCCAAAAATGATTTCACACATGCCCAAGCTGCGGCCTTACGATAAGCTGTGCTCATTAGTCGCCTTCCTTCGTCAGTATTGCTATGAAATGAGCATTCGGACAATGTACCGGGCATGTTCAAATTATTCAACACTCCCAGACCATTGGTAAAACCTGTAAAAGGAATATCTGCTCTTGCAATTGCGTTGGTTGTACGCATGTAAACAAACAACTCATCCGTCATGATTTCTGCCATTGCACGAGCATTTGGATCATCTGGATTATCATCTGCTGATCCAGCGTAAAGTACCAGTGTGTAGTTGGCAGACTTATTATCCGATCCGTTGGTGTGGAAGGAGTGAAAATAATCCGATCCAAATGCATTGCCCACTTGCACCCGATCCGACAAACTTGGCTCACGCAAAGGAGAGTCTGGATCGTTGGTAATTCTCGTGATTTTAGTCTCTGCTCCAAGCTTCACAAGCATGGTATCTAAGTAACCAATAACTTCCCAATTAGCATCGGACTCATAGTAGGTTTTACCAACACCTAACTCTGTAGGTCTGTCATTACTATCCTGACCGCCATGTCCAGGATCGAGACAAATTCTAGCTCCAGCAAATGGCGTTAGCTGCGCATTCGCCACACTCGAAATGGCCAAAAAGGCAAATAAAATAATGAATTTTAGATTGAAATAATGGATCTTCATAATTTCTATTTCTTAGTGAATATATAAACCTTACCATCAGATGAATGTGCAGAAATCCTACTTCCGTCCTTACTGACTGATGGCTCAAATAACGTAGCATTATCTGTTTTTAGAGGATAGGTCTTTTTGTCTTTCCAGTCAAAAACAAAGACCTTTGATTCCGAAATTTGCATGCCATCATCCTTACTCTTGGCATAAACAATTTGGTCGTTATTGATCCATTTGGGTGCATCTACATCTCCCAACTCTCGAACCGTTTTACCTGCTAAGTCGGCTATAAACCCTCCAAGACCTGCGACATTGTATAACAACAACCTGCCATTTGGAGAAAGTGAGACAGAGATATAGTTTCCTTCAGGTTGTGGCTTGATGACCGTTTTTTCTCCCTCGTAATTGATTACTTCAATGCCTAATAAATCTCTACTCAACCGAGCTGAAGGTTTGTTTTCAATATCTTGAGCATATTGAGTTGGTGTTAAAGATCTCTTACTTTTTTCCACCGGCTGGATGACTTTTTTGTCAAAATCAAAAGTCTCCAAATACCTCATGCGGCCTCTCACTTCAAACACGATTTTCCCATCCGCCCATTGAGGCTGATAACCAGCACCCATCTGATCTGTTATAATCTCCTTGTTTTCGGACTGAAAATCATAATACCACAAACCCTTAAAATTTTCTTGGCTGTAAAGCAACAAACGCCCATCATTCACAAAATGCGTGTGATATCCATTGATAACGAGTTTTTCTACTTGTACCTCCGCCCATGAGGCCGCTGGTGGTATGGGTGCTTCTTCTTTATTTGTATTTTCTTCCTCTTTTTGAGTGGTTTCTTTCGCCTCAATCTCCTTGGTTTGAGACGTCTCGCTGCTATTCTTCTTTTGATTGCAAGAAATAGCAATTATGAATATTAGTATGCCAATTTTCTTCATTTTGGGTTCTCTTTGGTGACCTTAATAAATCGAACGGGTGTAGCTTCACTCTCGTTGGACAATCGATCCAATGCAGTGATGGCATAGGTATATTTCTTTCTCTTTCTCACTCCTACATCTTTAAAGAATGTGGTATTAGCGCGCTGAATGGCCAGAATATTCTCACCTTTTTTAAAATCACCGATTTTTTTTCCTTCAAAACGATAAATCACATAATACTGAGCCGTTGAATCGCTGGATGTCCATTCAATCAAAACACCATCTTTCTCATTACTAACAAACAATCCGGAAGGAGGTTTTGGTGCTTCGTCATCCAACCAAGGCATAGTTGGCACGAGTGCCTTGGTTTTATAGAGATTCCTTCTCAACGAGTCTGATATGCCAAGCGCGTTATTCATCAGTGACTTGGAACTAAAGTGTGCCCCTCCCAAAGCATTTGGAACTTTACGCGTCATGCGTATTTGGTTCGGTAATTCCGAAGGGTTCATCCATACGGAATCCTCATTGGTATTTCCCACGCGATAGGTCGCATATCCAGCATACAAATGACCGGTATAATCCAAATCATTCCACCAGTGAAGCACTTTATCAAAGTCCAACAATGGATGTCCAATATGCAAATACAATTGGGGTAAAATATAATCGATCCACCCCTTATCCATCCAAAGCAATACATCTGCGAACAAATCATCATAATTGGTCTGGCCGGCTCTGGAATCTGATCCGCGTGGGTCATCCGCAATATTACGCCAAACGCCGAATGGGCTAATCCCAAACTTCACCCAAGGTTTTACACTTTTGATGGTGTCACTGAGCATTTGAATCACGGTATTGACATTTTGTCTTCGCCAATCGTCTTTGGTCTCAATCGTATAATCTCCCCCATGATCTCCGAAGGAAACTGAATCAGGAAATTCTACTCCTGCAATTCTGTAAGGATAAAAATAATCATCGAAATGAACTGCATCTATGTCATAGCGCTTCACAACATCTTTGATTATTTCTGTGGTATAGGTCTTGACTTCAGGAATGCCCGGATCGAAATACATTCTGGTACCATACTGCACAAACCACTCTGGTTTTTCATAGAAAATATTCGAACTATCTTCAGGAAACTCCTCCATATCCACAATGGCACGGTATGGATTGAACCATGCATGAAACTCCATGCCTCTATCGTGTGCTTCATCAATCATAAATGTGAGCGGATCATAGTAAGTATCCGGTGCTTTTCCGCTAATTCCAGTCAAGTACCTTGACCAGGGTTCTATGTCGGATTGATAGAACGCGTCTGATGAAGGACGCACCTGCATAATCACTGCATTGATGCCATTCAGCTCATGGTAATCAAGTATTTTCCGATACTCGTCCTTTTGCTCCGCTGTGGTAAGTCCCGGGACGGACGGCCAGTCGATATTCTTCACCGTCGCAATCCAGACAGCTCTAAATTCTCTTTTGGGTGCTTGTGCTAACACTAGGTTGGCTGAAATAAAAAAGCAAAGATTTAATATTAATAATCTGGTTATTTTCATTGTCTCAAAATTATAATCCATGGCCTGCTGGCCAAATTTCATTGATGTCTACCGGCAATTTCCCGATAGGCTTATACCTCCCCAATAATGCTTCCGCTGCATATTTATAGGTGTATGTATTCTCTTGGTAAGCCATTAAAATAGAATGAGCATGTTGCAGATTGGACATATTCGCTAGCGCATAAGGGTTTCCAAAAAAGACAAGATGCACCTTTTTACTTTGAAGCAATTCACTTATGAAATCAATAATATGCTGAGTAATGCCGAAGTTATCCGGTGCTTTCAGTTTCACATCATGAATAGCCAGCACGACCTCTTGCTCACTATCGAGCTTATTTAGAATTGATTGCTTCTGTTGCTGAATGTCGTCAAAACGTAGCTTCTCGTTTTTAAAGTTTTCTCCCAAATGCTCTGAAAGTAATTTTTCAAAAAGAGGAAGACTTTGTGATTCATTGCCTTTCCCTTTGAGTAAAGTATGATGACTTAAAGCACCTTTTTCCGCCCTATCTCCATCAGCAAATAACGAAATGACGTGTGTTTTTTGTATAGTGTTAGGCGCTTTAAGATTAGCTTCCCCATGAATCAGCGTAAGAGAGGCACCATATAAGCGATCATTTACCAAAGCCGTTTCCTTATTGACATCCTCCTCCATGTGCCGAGTAGACAAAGGCAAGAATTTACTCAGTCCCATCCAATGCTTGTACATCAATTGCTTTAAGCACCTTTGAGCAATTTCTTTTTCACTGATTTTGCCATCAACGATGACTTGCTTGATCTCTACCATAGCCTGGCGAACGTCTTTTACGAAAAGTAAAATATCGTTTCCTGCCAAAAGAGCTTCCACATCGACTTTACCGGGTGCATAATGATCAGCCACCGTTCGCATGTCCAGTGCGTCAGTAATAACCAATCCCTTAAAACCCATCTCCTTTTTGAGTAAGTCGGTAACAATTGCTTTACTCAAAGTAGAGGCTCGCTGTGGATCTGGCTCAAGTTGAGGAAGCTGCAAATGTGCCACCATGACTGAGCCAATGCCTTTTTCAAATAGTTCTTTAAATGGATAAAGCTCGGTTTCCTTTAATTCGGCTTTTGATTTATCTAGCAACGGCAACTCCACGTGAGAATCTACTGCTGTATCTCCGTGACCTGGAAAATGCTTGGCACAAGCCAGCACATACTCTTCTTGCAGTCCTCGCATATATGCCTCTGCCCTTTGAGCAACCGCCTTTTTATCTTGTCCGAAAGATCTGAAATTAATGACTGGGTTTTCCGGGTTGGTATTCACATCAATCACAGGTGCATGGTTGAGCGTGACGCCTACTCGTTTCATTTGTCGCGCAATGACCTTTCCCATTTCTTCAATAAGTTCCAAATCCTGAATCGCTCCTAAAGTCATTTGATAAGGAAAAGATTCGCAACCTTCCAGTCGCATGCCCAATCCCCACTCACCATCAATGGAGATCATCAATGGCACTTTGGATTTTGATTGATAAAGATTAACCAACTCCGCTTGGTGTTTTGGGTTTCCTTGAAAGAAAATCAAACCACCCAGATGATGCTCATTTATTTGCCTGATGATTTCATGTTCATGATCGGCACCTTTATTGGACCAAGCAGCAACATGTATCAACTGACCGATTTGTTGGTCAAGAGACATACCATCAAGCATCTGCAGCGCCCATTCACGCCCTTCATCAGTAATATTAATTGGTATTTCTAAAGGTATTTCCATGCAAAAGTTAGTCGGACTATTTGACCCCAAAATCTTTGTCTATATATAAAAATCGTGTGATAATAAATGATGGTATCGTCGCAAGAACTACCCAAATAAAGAAGTTTTGATAGCCCAACATTTCTTGTATCCATCCACTGGCCATTCCTGGGATCATCATTCCCAGCGCCATAAAACCGGTAGCCAAGGCATAATGCGCAGTGCTGTATTCCCCGCGGGACATATAAATGGTATAAAGTAAATAGCCTGTAAAGCCGAAACCATAACCAAACTGCTCCACCACAATGGCCGAAGTTATTAAAATATAAGAATCAGGCTGAACGTAAGAGAGATAGACATAGACCAGGTTGGGAAGGTTGATAGCAGCAAGCATCCACCAAATCCATTTTTTAAGTCCATCTCTTGATGCCATAATACCACCCAAAATACCACCGAGCGTAAGTGCGACTACTCCAAAAGTACCGTAAATCACGCCAACTTGTGTTGTGGATAGCCCTAATCCACCTGAAGCCTTTTCGTCTAAGAGAAAAGGTGAAGCCAACTTCACCAACTGAGATTCTCCAAGTCGATAGCACAGCAGAAACAATATGGCCACCACTATTTGCGGTTTCTCGAAGAATGTTTTAAAAGTCTCAAAGAACCGTCTAAACACCTCAGCAACAGACTGCACCTCTGACGCTTTGTCAATTGCTGGTTTTGGAAGCATGAATTTATGATATACAAAAAGGCATAAATAAACCACGCCCACCGTAGCAAAAACAACACTCCATGCTGTTTGAATAGTCGGCATAGTTACTTCTAAGTAGCCCGCAAAAACCACCAAAAGTCCTTGCCCAGCGATCATGGCTATTCGGTAAAAGGTACTGCGTATACCTACAAAAAAAGCTTGTTTCTTGGTGTCTAAGCCCAGAAGGTAAAAACCATCAGAGGCGATATCATGGGTGGCAGAACTGAAAGCCATGAGCCACAAAAACGCCAAAGAATACCTGAAAAAATCGGAAGCTTGTAAAGTAAGCGCCACGCAAGCTAGCGCAGCTCCCAACACCACTTGGGTTACAAGAATCCAATGCCGCCGGGTTGAGAAAATCTCAACAATCGGACTCCAAATGGGCTTGATGACCCAAGGCAAATAAAGCCAGCTGGTATAAAAAGCAATTTCCGTATTGGAAACACCCAAATTCTTATACATAATCACTGACACAGTCATCACTATAACATAGGGAAACCCTTGCGAAAAATAAAGCGTAGGGATCCAAGCCCATGGATTTGACTGTTTTGTTTGATCACTCATTCTGAATACTTTCTATTTTTCTTTCAATAAATCACGATAAATACCGGGACTTGAATGTTTGATGAGTTCTGCACCTACAGCAACTTTATAAAATTCGGCAGGTCCTACTCCGCCTATGATCGCATAGGCATAACCTTCATGTTTTAGTGCGTAAAGACATTCTAGCAAGAGCGCTTTCCCGATACCTTTTCCGCGATAATCATCGAGCACACCCGTTGGACCAAAGAAATCTTTTGCGGTAGCATTATAGCACGCAAAGCCAACGATAGTTTGACCTTCGTAAGCCACAAAACATGAAATTGGAGAATTGGCAAAAGCGACCCAACACTCACTCTTCCAAACTTTGCTAAAATGATTCCCGACCCAATCACAAATTAATTTCATTTCTGGTGCAATAGCACGCTTAATTTTCACTCCATCGCGCTCGAAACCTCCCACATTATAGGTTGGAAGATCATAAAGTCGCACAAGCATGTCTTGCATAAATTTTTAACGTTAAAGTACCTGAATACCTCTTTTTTTATAACTCGCTAAGCCTACTTCTTCTGGGTCTATTTCTGTAATCAGCGTA
>Ga0136600_1001580_pt1 | contig 10176 bp, 7 predicted proteins | sample AntRauMFilla2698_FD_104634 | JGI IMG/M metagenome (GOLD analysis project Ga0136600, IMG submission 104634) | Saline lake microbial communities from Rauer Islands, Antarctica - Metagenome Filla 2 #698 | ecosystem: Environmental > Aquatic > Non-marine Saline and Alkaline > Saline | place...
CGGAGGAGACGGCAGTCTTCAGTACTTGGTGAATAATCTCAGTGAAGAAGAGAGAGAGAGTAAAGTAATCCTCTATTTTCCTTATGGTACTGCGAATGATTTTAGTAGAGTTTTAAATCTAGGCGAAAAGGACCTCTCTATTGAGTTGATTCAGGAGTGCTTTCAAGGTGGCCTAAGGACGGAAATTCCCCTTATGAGCTGCAATGATATCAACTTTATCAATATTGCTACGATTGGCGGTCCTGCGAAAATTACTCGCGCAGACAACTCAACACTTAAAGAAACTCTTGGTAGTGCTACTTATTTTTTTAATGCCTTAGGAGCACTTTTTGATAATGAAAATATTAAGTTTGAACTAACAGTGGGTAAGAAAAAAATCGGAGAAAGTAGCCTCAGTGCATTTGGAGTTTTTATTGGACAGGGGCTTTATGCGGGCGGTGGTGTAAGAGTTTTTCCTCGTGATATAGGTCACTTTAAAGAAGAGATCGGCATCTCCTTTCATCAAGGTGGAGGGGCCAGGGCATTAATGACTTCTCTTATGGGAATACAAGTGGATACTCAAGGGGAGAACTCAATGGAGTACTACTCTAGTGAGGAAATCGTATTTAATGCTTCTGAAAAGCTACCTGTTAAGCTTGATGGTGAAGAGCATGAATTTAAACAAATGATCTTTAAGAAGGTGGGAAAAATCACGCTGTGTCTTTTTTGAATATAAGTAGCTGAATTTATATAGGCTAAAGTCTTGGGAGGCGTGTTATAATAAACAACACCCATTTAAAAAGGCACGTTTACTATGGTTCCCGTTGGGAAATATGTACTACTCGCTATTTCAGCTTTCTCTCTGATTATCTTCGTTTGGGTAGATGATAGGGAAGCAAAAAGACTAAGTGAGCTCTCTTTTGGAGAGGGTTCAGAGGTTGTCATTGAGGATTACTCCTTACTTGCTCATTATATTGAAAAAAGTAAGAAGAGCTCTACTCCAGAAAAAAGAGACATTGATAGGGAAATACTCAAAAGAGTTGTCAATGTTTATACAAACTCCATTTTTGAAAAAACTCTGAATAGTCTCCATCGAAGTGGAACATATCTTGAACTTTTAGCAACGATTTCTCCTCCACGCTATAAAGGGATGGCCCTTCAGGCCAGTGATATTGATATTTATCACGATCAAATGAGTAATAACACACGAGCCTACATTAGTTTTAATACTCAAGGTGAGATGATGGCAGGGGCAATTCAAGTCATTAAAATTACCAACGCTAAAGACAGTCACAGAGAAGAGAAGTCTTCAAAAAAGAATCAGAAAAATTTTAAGTCAAAGCCTGTGGAACTTGAGGTTGAGCAGACTCTTGTTTTCAAAGATACAGATATCCACTCATTGAGAAGAGAGGGGCAGAGCTTATTTCTTGTTGGTGCCACATCTGACCCTAAATTTAAAACGCCTTCTGTTTTAGAAATACTTTCTCTTCATAAGGGGCTTGTCCCTCATGATCAATCAAGTCGAATTGACTTGCCCTCTTTTGCAGCAACATCTGTGGTTTCCCTTAAAGAAGGGATTTTTGTTAGTGTTGGGGACCGAGAGGGTGGTGTGGTTCGTTTAGATAATAAGAAATCTTTACCGATTGGTTATACACACTTCGAAAGTATAGGGCATGAGTATATGCCTATTGAGGACCCAAGAGATCTGGCCTATACAAAGGATGAGCTTCTCTCTGTCACAGGGACTCAGGCCAGCTTATGGATTAAAAACCGTAAGAAGAATTTAAGAGGAGAGCCTCCTCTCATTCATTCCATTGAGGGTGCTACCTTGAAAGAAGCAAAATCTAGTATTGAGGTTTCAAAGTATTACATCTATTTAGGCTTAGGCGATGGAGGAACGAAGATTTTAGATCTTGAAAATTACGATGTATTAGGTTTTATACCTCCTAAGGTTATTTCAGGTATTGATTCCGCTTTAACCGTAACGAATGCTGTAAGTGCTGATGACGATGAAATATATACCGCCGATGGAGAGGGAGGAAGTCGCGTTTTCCAAATAGAGAAGTCAGGAGATTTACGCCAGGTGGCCTCTATTCGCTTTGGTCAAGGGTTGTCTGTTAACTCTGTTAAGAAGCTCGGGAGCTATGTGATTTTTGCGACGGGTCTCGGTGGTGTGAAAATTGCTCGTCTTGTGAAAGAAAGATAGTAATCTAATTCCAAAACAGATCTAAGTTTTCTTTACTTTGCAAAGCTGACACACACAAAATAAACCAAGCCGTTGAAGCAACAGAGGGACTCGTTGAAAATGACAAGGGAATTTCTTTGGTCGCATAGGGAAAGGCGCCAGTTTTAGAATTTTGGAAAGAAGTGGATAATATTAGCTGTTTTTTAACCTCTTCATTTTCACCAAGTTTAAGTTTGGCCATGATTACTCCAAAGGTACCTTCAAACCAAATGAAGTCAAAGTTTTTCCACTTGTGATGAACTCCTATTAAGTTTTTTGCGATCTTTTCTTCCTTAAAAATATATGAATTTATATAGGGCTTATGCCCAAGGAATCCCTTGGGCGTTTGAGTAGAGTAGGCGAATGTCTTCTTTAGGGCGGCTTTGGCTTTTTCTTTTTCATCTATACTAGTAAGAAAGAGGGAACCCCATGAGGCCATATCGAGTGCCTCGGAAGTATCCGGTCCATTGGCCCTAATTCCCTGGTTAAATTGTTGGAGTTTTGGATTCCACGCTTTCTCGATGAGAACTTGTTTTAGTTGTTTAAGAATGGGGATGATACGGCCATCTTTTAAGTGATTGTTCGCTTCTTTAAGATAGAAGTAGGAGTCAATATTATGCTCTATAGATGCCCACTTAATTTTTTCTTTTTTAAATTCTTCGACTACCTTCCCTTCAGAGAGAATGAGTTCGTATGAGTTTTCACCACCTAGAAAGAGGTTATCCCTAGAGTCAGTAACTCCGATTCTTTTCTTACTTCTTTTGTAAAGGTATTGAAGATGAACCTTTGTAATTCTTTGGAGAAAATTAAGGACTTCGTTGGAAGGAGCTTGATTTTTACGCTTAAGGCTCGAAATATAGAAAGCTATTGCATAACCTAACCAAGCGTTAGCACCAACCCTCTGTAATGCTCCTTGAGAATCATTTATATTTGGCCATAAGTTATGGGTATTATAATTAAAAAAGAGCTTTCCATCAGGGCTTGATTTTTCAAGTGCTAATATTATTTTCTTGGCTAAATCCTGCCTGTTTTCCATGGTGAAAACGATTACTGCTAATGCATTATCGTATAGGTTAGAGCGACTATAAATATACTTGTAGCCCTTTACCGATTTGGGATGGTCGTAACTTAAAATCAGTCCATCCCTTTTAACTTGCTTTTTTTTAACAATTTGATTGGGAACCATTTGAGACTCAAGCCATCTGAGTGCTTGTTCCTTTTTTATGATAAGGAGAGTGCTCTCCACAGACTCCCCCTGCGTTAGGGGACTAAGAGAAAATAAGACAATGATAAATATTGTCGTACAGTTTCTCAACTTGCTTCCTTGGTGTCTTCACTTAATTCTTTTTCCTCACCTTCGAACAACTCATCGTCTTTGTCTTGATTGTCTTTAAGACCTATGCGCTTCATCTCTCCCCATGATTTACTACCGAGCGCATATTTGATAAATCCATTCATGCGCCAAAGTACTGTCATTTGGCGGTATCCAAAGTTCTCTAAAACGGTAAAGAGAAACATCTTAAGGAAATCTTTATCGCTGTGATAGCGACCCATTGCTACTTGGGCCAGTAAAATAGAGGCAAAGGTTAGGAGGAGTGAAAGCCCAACGGATGCCATAATAAAGAGAGCAAAGAAATTAAGGTCAACAATGCCGAGGTGAAGGCCAACCGGGAAGCATATCCAGCCTGCTACTTCGATAACTGGTGCCAGTAATTCGCCTAAGATAAAGAAGGGGTAAGTGAAAAGACCAATAATACCGTACTTAGGGTTAAAGCACATTTCCCGGTGACGAATAAGACTATCAATTAACCCTCGATGCCAACGTTCTCTCTGCCTCGCTAGAACTTTTCTATCCTCAGGAACTTCTGTCCAACAGACAGTATCCGGGATTGAGACAATTTTATACCTTCTTCCTTCTTTCATTTGAATATGGTGAAGCTTAAGCGTCAACTCTAAGTCTTCTCCAACTGTGTCGCTTAAGTAGCCTCCACAATCGATAACCTTTTGCTTATTGAAAAGGCCAAAGGCACCTGAGATAACCATGTTACCGCCCAGCCAGTTCCAACCAACTCTTCCAAAAAGATAAGCACGGATATATTCAACAACTTGAATACCTGCATAGAAATTTTTTGGAAATCGCACTTTTAATACTCGCCCATGACGGAAGAGGCAGTTGTTAATGACCCCAACAGTTCCTCCAACTGCGACGACATCCTTTTCTGTAATCATAGGTGCCATACTTCTATAAAGTGCATCCTCTGCAATAAGGGTGTCAGCATCGAGGGCTAGAAAATAGGCAAATTGTGAGGCATTTATTCCAGCATTTAGGCTATCGGCCTTTCCTCCATTTTCTTTATCTAAAACCATTAAGTTTTCATGCTTATGGCTGCGGTAAACACCTTTTATCCCTGACGTGGGTATCTTTACTTGAAAAGCAGCAGGAACCAAGTACAGGTCAAAAGCGTTAATGAGAACTTCCAGCGTTTCATCCTTAGAACCATCATTAACCACCACTATTTCAAAGTTAGGGTATTTAAGCTCCATCATTTGGGTAACACTCGCCTCAATAATGGGGGCCTCATTAAAGGCGGGAGCGATAATCGTGACGGGAGGAAAGGGTTTACTATAAAAAAAGAGATCTTCCTCTTCAAGTTCAGCTTGCCGTGCTCGCTTAAAGACTTGAGGAGTGGAGAAGATAAGGAGAATAAAGTAAATACTATTAAGTCCAATAAAGTAACAAACGATAAAGGTAGAAAAGTAGTAAATGATATTATTAAAGATATCATTCATGCTGCGTCCTTTTTCTTTGATGGATCAAACTTTAAAGGAGCAATAACTTCTTCTTCTTTTTGATTGCCCTTGTTTTGTATCTCTTCATGATTGAACTCAATGGCATGGACATATTGGACCATCTCATAGGCGTAGCGATCTTTTTCTGGGGTGATTGTTTCGAGAGCATTTTGTCCAGAGTAGCCCATCTTATTAAGCGCGGAAACAGAGTTCATTCGCACCCACCAGCTTCTATCGCTTGTATTTTTTAGGAGGTTTGGTATGGCCTGGTAAGCTTGGCGAATGCCCAAGAACTTTGCTGCAAGTGACCTTACTTCCCACTCATCATCTTCTAAGAATTTAAGGAGGATTTGGGTCGAGTGGTGCACCTCAAATTTTCCTAGACATCGAATTGCTGTTAATCTTAGGGCCTTGTCAGTGGAACTGATACTTTGTTTGATGATGAAAAGATCAGACTGCTCTAATGACTCTGATAAGATATCAATACAGACTCTCTTTGCATCGGGGCTGGGATCATTTTTCAGTCTCTCACGAATGGTTTGAAAGAGCTGTTCACCGCCTATCTTCATCATTTCAATATAGACTGCCTGGGTATGTCGGTTCTCTTTTTTCATTAACTCAATAATAATATTTTGAGAGCTTTTCGAACCGATTTTGATAAGCGGCTTTATTGCGGCAAAACGGTTGTGAGCAATTGGGTCCATGAGAAAATTGAGAAAAAGTGTTTCGTCTTTCTTTCTTGGACTTAAACTCAAGGCCCTAAGGGCCCAATTTCTCTTTGTCCACCAAAGAGAAGTAGCCTGCTCTCTTGCTAATGGTAAAATATGATTGTCTAAGAGCTCATCAAGAAGAAAGAGCCAATCAATATTTTCACTGTAGTTTTTATTTAATTTTTCTAATGTGGGCAGACTAAGCGATAGGTTTTGACAACTCTGAACCAAAGAGTTCCAATTGACTTCATCTCCCCCTAAGTAGCTTTCGCAAAGTACTTGAAGTTTACTTTGGGATTTCTTTAGTCGCTTTAATGTACGGTTGTTAACTTTGTGGTAGAGGAAGAGGGCGGACATTGCAAAAATAATAAGGACTGCTTCGACGATTAAGACCTTACCTAAAAAGCTTTGGTTGTCGTAGTAGAAATTACTCCGATAGTAGAACTCAATAATGAATTCCCAAGCTTTTGGGAAAAGTGACCATTTCATTGTAAACTTATCGGATTTAGTTGAATATTGTTGAGTGTTTAGCTCGGCTTTTGGTGGTGTTATGAAAAGCTAAGCCCCTGAAAACAGGGGCATTAAAGAGAAAATAAAAAACTACTGCAAAGATGTGGGAATTTCCCTTGGGATTTAGCGTCGGTTTAACTTACTGAGTAGCCTTAAAACTTCCATGTAAATCCACACAAGACTGACCATCAAGCCAAAGCCCGCATACCATTCTAAGTACTTCGGGCCACCTCGGCTTTCAATGGTTTCAATAAAATCAAAATCAAGAAGGAGTGAAAAGGAGGCAATGCCAACTACCACTAAGCTAAATCCAATACCGATTGGACCAGTGTCATGAATAAAAGGAATGCCGTGACCGAAAAAGCCCATGACCATAGAAATGATATAAAGAAGAAAGATAGCGCCCATCGATGCCATTATTCCCACTTTTAATTTTTGGGTGACCTTAATTATTCTTGTTCTAAAAAGAAAGAGCATCGTAAGAAATAGGGTAAGGGTGGTAAGGATAGCATTTGTGACAATACCCTGGGTTTGTTGGGCGTACATAAAGGAAATGCCTCCTAGAGCTGCACCTTCGGCAACAGCGTAGAGAGGAGCCGTGATGGGGGCCCACTCTTTCTTAAAAGAAGTAATTAAGGCTAAGATAAGGCCCGCGACTAGACCGGTGATCATTAAAGAAGTCTGTCCTTCTGAAAAAGTAAACGAAGCAGTGATGAAACACAGAACAAAGAGTATTGCTGTTTTATTATAAACACCACTCGCACTGAAAGCTTCCTCACCTCGGTAGCTTTTATCAAATTTATCAATCTTTAAAATGGGATTAGAGTACCTGCTCATTAATTCTCCTTGTGACCTTATTTTATAGGTTTAATGCCCTTGAGACAACTTAGGTGATGCTTTAAAGCTCTTTGTCGACCAATAGACGTCCTCTTGGCAGCCTGAGTCTACCATGTAAAAAAGTAAGGGTTTTACTCAGAAAATTATAGATAACGACTAGCGATAATTTATTTGGCTTTGAAGATATCCAACTTACTCGTCCTTTGCTAAAGAATATTCAATATAAAAAATATTTAAACAATCGAGGAAAATATGAAATCTCTTTTAGTCGTTACAGTGTTTTTGTTTTCAGCATACACATTTGCTACAGGACCTTCGGAAGAGTTTATGAGCGTTTCTGAGCAAGAAAAGGAAATGGAACTCATTTCTAAAAATATCAGAAAAAAATATTGGCGCAGTGGGCATGAAGACGTGAATTCATACTCAAACTTTGTTTCAAAAGCAAAGCTTGAGGAGCACCTAGATCCAAGTAATCGTTATGAAAGCGATTTGTACGATGATGAAGTTGCTCAATTATATACATGTAACTTTTCGAAATCGTGTGAACTCTACCTAGTATCGGTTTCAGGCTCTTACTGGGGTGGTTACGGTGAATCTGCTCACTTTATCCTTCTCTACACAAAATCAGGGAAGCACTTTGAGATAAGCCATACTGTTTACGCAGAATAAGTAATCTCAATGACAATAAGCAAACGGTGTTGTAAGACTTCCCTTACAAGGAAAAATTATGATCACAACAGAAAATATCAGCCTAAGCTTTGGTGGGCGCAAACTCTTTGATGACGTTAATATCAAGTTCACTCCTGGTAATTGTTACGGGTTAATCGGGGCCAATGGAGCTGGTAAGTCCACATTTATCAAAATACTGAGTGGTGAGATAGAGCCGCAAACTGGAAATGTTTCTCTACCTCCTGGTGGCAGGCTTTCTCTATTGAGACAGGACCAATACGCCTATGATGATTACCCTGTTCTTCAAACAGTCATCATGGGAAATGAAAAACTCACTAAGATCATGCTTGCAAAAGATGCTATTTATGCAAAAGAGGATTTTACTGATGAAGATGGAATTAAAGCATCTGAACTTGAGGCAGACTTTGCAGAAATGAATGGTTGGGAAGCTGAAAGTGACGCCGGTATTTTACTCGCAGGCCTTGGAGTGGGAACAGAGTTTCATGACAAGCTGATGAAAGATCTCAATAGTGGTGAAAAGGTTAAAGTTCTTTTGGCGCAAGCACTCTTTGGCCACCCAGATGTTATTCTTCTCGATGAGCCAACCAACCACCTTGATATTAAGGCCATTAAGTGGCTTGAAGACTTTCTTCTCGATTTTCAAAATACCGTTGTTGTGGTTTCCCACGATCGTCACTTTCTGAATAAAGTGTGTACTCATATTGCTGACCTTGATTATTGTAAAATTAATACTTACGCCGGAAATTATGATTTCTGGAAAGAAAGTAGTGAGCTAGCTGTGCGCTTGCGCTCTGATGATAATAAGAAAACTGAGCAAAAAGCAGCAGAGCTGAAGTCTTTTATTCAACGTTTTTCTGCTAATGCTTCTAAGTCAAAACAGGCCACTTCAAGGCAAAAGCAATTAGAAAAGCTGCAACTTAATCAGTTGCCAATAAGTAGTAGAAAATATCCTTATGTTCAATTTAAACCTCATCGCGAAGCGGGTAGAGAGCTTCTTAGAGTTGATGGCCTGACCAAAGAAATTGATGGAGTAAAAGTTCTTGATAATGTTCGGTTTTCTTTTACAAAAGGCCAAAAAGCTATCTTTCTTGCAGAAAGCTCGTTAGCTGTAACAACTCTCTTTGAAATTTTAAGTGGCAAGATGGAGCCGGACTCTGGAACATATGAATGGGGAGTAACAACGAGCTTAGGTTACTTTCCTGCTGATAACCAAGAATACTTTGACTCTAGTGACAGTCTTGTCGATTGGTTACGTCAATATTCAGATGACAAAGACGAATCCTTTATTAGAGGCTTCCTTGGTAAAATGCTTTTTTCGGGAGAAGAGGCCAAAAAGAAAGCAAGTGTTCTCTCTGGTGGAGAGAAGGTAAGGTGCATGCTCTCAAAGCTAATGCTTTCAGGTGCTAATGTTCTGATGCTCGATGGACCTACTGACCACTTGGACCTTGAGTCCATTACAGCTGTAAATGACGGACTTATTCGTTTTGAGGGAACAGTACTTTTTTCCACTCATGACCACGAGTTTATTCAGACTGTGGCCAATCGAGTGATCGTTCTCGATGGCAGTGTGGCTTACGATAAAGAAATTTCTTATGATGAATATTTAGATGAAACTTATAAGTTAAACTAATTTCTTAATCAGTTTCTTCTTCAGCATATTCTTTCTTGCGAATATCTTCGATGTCTTCCCATCCAAGCGCTTTAACTTCTTCCTCTGAAATTGAGTCGAGTTCGTCTTTTTTAATAGCAGCACCAATTAAAAATGGATTTTCTGCAGTTGGCGGGATGAGCGTATAATAAATCTGAGGTTGCGTTAGGAATGATTTCTCGAAAGAAAAGAGAATCTTAAAAAGTCCGGATTCATCATTATACTCACCGCTTTTAGCTAGAAAACTATCGATGTCAGCAAAGCTTCCACGTTGTAGAATTTGTTCTGGTGCATTTGGAGTGGCGTTAACTTGGGCTTGGAGTTCTTTTTGAGAATTAATAACTTCAAGGTAAGTTTCATTTTTTAAAGGGACAAGAGCACATTCTTTTGCCGCTCCTGAAATACTCTGTTTAACTTCAGTTAAGAGGGTTACCTCTCTGGTGCTTGTGTCAACTTTGGTCACAGTTCTCTCGGTCTTGGTCAATTGAAAACAAAGAATAAGAGATTGTTGATCCGGAGATTTAAACACAATAGGAAATTCACTTGTCTCTCTTACTTTGAGACCTATTGGTGTTGAGGCGAATCTTCCTGCTCTTCTGCGCACAGTTCTCTGCACTTCAGAAAGAGAGCTTAAGCGCTCCTTATTTAGCGAGGTACTTGAGAGTTCAGAAGCTAACGCTCCTTGAATGAGAAGGGGAGTTTTTTCTGGCGCCAAATCTGGGGCCTTAGAGCCACAACCCAGAAGGCTAAGAAGCAAAACAGATAAGGTAATGATTTTCATGGACGTA
>Ga0136600_1001582_pt1 | contig 10163 bp, 9 predicted proteins | sample AntRauMFilla2698_FD_104634 | JGI IMG/M metagenome (GOLD analysis project Ga0136600, IMG submission 104634) | Saline lake microbial communities from Rauer Islands, Antarctica - Metagenome Filla 2 #698 | ecosystem: Environmental > Aquatic > Non-marine Saline and Alkaline > Saline | place...
TGACATAGCGCCCGCCCAAACGGTCCACCGCCGCACCAATGCCGCAAAGGCCGCCGCACGATCCCCCCGCAGCGGCCCCAGGATAACCGCCTTGCCACCGCCCAGCGGCAACCCGGCCATCGCGTTTTTCAACGACATGCCCCGCGACAGCCGCAAGGCATCCGTCAGGGCCGCGTCAGGCGTCGGGTAATGCCACAGCCTGCACCCGCCCATCGCCGGACCCAGCGCCGTGGAATGCACCGCGATCACGGCGCACAGGCCGGTCGCCGCATCGTGGACCCAGGTGGCGCTTTCATGGTCATCGAAGCCATCATTTCGGAACATATCGCCACCTTTCGCAATTGGCCTTTCGTGCAGACTGCGCGTATCGTCCTTGGACGGCCCAAGCAACACAATCCCCGCCGCCCCGCGCAAGGGTGCCCCGGGCCTGTCCTTGCACGCCCCACCGTGCAAGGATGGACAAGTTGCGGTATCGCCGTTAAAAGGAGATGCTTCATGGTATTAGAATTGTCACCAGACGACCTGCCGACCAGCGGCCTGCGCGGTATCGACCGCGTCACCGTGATCGGCGCAGGCGCGTGGGGCTGCGCACTGGCCAGCGTGGCGGCGCAGGCCGGGCGCGATGTCGCCGTCTGGGGGCGCAACCCCGCCACCGTCGCGGGGATCAACACCGACCACGTCAATGCGCGCTACATGCCCGGTGTGCCGCTGGCGCATGGGGTTCGGGCCACGACCGACGCGGCAGCGGCCTGCGCAGGCGCGGATCTGGTGCTGATCGTGACGCCGTCGCGCACATTGCGCGAGATGTGCAAGATGATCCGCCCACACCTTGCGCCGGGCGTGCCCATTGCACTGTGCTGCAAGGGGATCGAACGGGGCACCGGGCTGCTTCTGAGCCAGGTGGCGGAGGAGGAACTGCCGGGGCATCCCATCGGAGCGCTGTCGGGGCCGACCTTTGCGCGTGAAACCGCACTTGGCCACCTGACCGCCGCGACGGTGGCGTTTCCGTTTTCGTATCAGGACCGTCTGCATCCGGAAAACAGCACCGCGGCGCGCACGGCCTTTGCCATGGGGTCCAATTCCTTTCGGCCCTACGTGTCCGACGACCTGATCGGGGTCGAGATCGGGGGCGCGGTCAAGAACGTGATCGCCATCGCCTGCGGGATGATGACCGGGGCGGGCTTTGCCGAAAACACCCGCGCGGCGCTGATTACCCGCGGGATGGATGAAATGAAGCGCCTCGCGCAGGTGCTGGGGGGGCGGCGCGAAACCGTGACCGGCCTGTCGGGGGCGGGCGATCTGACGCTGACCTGTTCCAGCCAGACGTCGCGCAACATGTCGCTGGGCGTCCAGTTGGGCGAAGGGCGCGCGCGGGCCGACTGTTTCGAGGGCCGCAACGTCGTTGTGGAGGGCGAGATCAACGCCGTGTCGGTGGTTGAGCTGGCGCGGCGCGTCAAGGTGTCGATGCCGATCTGTGAATCCGTCTATGCCGTTTTGTACGAAGGCGCGCCTTTGGGCGACACCTTTGCCAGGCTCTGGGCGCGCCCCATCGAGGCGGAGCCGCAATCCATGAGCCTGTCCATGGACCATCCGGCGAACGATGCCGCCATCAATGACCTTGCGGAAAGGATATCATGACCGACGTGTCCAGACCTGACCTGCCGCCGCTGCATGCGCGGCCTTTCACCCTTGCCACGGATCTTGATGGCACGTTCCTGGGTGGAACGGATGCCGCACGCGCGGCACTTTACGGCTGGATCGAGGCGAACCGCGCCAGTGTCGGGTTGATCTTCGTGACCGGGCGCGACCCGGATTTCATCACATCGATGGTGCGCGACGGCGGCCTGCCGCAGCCCGATTACGTCGTGGGCGATGTGGGCACGACCATTGCAAGGGTGGCCGCTGACGCAACGGTCCGCCCCATTCCCGAACTGGAGGCGGAAATCGCGGAAATCTGGGGCGATGCGGGCGATAGGGTGCGCGCGGCGCTTGACGGCACCCCCGGGCTGACGCTGCAGCCCACGGCGTTCCGCTACCGCGTCAGTTATGACATGGATCCGGCGACGTTCGATCCGGCCACGCATGACCGCGTGCGCGAGATGGGGTTCGACCCGCTGGCCTCCAACGATGAATTTTTCGACGTGCTGCCCCGTGGCGTCAGCAAGGGGCCGTCCCTGCGGCGCCTGGTGGCGCATCTTGGCCTGCGGCAAGCCGGTGTGCTTGCGGCGGGCGACACGATGAACGACCATTCCATGCTGATCTGCGGCCTGCCGGCCGTTGCCGTGGGCGGGTCCGAACACGCGCTGTTGCAAGCGCTTGAAGGGCAGCCTCAGGTCCATAAAGCCCGCGCCATCGGCGCGGCCGGCATCGCCGAGGCGATTGCCGCCCTGAATTTGCATCCGACCCCCCCGGAGGTGGCCCAATGATCCCTGCCCCTGCAGTAACCGAAGCGAAATCAGATCTGGTGATCCTGTATCACCGCCAGCCCTACGAAGAGGTCGAAGGCGATGACGGCCGCGTTGTCTTGCGTGAAAACACAAGCCCCAACGGAATCGTGCCGACGCTGAAAAGCTTTTTCGGGCGTGTGAACCGCGGGTCCTGGGTGGCGTGGAAGCTGGCCGAGGACCCGTCAGACCCGGGGTTCGAGCGGCTTGTCACCATTGAAGACACGTTCGGGACCTACCGCGTCGCCCGCCTGCCGCCGACCGCCGAGCAGGTAAAAAGCTTTTATCACATCACTTCGAAAGTGGCGTTCTGGCCGATCCTGCACAGCTTCAAGGAACGCTACAACTATGACCCGGTGGACTGGCCGACGTTTCGCGAAGTGAACTGGGCCTTTGCCGAAGCCGCGGCCCATGAGGCCGCCAAAGGGGCGACCGTGTGGGTGCATGACTACAACCTGTGGCTGGCCCCCGGCTATATCCGCCAGTTGCGCCCGGATGTGAACATCTCGTTCTTCCACCATACCCCGTTCCCGGCGGCGGATATGTTCAACGTGCTGCCCTGGCGCAAGGAGATCGTCGAAAGCCTGCTGTCGTGCGATGTCGTGGGCTTTCACATTCCGCGCTATGTCGGCAATTTCGTGTCAGTCGTGCGCAGCCTTCTGGATGTGGAGGTCACGCGCCGCACCAAGGTCCGCCCCGAATGGGTGAACGAAGGCACAGCGCTGAGCGAACGCACCATGCCGACGGAGATCGAATATCAGGGCCGCCGCATCAGCGTCAGCGCCTCGCCCGTGGGCGTGAACGTGGACTACATCGAAGAACAGGCGGGCAATTCCGCCACCGCCAAGCAGTTTGCCCATATCCGGGATGAGTTGAACGGCCGCAAGCTGATCCTGTCGGTCGGGCGCACGGATTACACCAAGGGCGGGATCGAACAGCTGGAGAGCTTCGGGCGACTGATGTCCGATCACCCCGAACTGCGCGGACAGGTGCGCCTGCTGCACGTGTCGGTTGTGGCGAACCGCAACATGACGGCTTATCAGGAAATCCAGACCGAACTGGAACAGACCGCAGGACGCATCAACGGCGCGTTCGGCACACTGGAATGGCAGCCGATATCGCTGATTTCACGCGCGATCCCGTTCACGGAACTGGTGGCCTATTACCGCGCGGCGGATGTCGCCTGGATCACGCCGCTGGCCGATGGGATGAACCTTGTGTGCAAGGAATACGCCGCCGCGCGTGTGGATGGCGACGGTGTGCTGGTGCTGTCGGAATTTGCGGGGGCGTCCGTGGATCTGTCGGCAGCGGTGATGGCCAACCCGTTTTCGGCGCGGTCGATGGACAGGGCGATCCTTCAAGCGCTTGAGATGGGCGAACGCGAACGGCGTGACCGGATGCAGGAGTTGCGCGAACAGGTACGTCTGTTTGACATCAATGCCTGGGCCAAGGACCAGACGACGTTGTTCGATGAGGCGCGCCAGCGTGCGAAACCCCCGGCACCGGCGCAAAAGGCCCAAACCCCGGCCTGACCCGCGCAAGCGGCTGCGCGCCCGAACCCGGCGACCTGTGGCCCGCCATCGGAGGGCTGGGGCTGGGGCGGGCAGCACGGCCATGGTGTCGTACCAACGGCCTTTTCCGCTGGCTCTCATGGGACTTTGCATGGCCGCGGCAGGATGAGTCACTCCCGACGACACGATGGGGGTTTGATGGCGGCTTTGATCTTTGGTGTCGTGGGTGCCTGGCTACGCAGTCGAACGAGCATGGCGCAAAGCCACGCCGGGCGCGCCGCGCGCGATGGACGCCGCGCTGTTGACCCCGTCGCACATGTCGATCAGACATGCAGCCACGACCGGCAGGCCCAATTGCTCGCCGTACCGCATACCGTTGCGATGGCGACACCCCGCCCTGCGCGCACGACCTTTGGGGAACCTGTCTTGTCCTTCACCCGTTTCAAACAGCAGCCCGAGCACGTCGCCTGATGTATATCGGGCTTGATCTTGGCACCTCCGGGCTGAAGGCGCTGCTGATCGACGGTGACCAGCGGGTGATCGACGAAGCCTCGGCCCCGCTGGATGTGCAGCGCCCCGCGCCGGGCTGGTCCGAACAGGACCCTGCGGATTGGATTGCGGCGGCGACGGCGGTGATGGACGCATTGGCGACACGTCAATCGCTGGCCGGGGTGCGCGGTATCGGGCTGAGCGGACAGATGCACGGCGCGACCCTGATTGACGCATCGGACGCGGTGCTGCGCCCCTGCATGCTGTGGAACGACACGCGCGCGCACCAACAGGCGGCGGATCTGGACGCCGATCCCGCGTTCCGCGCGATTTCGGGCAACGTCGTGTTTGCGGGGTTCACTGCGCCGAAACTGATGTGGGTCCGCGACCATGAACCCGACATTTTCGCGCGCGTGGCCAAAGTGCTGCTGCCAAAGGACTACCTGCGCCTGTGGCTCACGGGGGCGGCCGTGTCGGACCCGTCGGATGCGGCAGGCACCAGCTGGTTCGACCCCGGCGCGCGGGATTGGTCTGACGTGCTGCTGGGGGCTTGCGGCCTGAGCCGGGCGCAGATGCCATCGGTTGTCGAAGGCTCTGCCCCGTCGGGCATGGTGCGCGGTGCGCTCGCAGCCAAGTGGGGCTTGGCAAGGGACGTGGTTGTGGCGGGGGGTGCGGGTGACAATGCGGCCTCAGGTGTCGGTGTGGGGGCCGTGAGCCCGGGGCGGGGGTTCGTGTCGCTGGGCACATCGGGGGTTCTGTTTGCGGCCTGTGACGCCTATGCGCCGGCCCCCGCAACATCGGTTCACACCTTTTGCCATGCCCTGCCGGACATGTGGCACCAGATGGGCGTGATCCTGTCGGCGACCGACAGCCTGAACTGGTATGCGCGCCTTGTCGGGCGCGACGCCGCCGCATTGACCGGCGATCTGGGGATGCTCCGCGCACCGGGGCGTGCGCTGTTCCTGCCGTATCTGGGCGGCGAACGCACACCGCATAACGATGCGCAGGTGCGCGGCGCGCTGATCGGGCTGGGCCACGATGCGGACACGGCAGCAGGCACCCGCGCGGTGCTGGAAGGCGTGACCTTTGCACTGCGCGACAGTCTGGATGCGCTGCGCGACACCGGCACCACGGTCGACCACCTGATCGCTGTGGGCGGCGGAAGCCGGTCGCGGTATTGGCTTGAGGCGCTGGCGACCGCGCTGGATCTGCCGGTGCATCTGCCGCAGGCCGGGGATTTCGGTGCGGCCCTTGGGGCCGCGCGCCTGGGAATGATGGCCGCCGGCGGTGGCGGCGCCGAGATTGCGACCCCGCCCCGGATCGCTGCGACCATTGATCCGGCCCCGGCCCTGCGGGAGCAATACGATGCCGCACAGGCGCGGTACCGGGCGACTTACGCAGCCCTGAAGGATCTGTCCTGACGCAATCGGCGCGGCCCAATGCCGACGCGCCGAACGCCAGAGCAGCGCGGGTGCATGCCAACGCTGGCAAATCCCGCCCGGATCTGTATCAGGGGTGCATGACAGAGCTTTCCCAAGACCGGCCCACGGGGCGCGCGATCAGGCGCGGCTTTTGCCTGCGCTGCCCGCGCTGCGGGCGCGGCGCATTGCTGCGCAAATACCTCAAGCTGCACGATCACTGCGACAGCTGCGGGATGGATTTCACGCCAAGTCGTGCCGATGACGGGCCCGCCTACCTGACCATTCTGGTCGTGGGGCACCTGATGGCACCGCTGCTGCATCTGGCGTTCGTGACGTTCAGGCCCGATCCTCTGACGCTCGCGCTGTCCTTTTCTGGGGGCTGCATTGCGTTGTCGCTGGTCTTGCTGCCGCGCATGAAGGGGCTTGTGGTGGGGGTGCAATGGGCGCGCCGGATGCACGGTTTTGGCAACGCGGGCGCATGATCCCGCCAGACAGCCCCCCCATCCGCGATGCCGCGACGGTGATCCTGACGCGCGGCCGGAAGCGCCCGGAGGTCCTGATGGGGCGGCGCGGGGCCAACGCAGCCTTCATGCCCAACAAGATGGTCTTTCCCGGCGGGGCGGTGGACCCCGGCGATGCTGCCGTGCCGCTGGGCACCCTGCCCGACCGGCTGTGCATGGCCCGGCTGGCACAGGGCTGCGCGGCCGATCTGCCGTGTGCCGTGCTGGCCGCTGCGATCCGCGAGACGTGGGAGGAAACGGGGCTGGTTCTGGGCGCGCCCGGCGACTGGCCCGATGCGCCACAGGGCTGGGCGGACTTTGCGGCCACGGGGCACAGGCCGCGCGCCGCCGCGTTCAGGTTCGTGTTCCGCGCGATCACGCCGCCGGGCCGCCCGCGCCGGTTCGATGCGCGGTTCGTGATGGCCGACGCCAGCGCGATCTGCGGCGATCCGGACGATTTCAGCCACGCCAGCGATGAATTGAACGCGCTGCAATGGGTGCCCGTGGATGCGATCCGCCAGCATGATCTGCCATTCATCACGCAGGTCGTGCTGGCGGAAATCGCCACCCTGATCGGGCGCGAAAGCCCGCCTGACACCGTGCCGTTCTTCCGCAACGATGACGAGCAAAGCCTGTTTCTGCGCCTGGGCGGGACCGGTCAGTAGGGCATGGGATGGGCGCGGTGCGCCGCCCCGATATCGGCCATCACATCGGCGTCCAGCGTCAGGTCCGCCGCCCCCAGCGCACGGTCAAGCTGTGCCATCGACGTCGCACCAAAGATGGTCGAGGTCATGAAGGGCCGCGACCGGCAGAACGCCAGCGCCATCTGCACCAGATCCAGCCCGTGCCTGGCGGCGATATCGGCATAGACCTGCACCGCCGCATCGACGTAAGGCGTGACCCGCCCGCCCAATGTGTCCTGAATGGATTTGCGCGACCCGTCCGGCACCGCCCCGCCCAGGTACTTGCCGGTCAAAAGCCCGGCGGCGAGCGGCGAATAGGACAGGCAGCCCACATCTTCGTTCGCGGCGACTTCGGCCAGATCGGTGTCGAACAGGCGGTAAAGCAGCGAATATTCGTTCTGGATCGCCTGCATGCGCGGCCAGCCGTTGGCTTGGGCGATCTGCAGCCACATGGTCGTGCCCCATGCGGTTTCGTTGCTCAGCCCCAAATGGCGGATCTTGCCGGCCTCGACATGGCCCTGCAGCGCGCCCAGCACGTCTTCCATATGCTGCACCGTCTCGGCGCGGGTCTGGTGCGACGGGTCATACTCCCAATTCTGGCGAAAGCAGTAGGACCCGCGATTGGGCCAGTGCAGTTGGTAGAGATCCACATGATCGGTGCGCAGCCGCATGAGCGATCCGTCAAGCGCGCGGGCGATCGCATCGCTGCTGATCGGTTCGCCGTCGCGGCAGAACCCGCCATTGGCGCCGGTGACCTTGGTGGCCAGCACCACATCGCCGCGCCGCCCGGTCTTTTCCAGCCAGGTGCCCACGATGGATTCGGTGTGACCAACGGTTTCGGCGGCGATGGGCGTGACGGGGTACATTTCGGCGGTGTCGATGAAATTGATCCCCGCCGCCAGCGCATGGTCGATCTGGGCATGGCCTTCGGCTTGCGTGTTCTGGCTGCCCCAGGTCATGGTGCCAAGGCACAGATCCGATACCTTTAGTCCGGTGCGGCCAAGCGGTTTGTACTGCATGCGTTTCGTCCCCAGTGGTTTGGCGCATATGCCTAGCACACGCGCGCTGAGGTGCAAGGCAGGGCCGCCCGGAGTGAAATGGATCGGGTCGGGAATCACTTGAGAACATAATGTGAACATTCTACCTTGAGTGAATGGAAGATCTGCGCCTGCACATGGCCACGAAACAGCCCATCCCGCATCTGTCGGTGATGGGGGACATGGCGTTGCGGCTGGGCCGGGTGCACGAATTCTGCGGGCCCGCCCGGCGCACGCTGGCGCTGCGCGTGGCGGCAAGGCTGGACGGGCCGGTGATCTGGATCCGCCCCGGCTGGCAGGTGGAACGGCTCAACCCCGAAGGCGTGGTGGGCCTTGGGGTGGAACCGGGGCGGCTGATCCTTGTGGATCCGCGCAAGGGCGAAGACATCTTGTGGGCCGCCGAAGAGGCGCTGCGATCCGGGGCGGTGGCGCTTGTGGTGTGCGAAGTGCACACCCTGCCCGGCCTGACCCCGGTGCGCCGGTTGCACCTGGCCGCCGAAGCGGGGGCGGCGGCATCGGGAGCAGCCCCGCCGCTGGGGCTGTTGCTGGCGCAGGCGCGCGGCGGGGTGCCCGGTGTGGAAAGCCGCTGGTACATGACCTGCACCCATGGCGCGGCAGGGGACGCCTGGCGGCTGGAGCGCCGCCGCGCGCGGGCGGAGCCGCCCATGGCCTGGCATGTGGGCTGCGATGGAAAGACCCGCCCTGCCACGGCACGCCGCCCCGCGCCCTGATCGTACCCCACCGCAAAGCAAGCAACATAACGCACCGCAAAGCGGAAACTGTGGCCCAGCCCTGTCCGGTGATACGCCCCTGTCCCGTGATACGCCCCTGCGCGCGGGGGCGCCGTATCACGAAGCCATCACCTGTCTGTTACACGCCAAGGTTCCTGAAGGGCATCCCACCGGGGCCGGACCTTCGTGACGTGTTGCGCAGGCCAGGGTCGCAGGTGGCCCCAAGACGACACGGATGCGCCGCGACCCGGGCCAGTCGATGTGCTATGCGGCAGTCATGACCCATATTATTTTTCCGTTCATCGCCATGATCTTCACCGCGGCCGCAGCGCATGCCGACCCGGATCGCTATGCGCTGCACCCCGAAGGGTCCACCGTGCGCTTCACCTACCGCATGGCCGATGTGCCGGGCAGCGGCACGATGCCGATCACGCGGGCCGATATCGCACTTGATTTCGACAATGCCGCTGCCTCAACGGCCGTGGTGACGCTGCGCCCGGATGGGGTTTCCACCGGCATGATCCTGATCACCGAGGCCTTGAAAAGCGCGGATATGCTGGATACCGCCACGTATCCCGACATCACCTTTGTCAGCCGGTCGGTTCAGGCGCGCACCGGAGGGGCCACCATGACCGGCGATGTCACCGTGCGCGGGGTCACGCGCCCGCTGACGCTGGACGCCCAGATCTTTCGCCCACCAGACACGGCCCCCGGCGACCGATCCCGGCTGACCGTGCGCCTGCGCGGGCAGATCGACCGGAACGATTTCGGCGCATCGGGTTATCAAGGCCTGGTGGACGGCATCGTGACACTGGACATCACGGCACGGTTGGACCGGCTCGACTGATCGCTGGAACTCCGCTTGGCGTTCGGCTAAGCCGCCCGCACCACGCGCATCAGAGGGCGGCACGCCATGGCACGGATACTGATCACCTCGGCGATCCCGTATATCAACGGGATCAAGCATCTGGGCAATCTTGTGGGCAGCCAGCTTCCCGCAGACCTTTATGCCCGCTATTGCCGCGCGCGCGGGCACGAGGTGATGTTCCTGTGCGCCACCGATGAACATGGCACCCCCGCCGAACTGGCCGCCGCGAAGGCGGGAAAACCGGTGGCGGACTACTGCGCCGAAATGCACACCGTTCAGGCCGATCTTGCACGCGGCTTTCGGCTGTCGTTCGATCATTTCGGGCGATCCTCAAGCGCCCAGAACCACCGCCTGACCCAGCATTTTGCGGGGCGGCTCGCCGATGCGGGCCTGATCAAGGAAGTCAGCGAACAGCAGGTCTATTCCCACGCCGACGGGCGCTTCCTGCCCGACCGCTATATCGAAGGCACCTGCCCCAA
>Ga0136600_1001584_pt1 | contig 10161 bp, 7 predicted proteins | sample AntRauMFilla2698_FD_104634 | JGI IMG/M metagenome (GOLD analysis project Ga0136600, IMG submission 104634) | Saline lake microbial communities from Rauer Islands, Antarctica - Metagenome Filla 2 #698 | ecosystem: Environmental > Aquatic > Non-marine Saline and Alkaline > Saline | place...
ATCCACCACCCTGAGACGGGAGCACATGAGCGCGATCATTGAGAACCTTCCCTACCTCCTGGAAGCGTTCGTCGGCACGCTGAGTCTGCTGCTGTTCTCCGGCCTCGGCGCACTCGCGATCGGCATCGTGATCGCGGGCATGCGCATTTCACCCGCACCACCGTTGCGCGCCTTCGCCACGGCGTACACCGAACTGCTGCGCAATACGCCGCTCACTCTGGTGCTGTTCTTCTGCGCGACCCTGCTGCCCTACCTGCAGTTCTTTCCCGGCTACTTTCCGCTCGCGGTGCTCGGGCTCACGCTGTACACCTCCCCCTTCGTGGCGGAGGCGCTCCGGTCGGGCATCAACGGCGTCGCCGTCGGGCAGGCGGAGGCCGCGCGCAGCATCGGGCTGACCTTCGGGCAGACGCTGCAGCTCGTGATCTTGCCGCAGGCGTTGCGCATGGTCGTACCACCGCTCATCAACGTGTTCATCGCGCTCACCAAGAACACCTCGGTCGCGGGAGCCTTCTTCGTCTTCGAACTCTTTGCCGCCGGGCGAACCCTCGCCAACGCCCGGGGAGACGCCGTCATCGCGATTCTTCTCGGAGTCGCCTTTTTCTACCTGCTCGTCACGGTTCCGCTCGGCCTCATCGCGGGTCGGATCGAGAAGAAGGTCGCGGTGCTGCGATGACCGCCTCCGTGCTCTACGACGCTCCAGGCCCCAAGGCTCGTCGCCGCTCGATGATGACATCGGTCGTGGGAACCATCGTGATCGTCGCGATCCTGGGCTGGCTCATCGCGACCCTGGCCGGCGAGCGCACAACCGTGGCAGGCGCGACCCTGCCCGGGCTCTTCGACGCGAGTCGCTGGGATATCTTCAACGATCTCGTCGTGTGGCGCAGCATCGGCGAGGGTGCCCTCGCCACCCTGTCGATGGCGGGGACCGCCGCCGTGCTCGCCCTCGTCATCGGCGTGCTGTTTTCCTTCGGTCGCACGGCCGGGAGCCGGTGGATTCGGGTGCCGGTCGCGATCCTGCTCGAGTTCTTCCGCGGCATGCCCGTGCTGCTGATGATGCTGTTCGCCCTGCTGGTTTTCTCCACCGGCACCTACTGGGCCGGTGTGTCAGCGCTCGCCGTCTACAACGGCGCGATCATCGGAGAAGCCCTGCGGGCGGGCATCCAGTCCCTGCCCTCCGGTCAGCGCGAGGCCGGGTTGTCTCTCGGGCTCACGTCGGTGGCCACCCGGTTCCTCATCGAGTTTCCGCAGGCCTTCCGCACCATGCTGCCGATCATCGTCGCGCAGCTGGTCGTGCTGCTCAAAGACACCTCGCTCGCCTACATCGTCGGCTACAGCGAACTGCTGCGCACGAACCAGAACCTGACGCAGTTCTTCGGCAACCGCTATGCGTTCTCGTTCTTCTTCATCGTGCTCGCCCTCTACCTGACGATGAATCTGCTCTTGTCGTGGGTGGCCCGCATCGTCTCTCACCGCACGTCATCGCGCGGTGGTGCCCTCATTGCGAGCGACGACCCTGAGCACGGCGCTGGGCACGACGCCGACACGGCAGTCGCCTCGCGTGAGAATCGCGAGGCGTCAGGGCCCTGAGCCGCGGCCACTAAACTCGGTGATTGTGTCTGAACCCATCCCCATCACCGAATCCGCTGTCGCTGAGGCGGTTGACGCCGCCCTACAGGCGCTCGAGGCCGCCGGCGACATGTCAGCGCTGCGTGCCGCAAAGTCGGCACACGCGGGGGAGTCCTCGCCGCTCGCGCAGCTCAACGCTCGGCTGCGGGATGTGCCTGCCGAGCAGAAGGCGGAGTTTGGCAAGCTCGTGGGACAGGCACGCGGACGCGTCGGCCAGGCGATCAGCGCGCGAGAGGGTGAGCTCGTCGTCGCAGAGGAAGAAGCGCGGTTGGCGGCCGAGGCCCTCGATGTCACGGCGGTTCCCGCGCTGCGGGCGCGCGGCGCCCGCCATCCCCTCACCGCTCTCATGGAGCAGATGAGCGACATCTTCATCGGCATGGGGTGGGAGGTCGCCGAAGGCCCCGAGCTGGAGAACGAGTGGTTCAACTTCGACGCCCTCAACTTTGACCCCGATCACCCGGCGCGCGCGATGCAAGACACCTTCTTCATCGACCCCGTCGAACGCCACCTCGTGCTGCGCACCCACACGAGTCCCGTCCAAATTCGCTCACTGCTGACCCGCGGAGTTCCGCTCTACGTCGTCGCGCCTGGCCGGGTGTTCCGCACCGACGAACTTGACGCCACGCACACGCCCGTCTTTCACCAGATGGAGGGCATCGCGATCGACAAGGGCCTCACGATGGCGCACTTGCGCGGCACGCTCGAGCACCTCGCGCGTGCTCTGTTCGGTGAGGGCGCGCGCATCCGCTTGCGCCCCAGTTACTTTCCCTTCACCGAACCGAGCGCCGAGCTCGACGTGTGGCACCCGACCTTCAAGGACGGCGCGCGCTGGATCGAGTGGGGCGGCTGCGGCATGGTCAATAGAAACGTGCTGCGCGCGGCCGGGATCGACCCCGACGAATACCAGGGCTTTGCCTTCGGCATGGGCATCGAGCGCACGCTCATGTTCCGCAACGACGTGAAAGACATGCGCGACATGGTCGAGGGCGATATTCGCTTCTCGCAGCAGTTCGGGATGGTGGTCTGATGCGCGTTCCGCTCAGCTGGTTGCGCGAGTTCGTCGAGGTTCCCGCCTCGGGCGATCCGCTCGAGGATGCCGCGCACGTGCACGCGGCGCTCGTGCGCATCGGGCTCGAAGAAGAAGAGGTGCACGGCGTCACCCTGACCGGGCCGATCGTCGTGGGCGAAGTGCTCGAGTTCGTCGACGAGCCGCAATCGAATGGCAAGACCATCCGCTGGTGCCAGGTGCACACGGGCACCCAGAGCAACGGCGAGCCCGAGGTGCACGGCATCGTGTGCGGCGCCCCCAACTTCGTCGTCGGCGACAAAGTGGTCGTGGCGCTGCCCGGCTCGGTGTTGCCCGGCCCGTTCCCGATCTCGGCGAGAAAGACCTACGGCCACGTCTCGGACGGCATGATCGCCTCGGCACGCGAGCTGGGCCTCGGTGAGGAGCACGACGGCATCCTGCGGCTCGCCGAGCTCGACCTCGATCCGAAGGTCGGTCTCGACGCGATCGCGCTACTGGGCCTCGACGACGTCGCCGTCGAAGTCAACGTGACGCCCGACCGCGGCTACACGCTCTCGCTGCGCGGCATCGCCCGCGAGTACGCCAACTCGACGGGCGTCGCCTTCCGCGACCCCGCGACGACGAGCGACTCGGGGATGGGCGAAGGCTTCTCCGTGACCATCGACGATGCCGCGCCCATTCGGGGCCGCCGCGGGTGCGATGTCTTCGTGACGCGCGCCGTGCGCGGCATCGACCCCACGCGGCCAACGCCGTCGTGGATGGTCGCGCGCCTCACCCTCGCGGGCATCCGCTCGATCTCGCTCACGGTCGACATCACCAACTACGTCATGCTTGAGCTCGGGCAGCCGATCCACGCCTACGACCTGGGCCCGCTGCAGGGCGGCATCGTGGTGCGGCGCGCGGCACCCGGCGAGACCCTCGTGACGCTCGACGACCAGACGCGCACCCTGCACGAGGAGGACCTCCTCATCACCGACGATTCGGGCCCCATCGGCATCGCGGGCGTCATGGGTGGCGCGAGCACCGAGGTTGGCCCCGCAACGACAGACGTGCTCATCGAAGCAGCCAACTTCGACCCCGTATCAATCGCGCGCTCCGCACGACGACACAAGCTGCCCAGTGAGGCCTCCAAGCGATTCGCGCGCGGCGTCGACCCCCTTGTCGCCGAGGCGGCCGCACAGCGCGTCGTCGACCTGCTCGTCGACCTCGCGGGCGGCACGGTGGTCGAACTGGGCTCGGCCTGGATCGAAGCGACCAGGCCCGCCACGATCGACCTCGCCGAGGGCTACGTCGACGGGCTCGTCGGCGTCGACTTCTCGCTCGATGAGGTCACCGACTCCCTGGTCGCGGTCGGATGCGCCGTCACCCCCGGTGACGACGGCTGGCGCGTGATCCCTCCCAGCTGGCGCCCCGACCTTGTCGACGCCCCCTCCCTCGCGGAGGAGGTCGCCCGCATCGTCGGCTACGACCGGATTCCCGCGCTGCTTCCCGTCGCGCCGCCGGGTCGCGGTCTCTCGAGAGGGCAGCGCGTGCGTCGTGCCGCCGCAGATTCGCTCGCGGCCGCCGGCCTCACCGAGGTGCTCGCGTACCCCTTCGTCACCCACGCCGACAACGTGCTCTTCGAAGGTGAGGAGCAGGCGCAGATGCGGCTGGCGAACGCCCTCGATGCCGAGAGCGCCTGCCTGCGGGCGACCCTGCTGCCGGGGCTCCTGCAGATCGCTCACCGAAATGTGTCGCGCGGCCTCACCTCCCTCGCCCTCTTCGAGATCGGTACAGTCTTCGTGCCGGAGGCGGGCCGCGAGTACGGGGTTGACGAGGTGCCGATCGGCACGGCACGGCCCGAGGCAGCCGTGCTCGAGCAGCTGGAGCAGAGCATCCCGCATCAGCCCTGGTATGTCTCCGCGCTGTTCCTCGGCGATCGGCGCCCACGAGGCGTGGCGCAGCCCGCCGAAGCGACCGGCATCGCCGACGCTCTGGACGCCGCGCACCGCGTCGCGGCCGTGCTCGGCGTCGACCTGACGATCGAGACGAGCGTGCACCCTGCACTGCACCCAGGTCGCACGGCGCTGATTCTCGTCGGCGATGAGCGCGTCGGCATCGCCGGCGAGCTGTTGCCCGCCGTAGCTCTGGAGCGCGATCTGCCGCGACAGGTCGGAGTGCTCGAGCTCGACCTCGACCGAATGCTCGCGCTGAGTACGGGCGAGGTCGTCGCGGGCGTGATCGCGGGGTACCCCGCGGCCACCCAAGACCTCTCGGTCGTCGTGCCCGAGACGACCCCGGCGGGCGCCGTGCGCACCGCGTTGCTCGACGGCGCAGGCGACCTGCTCGAGGACGCCGTGCTCGTCGACGACTACCGCGGCTCTGGCGTCGAGCCCGGCACCAAGTCGATCACGTTCGCGCTACGGTTCCGGGCAACCGACCGCACGCTCACGGCGGCCGAGGCGACCGACGCGAAAAACGCGGGGCTCGCCGTGGCCACCGAACGATTCGGTGCGACCCTCCGAGGCTGATCCTACTTTCGGCCCCCACCCAGGAGTCCGCTGAGCGCTCCGCCGATGAGGTCTTGCGCCTGCGGGCTCGCGATGAGACCGCCGAGCATGTCGACGAGCTGGTTGCCGCTCGAGGCCGGAGCGGCGGTCGGCTTCGGTGCAGCCTGGGGCGCGGCCTTCGCGCCCATGAACTGGTTCGCCACGTAGGCGAGCACGATAGGCGCGATGATCGGCATGACCTTGGCGACGATCGCGCCGATGTCGGGACCGTCTGCCTTCTTTGCGGCGGCCGAGACGACCTCGTCCTTCTTCGCGCCGAACACGTTCGCGACGATCTTCTCGCCATCCTTCTCATCGACCGCGTCGACGTCGGTCGACTTGCCGGCGTGGTGGCCGAGGGCGTTCTCGAGCGAGTCAGCGCCGCCCGAGCTCGCGTTGGCGGCGAGGCCCGCGACGATGGCGGGCACGGCAACCGCGACCGCAGAGGCGGCGAGATTCTCATCGACGCCGATCTTTCGCGCGATGTCGCGGACCGGAATCATCGAGATGAGGCTGCTGAGATCGTTCACACTGGCTCCTTCGCCACGAGGGCACCTCGGTTGGGTGCCATCTGATTCCCATCGTAGGCACCAGAGTGCCGCGTGAGGGGGCTTCTGCGCACCATTTACGCCGGGGGTCGACATGGGTCGCGCGAAACTCTGGAAAGCTGGAGGGTATGAGTTTGTCGATTGCCGTAGCGGAGCCAGCGGATACGCGGGCGGAGAAGTCCTGCGCCTACTGGCCGACCATCCCGACGTCGAGATCACGACCGTCACCGCGCACAGCAACGCCGGGCAGCGCCTCATCGACGTGCAACCGCACTTGCGCTCGCTCGACCACCTGACCTTCGTCGAGACGACACCCGAGACCCTCGCCGGGCACGACGCCGTCATTCTCGCGTTGCCGCACGGAGCATCGGGGGCGGTCGCCGCGACCCTGCCCGACAGCACCCTCGTGCTCGACTGCGGAGCCGACCACCGTCTGACGAGCGAGGCTGACTGGGATCGCTTCTACGGCGGCGAGTACCACGGCGCCTGGACCTACGGCCTCCCCGAGCTGCTGCACGCCGACGGCAGTCGCCACCGCGAGCACCTCAGTGGTGCGCGGCGCATCGCCGTGCCGGGGTGCAACGTGACCGCCGTCACGCTCGGCCTGGCCCCGGGCATCCGCAGCGAAGTCATCGAGCCCGCCGATCTGACGGCCATGCTCGCCGTCGGGCCGTCGGGCGCGGGGCGCGCGCTCAAGACGAACCTCCTCGGCAGTGAGCTCATGGGCTCGGCCTCGCCCTACGCGGTCGGGGGAGTGCACCGGCACATTCCCGAGATTCTGCAGAACCTGAAGGTGGCGGGGGCGGCGAGCCCGAGCATCTCGTTCACGCCCGTGCTCGTGCCCATGAGCCGCGGCATTCTCGCGACCATCACGGCCCGCCTCGAACCGGGGGCTGACGCGGCGGGGGTGCGCTCCGTGTGGGAGTCGGCCTACGCCTCCGAGCCCTTCGTGCACGTGCTGCCCGAGGGCCACTTCCCCAAGACCGCGGATGTTCTCGGCTCCAACGTCGCCCTCATCGGCCTCACGGTCGACGAGGATGCCGACCGAGTCGTGATCGTCGTCGCGCTCGACAACCTCGTCAAGGGCACTGCTGGCGCCGCCGTGCAGTCCCTCAACCTCGCACTGGGCCTGCCCGAATCGCGCGGCCTGCCCCGAAATGGAGTAGCACCATGACCGTCACCGCCGCCACCGGCTTCGACGCCGGATCCGTCGCCGCGGGCATTAAGTCCACGGGTGCGCTCGACCTGAGCCTCGTCGTCAACCGCGGCCCGCGCAGCGCGGCCGCCGCCGTCTTCACGAGCAATCGCGCCAAAGCCAACCCGATTCTGTGGTCGCAGCAGGTGATCGCCGATGGCGACGTGCGCGCGATCGTGCTCAACTCGGGCGGCGCCAACTGCTTCACGGGCGCGCAGGGCTTCCAGACCACTCACGCGACGGCCGAGGCGGTCGCCGAACACGTGGGCGTTGACGCGGGCGATGTGCTCGTGTGCTCGACGGGGCTCATCGGTGAGCAACTCGACCGCGAGAAGCTGCTCGCGGGCGTCGCAGCGGCTGCGGGAGCTCTGACCGCCGACGGCGGCGAGGACGCCTCGCGGGCCATCATGACGACCGACTCGCACCCCAAGACGGTCGTCGTCGAGGGCCCCGGCTACACGATCGGCGGCATGGCGAAGGGCGCGGGGATGCTCGCCCCGGGTCTCGCCACGATGCTCAGCGTCATCACGACCGACGCTGACCTGCCCGCTGCCGAGCTCGACCGCGCGCTGCGCGAGGCGACCAGGCTGACCTTTGATCGTCTCGACTCGGATGGCTGCATGTCGACCAACGATCAGGTGACGCTGATGGCGAGTGGAGCATCCGGGGTGAGCCCATCAATCGACGACTTCACCCGCTTGCTCGTCGACGCGTGCATGTCGCTCGTGCTGCAGTTGCAGGCCGATGCGGAGGGCGCGAGCCACGACATCCAGATTCGCGTCGAGGGCGCCGTGAGCGACGATGACGCGGTCGAGGTGGGCCGCTCGGTCGCGCGCAACAACCTCTTCAAGGCGGCCATCTTCGGCAACGATCCGAACTGGGGGCGCGTTCTCGCCGCGATTGGCACGACCACGGCCGAGTTCGACCCCTACGCGGTCGACGTGACCATGAACGGGGTGCGGGTGTGCCACGCGGGCGGGCCCGATCGCCCTCGCGAGGAGGTCGACTTGAGTGGCAGGCTCGTGAGCGTGCTCATCGAACTCGGCGTCGGCGACGCCACCGCCATGATCCTCACCAACGACCTCACCCACGACTACGTTCACGAGAACAGCGCCTACTCAAGCTAATGACAACGACACACGACTCTGACGACTTCGCCCGCGCCGCCGAGAAGGCTGCGACCCTCATCGACGCGCTGCCGTGGCTGCAGACGTACCGCGACCGCATCGTGGTCATCAAGTTCGGCGGCAACGCCATGGTCACGCCCGAGCTGCAGCGCACGTTCGCCGAAGACATGGTCTTCATGCGCACCGCGGGCGTTCGGCCCGTCATCGTGCACGGCGGCGGTCCGCAGATCTCGTCGATGCTCGATCGGTTCAAGATCGAGAGCGATTTTCGGGGCGGCTACCGGTACACGAGCCCCGAGGCGATGGATGTCGTGCGCATGGTCCTCACGGGCCAAGTGAGCCCCGCCATCGTCAACCACATCAACGAGCACGGGCCGCTCGCGGCCGCGATCTCGGGCGAGGACGCCGGTCTGTTTCGCGGGCGTAAGCGCGGGGCCATGGTCGACGGGGTCGAGGTCGATCTCGGGCTCGTGGGCGACGTCGTGGGTGTGAACCCCGAGCCGGTGATCGCGCAACTCGACGCCGACCGCATCCCGGTCGTCTCCTCGATCGCCCCCGACGTCGACACCCCCGGCCAGTCGCTCAACGTCAACGCCGACTCGGCCGCCTCGGCGCTCGCCGTCGCTCTGGGTGCGGAGAAGCTCGTGATTCTCACCGACGTCGCCGGGCTCTACCGCGATTGGCCCGATCGCGATTCGCTCGTCTCAACCATCCAGGCCGACGAGCTGCGCGAACTGCTGCCGAGCCTCCAGGCGGGCATGATCCCCAAGATGGCGGCGTGCCTCGAAGCCGTTGAGGGCGGGGTCGCGAAGTCGGCGATCATCGATGGCCGCATTCCGCACTCGATCCTGCTCGAGATGTTCACACAACAGGGCATCGGCACGGAGGTTGTGCCGTGAGCGCTCCCGAGCCCGTGACGGGTGACAACACCGAAGCGATGCGGGCGCGCTTTGCCCGCGTGGCGATGGCGTCCTCCCCTGTGCCCTCGGCCGTGCTCGATCACGGCCGCGGAGCCCTCGTCTGGGATGTCGACGGCGCCGAGTACCTCGACTTCTTGGCCGGCATCGCCGTCAATGCTCTCGGGCACGCGCACCCCGCCGTCGTGGAGGCGATCAGCGTGCAGGCCGCGCGCGCGGTGCACGTGAGCAACTACTTCACGACGCCGCAAGCGATCGCGTTCGCCGAGCGGCTCGTGCGGGTGACCGGAATGGGGGAGACCGGTCGGGTCTACGTCGCCAACTCGGGCGCCGAGGCGAACGAGGCCGCGATCAAGCTCGCGCGCCGCACGGGCCGCCCGCGCATTCTCGCCTTCGAGTCCGGCTTCCACGGCCGCACCATGGGGTCCCTCGCGCTCACCGGCAAGGCCGGGTTGCGCGAGCCGTTCGAGCCCCTCGTGCCCGGCGTCGATCACTTGCCGACTGAGCTGGACGCGCTCGAGGCCGCGATGGGCCCCGATGTCGCCGCCGTGATCCTCGAACCCATTAAGGGTGAGGCGGGTGTCGTGCCGTTGCCGCCGGGCTTTCTCGCGGCCGCGCGTGAGCTCACGACGGCGCACGGGGCTCTGCTCATCGTCGACGAGATCCAGACGGGGGCCGGCCGCACGGGCGACTGGTTTGCGTTCCAGCACGCGGGTGAGCTGCCCGAGGGAGTGCTGCCCGACGCGATCGCGCTCGCGAAGGGCATCGGCGGGGGAGTGCCGGTCGGCGCTCTCGTGACGACGGGTGCCGCAAGCGAGCTGTTCACTCTCGGTCAGCACGGGTCGACCTTCGGCGGCAATCCGCTCGCGACGGGAGTCGCCGACGCGGTGCTCGCCGAGATCGAGCGCGCCGACCTCGTGACGAATGCGGCCGTGCGCGGCGAGCAGCTGCGGGCGGGCATCCGCTCTCTCGGAACGCACCTGGGTGGCGACCTCATCACCGAGGTGCGCGGCCGAGGCCTCCTGATCGGTATCGAGCTCGCCGAGCCCATCGCCCCTGCGATCGTCGGTCATGCTCTGCAGCGCGGCCTCATCATCAACGCGACGGGGCCCACCACGGTGCGACTCGCGCCGCCGCTCATCATCGGCGATGCTGAGATCGATCGATTCCTCACCGTCTTCGCCGCGAGCCTG
>Ga0136600_1001585_pt1 | contig 10148 bp, 10 predicted proteins | sample AntRauMFilla2698_FD_104634 | JGI IMG/M metagenome (GOLD analysis project Ga0136600, IMG submission 104634) | Saline lake microbial communities from Rauer Islands, Antarctica - Metagenome Filla 2 #698 | ecosystem: Environmental > Aquatic > Non-marine Saline and Alkaline > Saline | place...
ACAGCATGACGTCGAACATATGGATCTTGTCATACTGCGCCGCAATTGCGCCATCGGGGCCGATCAGAAAGGACCGGTTGGCAAACCGGTCGTCCGCGTCCCCGGTCTTCAACGCCAGCGATCCGATCAGCAGCCAGATCCCGTGCTCTGCAGCCGCGTCGCGCAGCCCGGCCAGGACCGGATCCGCATCCTGCATGCACAAAACTGCATTCTGGTGACGGCGGGACGACGACACGCAATTCGTGACCTCGGGCGTCAGGACGAATTGTGCGCCGCCTTGTGCGGCCCGTGCCACGAACGCCGCCGCCGTCGCCAGGTTATCGCCCGGCTGATCCGTGCTTGTCATCTGCACCAACGCGGCGCGCATCTCAGCCCTTCAGCAGGGGATCAAGCTTGCCCGACCGTTCCAGCGCGAACAGATCGTCACAGCCGCCCACATGGGTAGCGCCCACAAAGATTTGCGGCACGGTATGGCGCCCGTTGGCGCGGTCCATCATCGATGCGCGCTGCGACGGGTCGCGCGCAATATCGATCTCGGTGAACGGAACGCCCTTCTTGTTGAGCATCCGCTTTGCGGCATGGCAGAAACCGCAAAGCGGTGATGTGTATATTTCGACGGTTTGCATCGGGTCAAAGTATCCTCTGTCTTTCAGCCAGAACTTAACCATCCCGTGCCACCCTTGCCAGTGCGATGACGCGCACCTCCCGTGCGCCCGCGTCCAGACAGGCCTGTGCACAGGCCGCGAATGTCGCGCCGGTGGTCATCACATCATCCACAATCAAAACGTCCCGGCCCGCGATGCGGTCTGCGTGTCGCGGGGAAACCCCGATTGCACCGCTCAGATTCGCCGTGCGCGCCTCCGGCGATTTGCCGTCCTGCGTTTCGGTCCTGCGCAGGCGTGTCAGCAGGTCGGGGCAGACGGGTCGCCCGACATTGCGCGCCAGAGCATTGCCCAGAACCGCTGCCTGATTGTAGCGTCGCCTGAACATGCGCGTCCAATGGGCGGGAACGGGCGCGACCAGCGTATGGTCGGTCAACAGCGGTCGCGCCGACCGCGCCATCCAGCCCGCCATGGCAGGCACCAGATCAAGCCGGTCGCCGTGTTTCAGACCCAGCACAAGTTTGCGCGCCATGTCGCGGTAAAGCATCACCGCGCGCCCCTGCACCCACGGGCGCCGCGCCGCGCGGCACGCATCGCAGGTCTGCGGTGCATCTGCCGCATCCCCGATCATCGGCGTGCCACATGCATCGCAAGCCAGCCCCAGAACAAAGGGCGTTTGCCGCCAGCATTCCCCGCACAGGCATCCGTCATCTTGCACCCGCGCGGCGCAGCCAAGGCATTGCGCTGGGAAAAGCAGATGCAGCGCCCTATGCTTCAAAGTCTCGGATGATTGCCCGCTTCTCATGGACTTGCCTTGATCATGACACCTGATCCCTCGCGACCGCGTCTGACAGACCGCGCCGCCCTTGCCCGAAACCGCCTCCGTGCCCGTCGCTTACCGGACCCGGCCACGTTTCTTCTCGACGACGCTGCCAGTGAACTTCACGAAAGACTGCTCGACGTTAACAGACCGTTTAGACGCCCTGCCGTTGTGACCGGTCAGCCTGAATTCTGGGCGCAAAAGTTGCCCGGTGCCCATATCGTGCCCGATAGCGACACGCTTGAGTTGCGCGAGGGCGCGCATGACCTTGTTGTGCACGCCTTGTGCCTGCACTGGGCGGATGACCCCGTGGGCCAACTGGTGCAGGCCCGCCGCGCGTTGGAACCCGATGGTTTCTTCTTATGCTTCACACTGGGCGGGCAGACCATTGCCCCCCTGCGCGCAGCCCTTGCCGAAGCTGAAGCCGCGCTGACCGGCGGGCTGTCGCCGCGGGTTCTGCCGATGGGGGAAATCCGCGACATGGGCGGGCTGCTGCAACGTGCGGGCTTCACGATGCCCGTGGCGGATCTGTTCACGCGGCAGGTCAGCTATGAAAGCACGCTGCACCTGATGCGCGATCTGCGGGCCATGGGTGAGGGCAATGCGTTGGCCGGGCGCAGCAAGGCGTTCACCCGCCGCGGTATCTTTGCCCGGGCCGCGGAAATCTATGCGGAAACGGCGGGGTTGCCCGATGCGCGTGTTGGCGCGGCCTTCGATCTGATTACACTGACAGGCTGGTCGCCTGGTCCCGATCAGCCCAAAGCCCTCCGCCCTGGCAGTGCGACCGCGCGGCTTGCCGATGTGCTTGGGGCGCAGGAAACACCTCTCCGTGATCCATCCACTTATTGACGCGGCGCATAATCCCCTTATGTGAACATATCACGTAAAAATAAGACTGAAAAACAGGATGGCATTGATGCTGGACAGCAAATCCCTGACTCCGAAACAGACGGCGGACATGGCGGCGGATCACGGTGCGCACCTTCCGGTGAGCCATCCGGCCATCCCGAGGCCGAAGATCGGGGTGCTGCTGGCCAATCTCGGGACGCCGGACAATTACGATTACTGGTCCATGCGGCGTTACCTGAACGAATTCCTGTCCGACCGCCGGGTGATCGATTACAGCCCGTGGCTGTGGCAGCCGTTGCTGCAGCTGGTGATCCTGTCGACGCGGCCCAGCAAATCCGGTGCGGCGTACAAGTCGATCTGGAATGAGGCGGACGGCGAAAGCCCGCTGATGACCATCACGAAAGCGCAGACCGTGAAGATCAAGGAAGCCATGGCCCGCATCCACGGCACAGATGTGGAGGTTGATTTCTGCATGCGCTACGGCAATCCGTCCACCAAATCCAAGGTGCGGGAGCTGACCGAAAAGGGCTGCCGCAAGATCCTGTTTTTCCCGCTCTATCCGCAATATGCAGGCGCCACGACCGCGACAGCCAATGATCAGTTTTTTCGCGCGCTGATGGCTGAAAAATTCCAGCCGTCCACCCGCACAGTCCCGTCGTATTTCGACCGGCCCACCTATATCGATGCGCTCGCCCAGTCCGTCGAGGCAGGCTATGCCGCGATGGAAACGAAACCGGACGTGCTGGTGTGCTCCTACCACGGCGTGCCAAAGCGGTATCTGATGGAAGGCGACCCCTACCATTGCCACTGCCAGAAAACGACGCGGCTTCTGAAGGAACGGCTGGGATGGTCAGACACGGACATCGTGACCACCTTTCAGTCCAAATTCGGGCCAGAGGAGTGGCTTAAACCCTACACCGTCGAAGAAGTCGCGCGGCTGGCGGAAACCGGCAAGAAGAACATCGCCGTGATCGCACCGGCATTTTCAGCCGATTGCATCGAAACGCTGGAAGAGATCAACGAAGAGATCAAGGAAAGCTTCGAGGAAGCCGGTGGCGAGCATTTCACCTATATCCCCTGCCTGAATGACAGCCCCGCGCATGTGGACGCGCTGGTCGAGGCGATCGAGGATAACCTGAAGGGGTGGACCTGACGCGAACGTCTGGCGGCTTCGCACGCCAGACACCGGCACGACAAATCACCAATAAAAAAGGGCGGTCCATTGGACCGCCCTGTTTAATATCTGTGTTCGCACTCAGCTTGCGGCTGCAGCACCGATCAGGGCGAGCAGGATAACGGGGATAACCCAGCTAGCGTTCGAGCCCGATGTATCTTCTTCGATGATTACCGGCTCTACGATCGGCTCATCCAGGCCACCGGCAAAACCGGCAGTGGCAGCGATCGAAAGCGTGGCTGCGAGAGCAATTTTCTTCATGTTGACCTCCAGTAGGTGCCGCCCTGCACATTTGGGTGAGGACTGTGGGCGGCGGAATGACTGTACCTCGTATGATTCCTATATCCGTGGCACTGTCGAAAACGCAACACAGGTTGCAAGTTGCGGGGTTAGTGGTGCAATTCCGCCTCAGATCAGCAGAACCTGCGTTCCAACGTTCGACAGCGCGAAAAGCTCCTGAATATCCTCGTTGTAAAGTCCGATGCACCCGTTCGACGATTGCCGCCCGATCTTGCGAACATCATGGGTGCCATGGATCCGGTAATACCTCCACGACAGGTGCATCGCATGGGTGCCCATCGGGTTGTCCGGCCCCGGCGGCACGAAGGGCGGCCATTCCGGGTTGCGTTCGATCATCGAAGGGGTCGGGCGCCAGCTTGGCCCTTCGACCTTTTGGGTCACTTCGGTGCGCCCAAGCCGGGTCAGTTCCGGCGACAGCGGCACGCTGGTGGGGTAGATCTTGAAAACGGTTTCGTCTTCAGACCAGTAATGCAGGCTGCGGGCCTTGGTATCGACCAGAATCGCCCCGCCCCGGAGCGTGTCGAAATGCGGTTGCCAGCGATGTGCCCGAAAGCCCGCGATATTGCGCTGGACGATCTCGGTGTCCTCTTCGGCAAAGATGTCTGATCCTTGCTGCGCCCAGGACGGCGCTGCCGTAGCACAGGCCGCTGCAGCGGTTGAGGCCAGAAAGGCACGGCGGCCCAGTCGTGGAATCGGTCTGTCTGACATGAGGAACTCTCCGTAAAGATGCAGATTATGGGAGGTATATGGCGCGAAGGTCGCAGTCGCAAATCAAACCGGCGTCATTACGCCGCGCGGGATTTGAAACTGCCGCCAGCGCGCGTTAAGGCAATGGAGCAACTTGAAAGGACGCCCATGCTGCGCACCCTCGGTCTTTCTGCCGTTTTACTTGCCGGTCTGGCTGCCTGCACACCGCAAGGGCCCAGCGTGACGTCGGCCGGTGTCTACCGCATCGATGGCGGGGATGTCCCGACAGTGCAGTACCGCATGCTCGACAGCGTCAACGCCCTGCGCGCGGGCGCAGGGGCCGCCCCGCTTGACCTGGACGCACGGCTGACGGCGGCGGCCCAGACCCACGCCAATGACATGTCCCGCCAGCGTCGTGCCTGGCCCTTCGGGTCCGATGGGTCTTCGCCCTATGACCGCGTCGCGCGCTCGGGCTTCGGTGGCGTGCTTGTGGCCGAGCTTTACGCCCAGACCTTCGAGACAGAGCTTGATACACTCGCAGCCTGGGTCGATGACGGGGCGTGGGGCGACGCAATCCTGGACCCGTCGAGCACCGATATGGGCTTTGCATGGGAACAGGACAGCACTGGCCTTTTGTGGTGGGTGGTGTCGATGGGCGCCCGAACGCCTGTCACAGACTTCCCTGTCACCGAAGTGTCAGGGTTCTAGTGCGTGTTGCAGTCAATCGCATTTAGTCGGTGGCCCGAACGCATTTACTGCGCGAACGCTGCCTCGGACCATCCGCTGACTACATGAACCCTATCGACCGCAACACGCTCTAGACTGCGACGGGCCAGCCCGGCGCGGGATCCAGCGCACCGGGATCCAGCGCACCGGGACCCCGTGTCAGGGCGCGATGTAGATCGGGGTCCCGTTAGAAACCATTGCATAGATTTCTTCCATCTCGGCATCGCTGACGGCGATACAGCCCGCTGTCCAGTCGCCGCTGTCTGACGGGTCCATGGACGCGCCATGGATGAAGATATCGCCCCCGGGTTCGACGCCTGCCGCAGCGGCGCGGGCCCGGTCGCGGGCGTTCGGGTATGAGATGCCGATGGACAGGTGGAAGGCGCTGTTGGGGTTGCGGCGGTCGATCAGGTAAAACCCTTCGGGCGTGCGCCCGTCGCCACTTTGCTCCTTGTGGCCTTCGGGCGAAAAGCCCAGATCGACCGGATAGCTTTTCAGCACATTGGTGCCGTTCAGCAGATACAACTTTCGTCGTTCCTTGCTGACGAAAAGCTGGGTGACGGGCGCACCGTCGTAATTCAGGAACTTGGGATCTTTGGCCGGACTGCAGGCGGTAAGGCCCCCGAAAGCCAGGATTGTGACAAAAGCCAGGACTGCGCGCATGTTTCTGCTCGATTTTTTTATAAGAACGCTGGGCGGGGACGCTAGGACAAAAGGCGCAGGGCGCAAAGCGGTTTTGTGCAAGGTCAGATCACCTTTTTGCGGGGTGTGCACGGGCACCTTCGCGTCGTTCTGTCGAAGTCGGCTCAGCCGCGCGTAAGCTGTGCTGCGATCTCCACATGGGGCGACCAGCGGAACTGGTCCACCACGTCGATCCAGTCAAGCGCATAGCCCGCAGCCACCAGCTGGGCGGCATCGCGCGCGAAGGTCACGGGGTTGCAGCTGACGCAGGCAATGCGCGGCGGCCCGGCCCCGGCCAGCGCCGTAACCTGCGCCTGTGCGCCTGCGCGCGGCGGGTCGATGACGGCGGCGTCAAAGCGGGTCAGCTCATCAGCCAGCAAGGGCCGGCGGAACAGATCGCGCGCCTCGGTCCGGATCGCCTTGAGCCCCTGCGCCTGCCGCCAGCCTGCGTCCAGCGCGCGCAGCATCGCGGCATCGCTTTCCACGGCCAGCACCTCGGCCTGTTCTGCCAGCGGCAGCGCGAAGGTGCCGCAACCGGCGAACAGATCCACCACGCGCGCGGCACCCCCCACCGCCTCGCGCACGGCGGCAACCAGTGCGGCCTCGCCGTTGGCCGTGGCCTGTAGAAACGCACCGGGGGGCGGCACGATCCGCGCGCGCCCCATGGGCAGGGCAGGCGGGGACAGTGTCACGATGACCTCCCCATCCCAGGACAGGCGCGCGATGCCGTTCTGGGCCAGGGCGGACAACGCGGGCAGCAGGCCCCTGTCCAGCGGCTTGCCCCCCGTGGCCGCCACATCCAGACCGCCGGGCGTGTCGATGACCGTGAACGTGACCTCGCCCTTGCGCGATGCGCCGGCTTGCGTGATGGCCTCAAGGCGCGGCAGGGCGGCAAGGATGTTCGGTGACAGCACGCGGCAGCCCGTCACCGCCGTCAACGTGCCAGAAGCGCGGCCATGGAGCCCGACAATGGCACCCTTCTTGGTGCGCCGTCCCGACAGGGCCGCGCGTCGTCGGCTGCCCGGTGGCGAGGTTGCGATCCCCCTGATCGGGGCCGTCAGCCCCTGTGCGGCCAGCGCCGTGCGCACGATGTCCTGCTTCCATGCGGCGTTGAAGCCGTCATCGGCGTGCAGCAGGGCGCAACCCCCGCAGGCATTGTAATGCGGGCAGGCCGCGCGGATGCGATGCGGTGACGGCGTCACGATCCGCGGCACGGCGATCCGGTCGCCCGTGATCTCGCCCGCGATCACTTCGCCGGGCAGGGTGCGCGCAGCAAAGACCGGCCCCGCCGCGATCCCGTCGCCGTGATGGCCCAGCCGGTCTATGGTGATCTGTGACATGCCTTGCCCGTAGCGCGCGGTCGGGGGCGGGGCAACCCCGGTGGCGCCACGCGCACCGCTCCGCCGATTACTCCGCCGCCGCCGCGATGAACCCGCCCGATTGCCGGTTCCAATAGCGCGCGTAAAGCCCAGCCCGCGCCAGCAGCGCGTCATGGCTGCCCTGTTCCACAATCTCGCCGCGGTCCATCACGATGATCCGGTCCATCCGCGCCAGTGTGCTCAGCCGGTGGGCGATGGCCAGCACCGTCTTGCCTTCCATCACCCGTTCCAGCGCCGCCTGGATCGACGCCTCAACCTCGGAATCCAACGCGCTGGTCGCCTCATCCAGCACAAGAATGGGCGCGTCCTTGACGATGGCGCGGGCCAGCGCAATGCGCTGCCGCTGACCGCCGGACAACTTCACGCCGCGTTCGCCCAGATGCGCGTCATAGCCCGTGCGGCCCTTGTGGTCGCGCAGATCGGCAATGAAGTCATGCGCCTCGGCCTTTTTCGCCGCCGCGATCAGGGCGGCCTCGTCCGCGTCGGGGCGCCCGTACAGGATGTTGTCGCGCGCGGAGCGGTTGAACATCGCGGTTTCCTGCGTGACCATGGCGATCTGGCGGCGCAGGCTGGCTTGGGTGATCTCACGCACATCCCGCCCGCCCACCAGAACCCCGCCGTCTTCCACCTCGTGCAGCCGCAGCAGCAGGCTCACCAATGTGGATTTGCCCGCCCCCGACGCGCCGACGATGCCCAGCTTTTCGCCCGCCGCGATGGTCAGATCCAGCCCCTGAACCCCGCCCACTTCGCGACCGTAAGCAAAGCCCACCTTGTCGAACCGGATATCCGCCGCGCCCTTTGGCAGGGCCTTTGCCCCGGGCCTGTCGCGCAACGTGTGCGCCGGTGACAGGGTGCGCATCCCGTCCTCGATCTCGCCCAGACTGGCGTAGATGCTCATCAGTGTGAAACTGACCCAGCCGGTCATCTGCGCGATGCGAATGGCGATGGCACCCGTCGCCGCGATATCGCCTGCCGATGCCGCACCCGCCTGCCAGACCAACAGGGTCGATCCCACCAGAAGCGCAGGCACCAGCCCTGCCACCGCCATCAGCCCAAAGCGAAAGAACGTGGACACCTGCCCGAATTCCATCGAACGGGCGCGGTAGCTGGCCATGCTGTCCAGCGCCTTGTCATCCTCAAGCCGGTCATTGGCAAACAGCTTCACCATGCGCATGTTGGAAATCGTATCCACGACCTGGCCCGACACCGCGGCGCGCGCACCCGCCCGCAGCGCCGCCCGGCCGCGTATCTTCGGCAGCCACGTCGCGATGAACCACATATAGCCCCCCAGCCAAACGATCAGCAAAGCCGCGATGCGCCAGTCGATGGTGATCAGCAGCGCCACCGATGCCACGAGGGACGCGATGGCAAACACGATGGTGTTCAGCGTCTCAACGGTCACATCCATCACCGCGCGACTCGTCTGCATCTCTTTTTGGGAAATGCGCCCGGCGAAATCATTGTCGAAGAACGTCACGGCCTGGCCCAGCGTCCAGCGGTGCAGCCGCGACAGCGCAAGCGTCGACACGTTGGGCCCCACGACGATGGATTGCATCGCCGCGGCCATCCCGGCCGCAACCGGCCGCACGACGATCACCAGAAGCAGCATCCCGAACAGCACCCAGCCATTGTCGGCAAAGACCCGCTCCGGCCCGGAATTCAGCGCCAGATCCACGACCTGCCCCAGCAGCAGGGCGATCACCACTTCAAGCGATCCTGTGACCGCCGCCACCAGCCCCGCAAGCACCAGTAAAGGCGTGGTCCCGCGCAGGCACCACCGCAAGAATGGCCACAGGGCTTTCGGCGGCGCGGTATCGGCCTTGGCGAACGGGTCGATGCGGTCGCCAAGCCATGTCAGCCCGGTACGTCGCGCCAGTTCATCCATTGTCATTCTGCGGCCTCCATATCATTCGTGCCGATGAAGCCGCCCGACTGGCGCGCCCAGAACCCGGCATAAAGCCCGCCCTGCGCCAGCAGATCGCCATGCGTGCCGTCCTCGGCGATGTGCCCGTCCTCCAGCACCAGAATGCGGTCCATCGCGGCAATGGTGGACAGGCGGTGCGCGATGGCGATCACTGTCTTGCCGCCCATCATGTCGTAAAGCGTGCTCTGGATCTGGGCTTCGACCTCTGAATCAAGCGCGCTCGTGGCTTCGTCCAGCACCAGGATCGGCGCATTCTTCAGGATCACGCGCGCCAGCGAAACCCGTTGCCGCTGCCCGCCCGACAGTTTCACGCCGCGCTCTCCCACATGGGCGTCATATCCGCGCCGACCTTCCGGGTCTGCCAGATCCAGGATGAACGCGTGCGCTTCGGCCTTGCGCGCGGCGGCGACCATCTGGGCCTCGCTGGCGTCGGGGCGTCCATACAGGATGTTGTCGCGCACCGATCTGTGCATCAGCGACGACTCCTGGCTGACCATGCCGATCTGGGCGCGCAGGCTGTCCTGTGTGACCTGCGCTATGTCCTGCCCATCGATCACGATGCGTCCGCCCTCCGCCGCGTAAAACCGCAGCAGCAGCTTTACCAATGTCGATTTGCCCGCGCCTGACCGGCCCACCAGCCCGATCTTTTCGCCGGGGCGCAACGCAAAGCTGACACGGTCCAGCCCGCCCGCGCCGCGCCCGTAATGGTGCGACAGGCCTTCCACGGCAATCGCGCCGTCGGTCAGGCGCAAGGGCTCGGCACCGGGCACATCCAGCAGCGTGATCGGCTGGGCGATGGTCTCCATCCCTTCCGTCACAACACCAAGCGACCGGAAGAACGTGCTGACAGACCACATGATCCAGCCCGTCATCGCGTTCAACCGCAGCGTCAGCGAGGTCGCCGCGGCAACGACGCCCACGCTCGCGCTCCCCTGCATCCAGAGCGCTATGGCCCAGCCCACGACGCCCACGATCAGCGCACCGTTGAGCGCGGTCAGCCAGATAT
>Ga0136600_1001587_pt1 | contig 10140 bp, 7 predicted proteins | sample AntRauMFilla2698_FD_104634 | JGI IMG/M metagenome (GOLD analysis project Ga0136600, IMG submission 104634) | Saline lake microbial communities from Rauer Islands, Antarctica - Metagenome Filla 2 #698 | ecosystem: Environmental > Aquatic > Non-marine Saline and Alkaline > Saline | place...
AAGAGTGGCTTGATGTTTTTTTAGCAAGCCATGAACTCAAGGTAGAGCGGGCATTTTTACTCGAAGTCGATGATGAAGAAGTTGAACGCAGACTCGCTGATCGAGGCCGAGCCGACGATAGGCCTGAAGCCATAGCGCGTCGCATGGCTATATTCGAAGAAGGCGTACAGAAGATTGCACCTGCATATGAGCATGATGGTGTTTTATACAGAATAGACGGACACGGTACAATAGACGAAGTATTCGAACGGTTAGAGCGCGCGTTATGAGCTTGCAAAATCATGTGCGGAGCGCGAAAGAAATAGATGCAATTCGTGAATCAGGAAAAATGCTCGGTCATACGTTGCGAGCTGTATATAACGCTGTTGAGCCTGACGTGACTACCAATTACCTAGATGAGATTGCTCGTAAAGAAATTAAAGCTCTCGGTGGCAAACCTGCTTTCTATGGTTATCAAGGTTTTCCAAAAACAGTGTGTGCAAGCATCAATGACGAAGTTGTGCATGGTATCCCAAGCGAAAGAGTTTTAAGTACTGGTGATTTTATAAGTATCGACTGCGGCGTAAACTACAAAGGCATGATTACTGATGCAGCATTCACACGAGCGGTTGGCGATTCTTACAGACAAGACAGGCATAAAGTACTCCTTGAAACAACTCAAAGCTCACTCGAGGCGGGCATAAGTATATTAAAAGCTGGATTACCTATAGGTACACTAAGTGCCGAGATTCAGTCTATACTAGCTTCGGCAAAGCTTGGTATTGTGCGTGATTTGGTAGGGCATGGCGTTGGGCGCCAGTTGCACGAAGAACCAGAAATACCCAATTTCGGTAAAAAGGGCAAAGGCAAGGAACTGCTCGCTGGAATGACTATCGCTATCGAACCTATGGCGACTCTTGGTACGGATATGGTGACTATGGCTCCAGATGGCTGGACGATTAGTAGTCGTGATGGCTCTTTTGCTGCGCATTTCGAACACACGGTTTTAGTGCTCGAAGACGGCGCAGAAGTTTTAACGCTGTATTAAAGCATAAAACCTCGCGTGTGACTGATACAGTTTGATGTGTGGACACCACAAGCGTTATAATGCTCACAACATGAATAATAAAAAATCAACATATGTCGGAATTGATATAGGTTCAAGCAGAAGTACCTGCGTTATAGGCGTCGAAGCCGAAGATAACGAAACAGTTCAAGTGTTAGGTGTAGGGATGGCCGACAACCCTGGAATGCGACGTGGAGTGGTTGCTAACGTTGACGAAGCAGTAGAGTCAATAACCCGCGCAGTTGATGAAGCCGAGCGCATGTCGGGATTCACAATCGAACGGGCAACGGTTTCGGTTAACGGAAATCATTTAAAGAGCCGTCACTCTAAAGGTGTGATTGCGGTAAGTGGCGGCAATCGAGATATCGATGACGAAGATATAGCACGCGTAGAGGAAGCTGCTACTGTAGTTCAGATTCCTCCGAATCGAGAAATTATCCATGTGTTTCCACGCGAGTACTACCTAGATGGTCAAGAAGATATTCAGGACCCAAGAGGAATGCGCGGAGTGCGCCTCGAAGTCCAAGCACTACTTGTGACCGCATCTACACCAGCAACTAAAGGAATAAGCCGAGTTGTTTATCAGGCGGGTCTTGAAGCCTCGCAGCTTTATGTGGCAGGGTTGGCAAGTGCGCGCGCAGTGTTGTCGCGAGACCAACGCGAAAACGGCGTAGCACTGCTCGATATTGGGCATGCCACAACGACGATCGCCATATTCGAAGAAGACGAACTTTATCACTTACATGTCTTACCGGTAGGTAGTGGTCATATAACAAATGACCTAGCTATAGGTTTGCAGACTGATTTAACCACAGCAAATAAACTTAAACTTGAATCTGGTAAGCTCAAGAGTCGAAAAACAATCAAAATTATCGATAATCGTGGCGAAGAAGCAGAATTCGAGACCATGTTAATTCGTGAAATTATTAATGCAAGACTCGAAGAAATATTCGAACTCGTAAATGATGAACTCGCGCGGGTAGACCGTAGCCGAAAATTACCGGCCGGAATCGTACTCACGGGTGGCGGTGCGAACACGCCAGGTATTCAGCAACTCGCGAAAGTAACATGCGAGCTTCCGGTGATTATTGGCGATGTTACAGGGCTCTCTGGTATCCTCGATAACCTAGAAAATCCAAGCATGTCAACGGCAGTAGGGCTGATGCTGCTAGATAGAGATGCTAAAAGTATTACTGTTAAGGGCCGCTCGATGAATGTGTCGGGTGCTTCTAGCTTCTTGCGCACAATTTTTGAACGCTTGAGTCCTTAGCGGCTATTTATTAATACAACTGAACATCCACTTTGTAAAACACTTTATGCACATGAACAAAACACGGTATACTATGGGTTACACAATTGTTCGATAAAGGAGTAGGGTATGCCACAAGTAAATCCAGCCGTTGAAACCTTTGCACGTATTCGTGTTATTGGTGTAGGTGGTGCAGGTAATGCTGCCGTGAATCGCATGATTGATTCCGGAGTAGAAGGCGTTGAGTTTATTTCAATAAATACAGACGCTCAAGCATTGCATAATTCAAGAGCGACGAAAAAGATTCATATAGGTCAAAAGGCTACGAGAGGTCTTGGCGCTGGCGCGGATCCAAAGGTCGGTCAAGATGCTGCTGAAGAGTCTAGCGAAGAAATCAAAGAAGCACTATCTGGTGCAGACATGACATTCATTGCCTTTGGTGCTGGTGGTGGAACTGGCAGTGGTGCTGGCCCAATAATCGCTAAGCTTTCCAGAGACCAAGGTATCCTAACAGTTGGAATTGCCACAAAGCCTTTTGCATTCGAAGGCGAACGTCGCCGTCGTAATGCTGAAGAGGCCATTAGTCGTTTGCGGAGCAACGTAGATACCATAATCACTATTCCTAATGATAGGCTGCTGCAAACTATTGACCGTAAGACTCCTTTGCTCGACGCCTTTAAGGTTGCAGATGACGTATTACGTCAGGGCGTCCAGGGTATCTCTGATTTGATTACAGTTCACGGACTCATCAACTTAGACTTCGCAGATGTTAAAGCGGTCATGAGTAATGCCGGATCAGCCTTGATGGGTATTGGTACAGCAAGTGGCGAGAACCGCGCTATAGAAGCTGCACAAATGGCTATCGAATCTCCACTACTAGAGGTGTCTATCGATGGCGCCCGAGGAGTGCTATTTAACGTCACTGGTGGTATGGATATGGCTATGCACGAAATTAACGAAGCCGCCGAAGCCATAACATCTGCTGTCGACGCTGATGCGAACATCATTTTTGGTGCAACCATGGACGAAAACATTAAAGACGAAATACGCGTAACGGTTATCGCTACCGGCTTTGATGCTGCCTATCATCTAGAGTCTCGACGAGATTTAAGTAACGATGGACTTGCATACTTCAGCAAGCCAAGCAGTAGCTTAGATGATGAAGATTATAGTTCATCAACCGGAAGCAATGAATCTTCCAGCTCAATTATTGATTCACGCGTTAATGATGACGATGCAGCAAGTGTTGATATCGACCTTGAGTCTACAGAAAAGTCTGAACAACCCGATATCCGCGAAGAAAGCGAACCAAAGACCGACATCTGGTCAATTGATCATGAAGAAGATGAACTAGACCAACCTGCGTTCTTGCGACGCAAAAAGAACAAAAAGAAAAAAAAGAAATCTGACTATTAATTACGCTTGCACACAAAATGTATGCGCATAAATTACAGCATTTTTTAGCCGCTTTAAATTGACATAAACACCATAGGTAGAGCTATACTGAGTAACACAAACACCATATGTAGCGATTGTGCACATTTGGTTACGCACATTACAAACAACATAAAGTGAGGGTCAAAAAATGAAATGTCCGCAATGTTCGTCGGGTAATTCTAAGGTGGTTGAGTCTCGCGAAGTTTCGGAATCTTCATCGATCCGCAGGCGACGCCAGTGTTTAAAGTGCTCGACGCGGTTTACGACGTATGAGCGCGTTGAGCGACCACATTTGGTCGTTGTTAAGCGCAATGGCGATCGCACTCTGTATGATCGCAGCAAATTATTAGCAGGCATTATGCGAGCTTGCGAAAAGCGTCCGGTGAGCCAAGTAGCTATCGAGAATCTGATAGCCGGCATTGAACGTGAATTGCATTCGTGTGATGAGCCTGAAGTAACAACTAATAAGATTGGCGATATGGTGCTTACGCGCCTCGCGCCACTTGATGCGGTCGCTTACGTGCGGTTCGCAAGTGTTTACCGAGACTTCGATACACTTGACAGCTTCGAGCGTGAACTAACGAAAGTTCGCGAAGAACTATCGAAAGCGTCTACCTAAAGGTATATCAATTGCGGGGGATTGCTGCTTTTAGCCAGTTTGCATGCTGGTTCAAAGGAGCAATCGCTCAAAATTCTTACACGCTGAGGTGGAGGAAGATAAAAAACAAACACACCAATAAATAAAACAAACTAAGGAGGGTAGTGTGACACCATATCAACAACAAACGTCGAAGTTAGGTATTGCTCGATATTTTACGAAATCGGGTGTAAATGCTTACGACATGGTCGACTGGGAACTTCGTGAATCGAAACTTGAAAACCCAATGACTGGCGAAATTGTCTTTCAACAAAAAAATGTAGAAATGCCGACTGACTGGTCGATGAACTCTACTAATATTGTTGCCCAAAAATACTTCACCGGCACGCCCGGGCAGTCTGATCGCGAATCTTCACTCAAAGAGCTTGTTGGCCGTGTGGCCGACACAATCACGGATCACGGACTCAAAGAGGGTTACTTCGAAAACCAAGAAGAAGCCGACACATACAACCAAGAGCTTAAATACATTCTTGTAACCCAACGTGCTGCGTTCAATTCGCCGGTATGGTTCAATATCGGCGCAAAAGATCGTCGCCAACAGGCGAGTGCGTGCTTTATTTTATCAGTTGAAGACGAAATGAATTCCATTCTTAACTGGTACACCGAAGAGGGCATGATCTTTAAAGGCGGTTCTGGTTCGGGCCTGAACGTCAGCCGTATTCGCTCAAGCAAAGAGCCGCTTCGCGGCAGTGCAGGCATTGCTTCTGGGCCTCTTAGCTTTATGCGTGGCGCAGATAGCTCAGCCGGCGCGATAAAAAGTGGCGGTAAGACTCGACGTGCCGCCAAGATGGTAATTATGGATGTCAACCACCCAGATATCGAAGATTTCATTTGGTGTAAGGCTAAAGAAGAACGCAAAGCTCGTGCACTCGAGCAAGCTGGGTTCGATATGAGCTTGAATGGCACAGATATTCACTCTATTCAGTACCAAAACGCCAACAACTCAGTACGAGTCGATGACGAATTCATGGCTGCGGTCGAAAACGATGATAACTATGACCTCACTGCCCGCCTCGACGGTTCGACCATCGAAACGGTTAAAGCACGTGACCTCTGGCGACAAATTGCCGAAAGCGCATGGGAGTGTGCAGACCCTGGCATGCAGTTCGATACCACTATCAACAACTGGCACACGACGCCAAATGCTGGTCGTATTAACGGCAGCAACCCATGTAGCGAATACATGCACCTCGACAATTCGGCATGTAATTTGGCCTCAATTAACTTGCTTAAATACCTTAAAGACGATGGTAGTTTCGATATCGAAGCTTACCGTCACACGATTCAGGTGGTATTCTTAGGTCAAGAAATTTTAGTTGGCTACAGCGAATATCCAACAGAACCTATTGGTAAGAATGCGAAAAAATACCGCCAGCTTGGTATTGGCTACGCTAACCTTGGTGCGCTTTTGATGGCGCAAGGGTTGCCATACGACAGCGATGAAGGTCGCGCACAAGCTGCAGCGCTTACAGCAGTCCTAACCGGCCACAGTTACGCTACGAGCGCTAAGATTGCGCGCCGCGTGGGCCCATTTGCAGGCTATGACGCAGACAGTAAAGGCATGCTTAAGGTTCTCGGTCAGCACCGCGAAGCAGTTAACGACATCGACGCTTCCTTTGTCGCAGAAGACCTCATGAACGCCGCTACGCTCGCATGGGACGACGCAGTAGAGCTCGGCACTAAGTTCGGTGTACGCAACGCGCAAGCTAGCGTGCTCGCGCCCACAGGCACTATTGGCCTCATGATGGACTGCGACACTACCGGTATCGAGCCAGACCTTGGCCTTGTGAAGATGAAGAATCTCGTTGGTGGTGGCACAATGACTATTGTCAATCGCACCGTTCCGCGAGCGCTTAAAAATCTTGGGTATAGCCCTGGTCAGGTAAGCGACACTATTGCCTACATCGACGACGAAAAGACTATCATCGGCGCACCGCACCTTAAAGAAGAGCATGTACCAGTGTTTGCGTGCTCAATGGGTGCCGAAAACGTTATTAAGCCACTCGGTCACGTTAAGATGATGGGTGCCGTGCAGCCATTCTTAAGCGGTGCGATTAGCAAAACTGTAAACATGCCAGAAGAAGCCACGGTCGAAGAGATCGAACAGCTTCACATGGATTCGTGGAAGCTTGGCCTTAAGGCCGTTGCAATCTACCGCGACAACTGTAAAGTTGCACAGCCACTCGCGCAGGCTAAAAAAGAAAACAAGGAAGAAGACGCACCTGCAGCTCAAGTAGCTTCTGCGCCAGTCGCATCAGGGTTCGAGGTTAAGGGCGTACAGCGCCGCGAACTACCACGTGTGCGTAATTCAAAAACATACGAATTCCGTGTAGCAGGCACAAAAGGTTACTTCACTGTTAGTGAATTCGAAGATGGCGCTCCAGGCGAGCTGTTCTTAAGCGTATCTAAGCAAGGGTCTACCCTCGCTGGTGTCATGGACGCACTCGCAATTAGTGTAAGTCACGGCTTGCAATCTGGCGTACCACTCAAGAGTTTTGTAAAAACCTTTACAAACATGAACTTTGCCCCAGCCGGCATCACCAACGACAGTGAAATTCGCACCGCGAGCTCGCTCGTAGACTACGTATTCCGTCGACTTGGTAAAGACTATCTTAGCTTCGATGATCAGCTCGAAACCGGCGTATCTCATCTAGAGGACAAGCCAGAAGAGCAAGCACAATTGCTGGTAGAAGAAGATAGTGAACCAACTGTCGAGCAGCAAGAACAAGCTCTGCAAAATAATAATGACGACGATCCTGTTGAGGCTCAAGAGCCAGCCGAAGAAGCAGAACAGAAGCCAATGAAGGCGCAGCAAGATGACACCTCACCGATTTGTACCGTGTGCGGTAACCTTACGCAGCGCAGTGGTGCCTGTTATGTCTGCCCAGCGTGTGGGACGACGACGGGGTGTAGCTAAAGAAATTGAAGGGTCGGCATTATGTCGCCCTTCGTCCAGGGCGAGGAGGATCTGGATGAGGGGCGAAAGGTAATGTGACCCTTAGCTGCTCAAAAGTAAAGTCACAGAGGAGATTAGTCAAAATGACAAAATCAACTCGAAACAAAGGAAAGCGCTGGGCTTCGTCAGACGAAGCAAGATTAAAAAATCTTGCTAAGAAGAACACGCCAACCGGAGTGATTGGTCTTAAGTTAGGACGAACATCAGACGGTGTGCGCTCTAAAGCTCAAGATTTAGGTATAAGCCTAAAGCCTACCAATCAATCGCCATATAACAGGCGTTAAAAGTAGTTTACTAAGTTTAAATCTAAAAATTTAGGTTTAGTAAAAGTAATGAGCCCGCCGAAAGGCGGGCTCTAGTGTTCCCGATACTGGGAAGTAAGTATTATCTTAATCACTAACGAGCATAAGCACAAGTTTCGTCTACAGTTAAGTCTGTTATCATAGACACTATGAACGTAACCATTTTGTACAAAGACAAAAGCGACCATGCTCGCGAAGTAACAGATTTTGTGCGCGAATTTGGGCACCGCACCGGCCATGAAGACGCCATAAAACTACTTGATATCGAAACCAAGGAGGGCGCCGAATTCGGGCGAGTATACGACATTGTCGAATACCCAACCATACTCGCAACGCGCGATGACGGGAGCGTGTTGCAGATGTGGCGCAGCACACCACTACCGTTATTTGATGATATCGCAAACTATTTACGCAAAGAGCTCTAACTAGCAAAAATAGTAATATACATCTATAATTGGTATGTACTCCTTTGAGCAGCTATCACCTGCGAATGGATTCGGGAAGAAATGACCGTCAAGTCAGATTAGACCCCGCACGCGAGCGACCGTGACAATAGATCGCAATAATCAAGAGCCATTATTTTGGAAGTCAGATGGTACCACCCTAACGGGTTCTGACAGTCAGAATAATGGTTTATTTAATTTCAGGAGATATATGAAATTCACATCAAATACCCGCCGCAAAGCAATCGAATACGAAAAGGCTTTAGTAGATTACTGGAAGCTAAATAAAACATTCGAAAAATCTGTAGAACAGCGCTCTAAAGATGAAAGCTATGTGTTCTACGATGGGCCACCGTTCATTACGGGTGAGCCGCATCACGGCACACTGCTGAGTTCTATCGTTAAGGATGCCATCCCACGCTATTGGACGATGAAGGGCAAGCGTGTCGAGCGCGTGTGGGGCTGGGATTGCCACGGTTTACCTGCGGAGGTCTTTACAGAGAAAAAACTAGGTGTAGAAGATCGCCGTGATATCGGCACCAAAATAAGTCTAGAAAAGTACATCACAACCTGTCGCGATAACATGGTGCAAACAGGGAACTTGTGGGAGGACACCATTGATCGCATTGGCCGTTGGGTAGAGTTTGATAACGCCTACAAAACCATGGACAAGGAGTACATGGAATCTGTGTGGTGGGCATTTAAAACCTTGCACGAAAAAGGCAAGATCTACGAAGGCGAACGCGTGCTTATGTACTGTACGCGCGACGCGACACCACTCGCCAAAGCTGAAATCGCTATGGATAACAGCTATCAAACCGACACCGACCCAAGCGTATTTGTTAAATTTAAACTTAAAGACTGTAACTTGCAGGATATAGCAGATCCAGTGATGTATAACTATTCTAGCAAAGCCGATAAAGAATCATCTACGGCATTGCAAGAAAAACAAGTAGAGGCACATAGACTTGCCACTGAAAACAATTACCCAGTTTATTTGTTAGCTTGGACTACTACCCCTTGGACTCTACCGAGCAATTCGGCGATTGCAGTTAATCGAGACGTTGATTATGTTCAGATTGTTGCAGGAGAAGAAGTTTTTATTATGGTTGATAATCACGACCTTATAGACGATGTGTTTATAGATAAACAAAATGGGAATAAGAGAATAGAGCATACCGTTATTCGTTCTAATATAAGCGGCGAAGAATTTGTTGGTAAAAACTACGAGCCGTTATTTGCACCAGTCGAAGAATTGCAAAAACCTAATGCTTTTAAGATTTGGCATGCAGATTTTGTGACCGACGAACAGGGTACTGGCGTGGCTCATGAATCACCAGCGTATGGCGAAGAAGACTACGATCTAAGCCGCGAACATGACATCCCATGGGTGATGAGTACCGACGGAAACGGCTTTTTCACTATGGGGCCATGGGAAGGCCATAATGTTTGGGAAGTAAATAAGCAGATTGCAAAAGACATGCATTCAACTGAGGGGGTTGAGGCGTGGAGAGGTGCAGTTTGGAAGATCGACTACATTCGCCACGAATACCCCCACTGCTACCGTTGCGACACCAAGCTTATGTACCGTGCGCACCCAAGCTGGTTTATGGATATTGCAGGCCAGAAAGATCGCATGCTCGAGCTTAACGAGGATATAAACTGGTTCCCGGAGCATATAAAAAATGGTCGCTTTCAAAAAACGGTAGAATCCGCACCGGACTGGAACTTAAGTCGTGACCGTTTTTGGGCGACTGCGATGCCTGTTTGGAAAGGCGTTGGCGAGGATGGCAAAACACACACCAAAGTTGTCGGTAGTTACGCCGAACTCAAAGAACTCAGCGGTGTCGAGCTTGATGATTATCACCGCCCTTGGGTAGATGACATTGTGTTCACGATTGACGGCGTGGAATACAAACGGATAGAAAAGGTTATGGATTGCTGGTTTGAATCTGGCAGCATGCCATTCGCACAGTTCCATTACCCGTTTGAAAACAAAGAAAAGTTTGAATCAAGCTTCCCGAGCGACTTTATTGTGGAGTACGTGGGT
>Ga0136600_1001590_pt1 | contig 10132 bp, 7 predicted proteins | sample AntRauMFilla2698_FD_104634 | JGI IMG/M metagenome (GOLD analysis project Ga0136600, IMG submission 104634) | Saline lake microbial communities from Rauer Islands, Antarctica - Metagenome Filla 2 #698 | ecosystem: Environmental > Aquatic > Non-marine Saline and Alkaline > Saline | place...
ATGGTTGCACGTTTGACGATGTTATTAAAGAAGATATTTTCACAACTGATATGGCACAAATGCTAGAAAAATCAGCATATCGCGCTGAAATTTATAAAAACGGATTTCCAACTGGTTCTTGGCTTGAAGTAAAGGGGTTAGCATTACCTGAATTTATGGTTGAAATCGAACTTGAAGTACATAAATCTGAATAAAAGTACGAACGCACAACAATGGCTATAAGTAATTGCTTGTTCTAGCCTACTTTGGAAATTCCTGCGGAATTTCCAACTTGGTGTGTACTTGCAAAGTTAACCGCTAAACCACGCAACTACTCATAGCCGAGACCGTTAGCCACAAGCAGAAAAAACAATGCGAATAGCTTTAACCATATTGATTGGAATACACGGAATTATCCATTTATTCGGATTTTTCAAAGCATTTGGCATATCTGAATTTAATGCGATTTCACAACCGATTTCAAAAACTTACGGAATGTTTTGGTTCTTGACATTTCTACTTTTTGCTATTACAGTCATTTTAATTCTTGTTCATTCCGATTATTGGTGGTTAGGCGGTTTTTTGGCTGTGATTATTTCACAGGTGTTGATTTTTAACTATTGGTCTGACGCAAAATTTGGTACAATAGCAAACGTAATTATACTAATAGCGCTAGTTATTGGATATTCAAGTTTCAACTTTAAGGATAAAGTCAAAGGAGAAAGAATAACTCTATTTGAAAATTTGCAACTCAAAAACCAAGAAATTGTTACCGAAAAAGCATTGCTTAACTTACCACCAATTGTTCAAAAATGGTTGACTAATAGCGGAATAATCGGTAAACAGGTAATTTCTAACGTGTATTTAGTTCAAGAACTACAGCTCAAAATGAAACCTGAACAAACAAGTTGGAACAATGGCACAGCAGAGCAATATTTTACTATTCAACCACCAGCGTTCAATTGGAATATTAATACTGAAATGAACTCAATATTGAGTGTAGTAGGTAGAGACAAATTTGAAGATGGTAAAGGCGAGATGATAATTAAACTTATTTCACTTATTCCAGTTGCAAATGCAAAAAATGACGAAAAGGTAAACCAAGCAACTTTGCAACGATATTTGGCGGAAATCGTTTGGTTTCCTTCAGCGTCTTTGAGTAAATACATAAAATGGGAGACTATAGACGACTATTCTGCCAGAGCAACAATGGAATATAAAGGAACTAAAGGTTCGGGAGAATTCCACTTTGACGAAAAAGGAAACTTCAAAAAATTTGTAGCAATGCGTTATCAAGATTCAAATGCAGAAGAACCAACCGAATGGACTGTCATTGCTACAAAATCAGAAGAACGGAATGGAATAAAAATACCTGTCGAATGCGAAGCAAGTTGGAAATTGGAGAGTGGTAAATGGACTTGGTTAAAATTAAAAATAACGAACATTCAATACAACATCAAAGAAATGCCAGATGGCTAACAATGTATATAAAAAATAGGCGAAATAGTGGTAAATTCAAGGCTTTTGGCTCGTATCAGACTTTGTACTTAACCGAAAGTTTGGTGCTTCGAAATCGCCTACTTTTCATATACTAAACGTCATCCCATCTCTTATACAGAAAAACTATCTCTAAGCTGCTATTTACCAAATTATCAGTGATGTTGATGATAATGGCGGCCTCATCTGAAATATAACGTGTGATTAAAAACGACTTCTGAAGTCACTTTGAAAAATCGGAAAACAGTTTCCGGGTTTTGAGCTTTGATTACGGTGACTTCTATAGTCTTCTCGTAATTTCAACACCTCATTACATAAATCGCATTTCTATCTTTATTTTTGAGAAGCATTACATTCTTTCATTTCATCTTACTACGTGCTTCAATTAGAAAAAAATACTGAGAAAGTCCGCCAACGAGCTAAAGAACTCGGTTTCGATGCCTGTGGTTTCTCTAAAGCCCGCCGTTTGGAAAAACACGAACGGCTGCTCGAAGAGTGGCTGCATCAGGACAGACAGGGACAGATGCAGTGGATGAATAATCATTTTGATAAACGGGTCGATCCCACCAAACTTGTTCCGGGATCAAAATCGGTGGTTTCGGTCATCTGCAACTATAACACCGAAAAAGCCAGAAAAGAGCATGAGCGGGAAGGCGTACCTAAAATTACAAAATACGCCATGGGAACCGATTATCACTTTGTGTTAAAGGAAAAACTATTTGAACTTTTCGAATTCACCCGCGAACTCCACGGAGGATTGGAAGGCCGCGTATTCACAGATTCAGCGCCCGTTTTAGATCGTGCCTGGGCAGCAGAAAGCGGACTTGGCTGGATTGGAAAACACAGCTTGTTATTACGCCGAGGAATGGGATCATTTTTCTTTATCGGGGAGATGATTGTGGATGTTCCGTTTTCCTATGATCACCCCACAACCGACCACTGCGGAACTTGTACGCGCTGTATCGACGCCTGCCCAACCGACGCCATTTATGAACCACACAAAGTGGACGGATCAAAATGCATTTCTTATCTGACTATTGAATTGAAAGACCAGATTCCGGAACATTTCCACGAGCAGATGGGTGAATGGATGTTTGGCTGCGATATCTGTCAGGATGTGTGTCCCTGGAACAGGAAATCCCCCCAAGCTACCGAAGAAAAGCTGTTTCCACGCGATGCCCTTTTGCATCGTGATCTCGATTTTTGGGAAGAACTCGATCTCGATCACTTCAGAGAACTATTTCGAAAAAATCCCGTTAAACGAACTAAATTTGAGGGATTAAAACGAAATCTCTCCATTGTCAACAAAAACGTATAATCCAATTCCACCGATTGACCTGATGTTTGTATGAAAAAAATCTTTTCTCTTACTGCCCTGCTCCTAACATCACTCTTGTTGATTTCACCAACAATTCTGGCTCAGGAAAACACTTTCCAGCTTTTTGTAAAATTTCATTCAAATGAAGAATCAGAGAAAATTCTTCAGCAAGCAGATTTTGTGACTCAATCTGAGTCAGCGTTTAGATATCAGCCCAAATCAGAGCGTTTATCAAAGGCGATAAACAGAACTGAAATAAAGCGCATTACTATTTCTGAACAGATTTCTGTCAAAGACGCCATTCACTGGTTTGAGCAGCGTAAAGACGTTATTTACGCTGAAGAAGTCCCTACAGAATCGCTTCATTACACTCCCGACGACCCCGATTTTTCTCAGATTCAGGATTATCTCACGGCGGTTGGCGCCCGTCAGGCCTGGGATATCAGCAAAGGTAGTTCAGAAATTATTCTTGCCGTGGTTGATACGGGAACCGATATCGAACATCCTGATCTTGCCGCAAACATTTTTCAAAATCCCGATGAAATTCCCGGCGACGGCATCGACAACGATGAAAATGGGTTAATTGATGATGTAAACGGATGGGATTTTCACGGCAGCGACAAGAATCCGTCTCACGGAAATAGTTCCAACACGCACGGTACACACGTAAGCGGACTGGCCGGAGCTGTCACAGATAACGCTAAAGGAATCGCGAGTCTTGGCTTTAATCTCAAAATTTTGCCCATCAAAGCCTCGAACGACAATGGCGGTGATTTCAGATTTGGTTACGATGGAATTCTCTACGCAATCGACATGGGAGCGGATATTATTAATTGCAGCTGGGGATCGGTTCAGGAAAGTCAGACTTACGCAGAAATCATAAAAATGGCTTCAGATCAGAATGTACTTGTTGTGGCATCAGGCGGAAACACAGGACGAAATCAGGTTTTTTATCCCGCCGGCTATCCGCATGCTCTCGGAGTTGGAAGCTACGATCACCAAACGAATCTGAAATCCGATTTTTCCTCTTTTGGACCTCACATTGAATTACTCGCTCCGGGTGGAAATAACAATACGCAACTTGGAATTTACTCTACTTTACCTGAGAATAACTACGCTGTGAGCACCGGCACGAGCATGGCTTCCCCTATTGTAGCCTCACTCGCCGCATTGGTCAAAGCGCACAATCCAGAATGGACATCCGGACAGATTCGTTCTGCTTTGGTTCAATCTGCTCAGACTATCTCAGAAAACAATCAACCCTACCAGGGCCTTGTTGGCGAAGGACGCATTAACGCTCCGTTGGCACTTTCCATGGAGCGGCCATACGTCACACTCACAGATTATTGGTATGAAGATCCTTCTGATAATCAGGATCGGGTTTTTAATCGTGGTGAGGTTTTTGATCTTCATGCACAAATACAAAACTGGGGATTTGACGCCGACAATATCGAACTTACAGTAACATCCGACACCGATTTTTTATCTGTTTTAGACGGAAACTCTCAGAATACCTCCAGCCTCAATCATGACAATAACTTCACGTTTGAATCCGTCCGATTTGAGGTCAGCAACAGCGTTCCTGTAAATACCAAAGCTCAAGTAACGCTCACATTTGATTATGGAGATGAATTTGAAACTCAGCAAGTCATTTTCTTCAATCTCGTGCCTTCCGATGTTACTCTCTCTAATAATCTCTTAGAACTGACTTTCGGTGGAAACGGCCGCATCGGGTTTACCGACTATCCATCAACATCTCAGGGAAGTGGATTCTTAGCCTATTCCACCGCTCCGGGCGATCAACCTTTATATGCCACACCACTCTTACGCGAGGGTGGGTTGATGTTTGGAAACAGTAATAATCGCATTTCCAGCTCGGTGAGAGCCAACGGAAGCAATGTGGATGATGACTTTGTTCTCCTTGATTATTTCAGTCAATCGTATGATGAAAATAAAAACGCCCTGATCGGCAAAGCTGAATTCACAGATATTAATGCCGGGATTAAAGGCGTCAGATATGATATAAAAACCATTTTGACAACCTACGCTTTTGGTGATACAGATGAACGATCACGTTTTATCATTGCCCGCTACGATCTCATAAATGGATCAGATAATACTTATCAAAACTTTTACGCCGGACTTTTCTTCGATTTTAATCTACCTCTTCAGGATTCAGGAAATGATATCGTACGCTACATAGAATCGGATGATGTGGTTATTGCACAGCCATCGTCTGAAACTCAGGATTTTTATGTGGGAACGACCATTGCTGAAGGAATTTATTCTCCCTGGCTGATTGACAACACAAGTCGTGAATCATTTTACTTCGGCATCAACAACAGCTCAAATTCTTCAGATGATGGGTTCACAGATGCTGAAAAACACCTCGCAATGAGCGGAAGAGAAGCTGCTCTGGTTGAAAAACGACGCCAAATAGGTCCGTCTGATGTGTCGTTTGTTCTGTCTCCACAACCAAAAAATCTCGCTCCGGGCGATACGCTTACATTTCATTTGATTACTGGCTTTGAGCGTAGTGAGGAGTTATTATTCTCACAGATGAATAATGCCCGCACGCTTATAGAGCAGGTGTTACTTTCAATTGATCATTCAGAACACATTCTTCAGCCGGTAACATTTTCAATTTCAAACATCTACCCAAACCCATTCAATCCGGCTACAACAGTTCAGTTAGAATTTCCGGAGTCTGGAAATTTCTCGTACAAAGTTATAGATGTGCTGGGCAGAACAATATTAGAAAAACGGGGACAACAAATTTCGTCAGGCGGTCATACTATTTCACTAAACATGACCGGATTTTCGAGCGGAACTTACTTTTTCGTAGCTGATTTCAACGGTAGCAGACAGGTCAAACCGTTAACATTAGTAAAGTAAAAGACACATATTCTAACATTTTTTGAGCTTTTGAAACTGTGATAGTCTTATCAATTTCATTATTATTATGTGTTATAAATTGAATGATTTTCCAGATCAGACGTTTTAGATAATGTTTTCAGATTATCTGCGTTTCACATTAAATATCTGATTTAACCAACTTAGTTTTTCATGACAGCCAAGCGATTTTTTGCTCCCTTTTTAACCGCCGTTCTTCTTTTGTCCGCTGCCTGGTTCTCCGGAGCCGACAGCGTTGTGCTTGCCCAGCAGAGCGACGATCGCACTAATTTACAGAAATACGTCTATGCGCAACGATTGGTGCTTCAAAATTACGTAAACGAGGTTGAAATTGACGACCTCTACAAAAACAGCATTCGCGGGCTTATACTTGACGTTTCTGACTCCACGCTGAAGGTTTCGGGCACTCCCCTCGATACCACCAATTTCTCATCTCCGATTGTAGGTGATATTCGTGAATCGTATCAGAATTTTGAGCGTGCTTATTTCTATTTGAAAAATCTGGGCAGTGATGAAGATATGACCGAGCGCACCGAAGACGCTATTCGCTATATGATGAGCGACCTTGATCCCCACTCTATCTATATCGAACCCAAAAGAAACGAGCGCATTCAGGAAGAGTTTGCCGGGAAATTTCAGGGAATTGGTGTTCAGTTTGATATCATCAACGACACTATCACCGTTGTAACTCCACTTTCGGGCGGACCAAGTGAACAGGTTGGAATTCAGTCGGGTGATAAAATTGTGACTATTGATGATACTCTCGCCGTTGGATTTAACAACGAAGATGTTGTTGAGCATTTGCGTGGACCAAAAGATTCTAAAGTTGATGTGGGAATCAAACGTGGTTCGCAATTTCTGAATTTTACCATTACCCGTGATGATATTCCGCTCTACACGGTTGATGCGAGTTACATGCTCGATGATGAAACAGGTTATATCAAAATCAACCGATTTGCCCGTACAACGCATGAAGAATTCATGACAGCAATGAAAGAGTTGAAATCTGACGGTATGGATCGTTTGGTGCTTGACCTCAGAAATAATCCCGGTGGATTTATGGATCAGGCGCTGCAAATTGCAGATGAATTTATTCCCTCCTCGATGGATTTACTCTCAACCAAAGGACGAAAGTCTCAATTCAATCAATCATATCAGGCAAGCAGCGAAGATGAGTTTGTGGGTAAACCATTAATCATTTTGATCAACGAAGGATCGGCCAGCGCCAGCGAAATTGTCAGCGGTGCGGTACAGGATCACGATCTTGGTTTGATTGTGGGACGCCGCTCATTTGGGAAAGGACTTGTTCAACAACAGTACGAACTTCCTGATCAGAGTTCTATTCGCGTAACCATTTCAAAATATTACACTCCATCGGGACGCCTCATTCAAAAGCCCTATAAAGAAGGTCGTGAAGAATACGCCTACGAACTTATTCAAAGAGAAGATAACGCAGCTTCTGATGCCAGTGAATTCATCAACAATGTACCCGATTCTCTTACTTTCACCACTGACGCCGGACGTACAGTTTACGGCGGCGGCGGAATTGTTCCTGATCACATTATTCAGGATGACACCACCACAAGTGCTGTACTTGGATTTATGCGCAGAAACCGCCTGGATCTGGAATATGTAGTCAATTTTATGGATAAAGAATCTGAAAATCCCAAGCATGTGAAGGAGATCGCAAAACTCGAATCTATGGAGTTTGACACTTTTCTGAACACGTACCAGGTTCCTGATGAACATTTGGTGGATTTCAGAAGTCTCATGAATGATAAGGGATATGTTGAAGCTGATTCTGTGCAGAAAGTACGCTATACCGGCGATTCTCTTTACGCACCGGCCGGCACTTTTCAAAAAGATAAATGGATTGTTAAAGGTTTCATCAAAGCCTATATCGCACGTCATATTTGGGGACAGGAGAACTTCTACCCTGTCTATAACGATGAGTTTGACACAACGTTGAAAAAAGCGATGGATTTATGGGATGAAGTCGCCGCCCTGGAAGCATATCGCAAAAAACAAGTGAGCAATCTCGAGTAGGAATAACATCATCTCAATTTCGAATATCTTCAAAAACGCTTTGTTCAACATTTTGGATAAAGCGTTTTTTTTTGAGTGATATCTGCCGTCCTCTGTAAAGTACTTCAATGATTCCTAAATCAAACCCCATCAACGCTTTATAAACCCCGGAACAGACATTGGGCTAATTGAATCTTCATTTTTGTATATTCATGCTTTTTGAATTCTAAAAGCATGGCATGGTTCGCGTAAAAAGTATCATCGTATTTATTCTCACATCGCTGGTTTTTCTGTTGGCCACCCCATTTGCGCTCCTGTTAAATATCATCTCTCTGGGAAAACTAAACTCCTGGATCGTAACAAATTTCGGACGTTTTTTAGGTTTATTTACCCTGACGCTTCTCAACATAAAAACGCATGTTTCAGGTTGGGATAACATCCCGAAAGAGCCCGTCATTTTCATCATCAATCACAGCTCCACCTTAGATATTCCCGCCATTTTGAGCCTTGGACTCCCCAATACGCGATTTGTGGCAAAAAAGGAGTTTCGGTTTAATCTGGCTATAAGTCTCATAGCGCACGCAACGGGACAGATTTTTATTGACCGAGGAAATTCTGAGAAAGCCATCGCAACTTTAACAAAGGCGTATGACAAACTAAGGAAAGATGATCTTAATCTGTTGGTTGCCCCGGAGGGTTCACGCATTCATGAAACAGCTGTTGGAGAATTTAAAAAAGGAGCTTTTAAAATAGCACAGGATTTGAACCGGCCTGTGATTCCTATCGTTATTAAAGGACTTGTGAAACTTGCGCCGGGAAAAAAGATCGAATTTAATGCCGGTGATGTGAATCTGGATATCAAAAAGCCCATCCTGATAAAAGACGATATCCCACTAATCGAACAAATTAAACCCATCAGAGAACAGTACATCAAATGGCTTTCATAATTTAAAAGACACAGATTTCCATGCCCGTAAATATTGAATTCAAAGCAAAAGTAGATGATTTTAGTCTGTACAAATCAGTATTAAAAGATTGCAAAGCAAAATTTCAGGGAGAAGATCATCAAATTGACACCTATTTCCTCGTTCCCCAGGGCAGACTGAAATTAAGACAGGGATCGATCGAAAATAACCTCATTTTTTACAACCGTGAAGATGTAGCGGGAAGCAAACGCTCCGATATTGATCTCTACCCCGTAAATGATTCAGAAAAGCTCTTAGGTCTGCTTGATCACGCTCTTGGAAAATTTATTACGGTTGATAAAAAACGGGAGATCTACTGGATTGAAAATATCAAAATTCATCTCGACACTGTAAAACAGCTCGGGACATTTGTTGAAGTGGAAGCGATAGATTTTGATGGAAGTGGTTCCGTAGAACAATTGCAGAAACAGTGTGACGAGATTCAAACACGTTTCAATATCACCAGTGAACAGATGCTGAGTGTATCTTACAGTGATTTACTGATGGAATTGACTAAAAAGCAACAGTGAGTCCGGAATTCACCCTCGTTTCAACCCACGAATAAAGCGGCGGATAAATTCAGATAACATCGTTTTAGTATCATCCGGTCGTGTTTTCATAGAATCATTCAGCTGAATAACGATGGTACCATGCACGATGGCCCACCAGTTCATAAACAACTCTAAGGGTGAATCGGTAGATAATTTTTTTAACACACCACGCACTAAGTCCCCCGCGGCAATTTGATCTTTGTGATGTTCAGATCCACCAACTTTCACGCCTTCTAAATTGAACATCACCTGATAATGGAGCTGGTGACGCATCGCGAAATCGAAATGAAACAGTGAAATAGAAAGCAATTGCTGAGCCGGATCATCCACTTGTTCTATAATGCGCCTGAATTGTTCACGCATCTCTTTAAAACCCTCAATTTGAATCTCTTCAAGTAATTTCGCTTTACTGCCAAAATTATGGTAGATCACCGTTGTGGAATACCCAACTTCCCTTGCAACTCTGCGCGTTGAGACACTGTTCCATCCCTCTTTTTCGGCAAGTTTCAGCGTGGCATGAATAATTTTAGATCTGTTAGAATCATCTCTTGAAATCATAGGCAACCTCTTATGTAACGATGTTATATAAAGTGTAGTGATTGCTTTTGGCAGAGTCAAGTGCCCGTTCTTTTAATATCTGATTTTGCTTACAGCGCAGGAACTTCCGGGAACTTTATAACACTGTTTTATCCATAAAAATTAAACTTGTGAACGTTGTGATTTTAATTGCGTTGATAGTAGTAGCGCTAAAAGGAACTGTATGCTCTTTATGGAGTTAAAAACACTATCTAATTTAAATAGAACTGACTGTATAGATGAAACCAACGGAAGATCTCGTCTCCCCACCAATTCCTGAAAATGAACAACAAAGATTACAGAATTTA